>Ga0315289_10016357_pt1 | contig 10235 bp, 7 predicted proteins | sample YL17G11_40_MG_FD_203452 | JGI IMG/M metagenome (GOLD analysis project Ga0315289, IMG submission 203452) | Sediment microbial communities from Yellowstone Lake, YNP, Wyoming, USA - YL17G11_40 | ecosystem: Environmental > Aquatic > Freshwater > Lake > Sediment | place: USA: Wyoming | collected...
AGCAGCAGGCCGTTGTCGCAAGCTATATGGTGAGCTCAGTCGCAAGTGCTGCATGTTATTGGCAAATCGTATGGAACATCGTCGGCGGGAAGCCAACGGAGCTTCCTCTCCGACAAACTGCTAGCGAGCTCAAGTAACTGGCGTTGTCGGCCAGCGCCTGCCGATAATCCCCCCAGGTGTCTCCGATCTGTGTGGTCAGACTCGGCCACAGGACATTCCACACCTCGGGATTGACATCTGGTGGTCGGACCTCATCTTCAACCTCGTCCCAATCAATAGGCAGGGTGTCTGAGATCATGATCGCAAGGCCAAAGTCCAACATCACGTGGCTACCTGTGTCTGCGGGGATGTGAAGGTAGATCGGGATACGGCCAGATGCATCGGGGGCGAGGTTGCCAGCAAGGCCCTCAGGATTGACTCCCAGGACCTGAACCGGCCTGTCCTCAAATGGTTCCTGGTCGGTCAATCGCATCGGCACGCCTTGGGTACTGCTGATGATGAACAGTGGTGCCACCATTTCCGCATCGCCCGTGTTGGCATAGTCCAGCCAGAGGGTAAAGGTACGGCCCGGACGCACGAAATCCGGCACCTCCAGTGATGCTTCCAGCCGGGGTCCAACTCCGCCAGTGAGAACTTCAAAGGCTTCCTCTAACTTCTCCTCCGTGCCACCAGACCAAATTGCCACAACGTCATAGATGCCAGGGTCTACACCTGTGAGATCGAAACGAACCGACATCGCTGTTGAGGATAGCTGCACCACATCGTCGGCTACGAGCGTTGGAGACCCAGCGCGACGCAGTTCCACGCTCGTACCCTCGACAAAACCCAGCCCCTGAACGTTCAGCGTGACGTCGCCCGTGTTTCCCGCTGAACGAGGCTGCACGTCGGAGAGATACTGGTCAACTGTGCGAGCAACGATGGTGTAGGTTCCCTGTTCAGCAGCGATGTCCCAACCGAATACGCTGAAGTAATAGGTGCCCAACCGGGTTGGGGCAACGAGCAATTCGTAGGTTCCTCGCACCGTTCGCTCGGTTGCCTGGAAGTCATAATGTGCTTGTGAAGGTACGTGGTCCAGCCGTCCATAGAGCCGGATATGTCCAACACCACTCAGCGGAGTCACTTCAACCAGCAGACGTTCTCCCGCATCAATCTCAAGCATGTAGTCGCTATATCCAAGAGGCTCCACCGAGTCCTCCAGTGGGTTCCCCAGTGACAGCGGTGTCGTCTGCCGCATACCGACCGAGAACTCGCTGGTGTTGCCGGCGGCGTCGGTGGCCGTAGCATTCAGATGAGGGCCTGCAAGTGGGCTACCCTTATTGAAGGTGAACGTACCTGCGATGTCGGCCTTGGTCTGGCCTTCGTATGCTTCTCCCTCGTCATTGCTGTCGGAAAAGACCTCGACAGTGCAGCCTGGACAGGCCATGCCCGTCACTGTGCCAGCATCTAGATCTAGATATGTGATGATGGGAGCGTCCAGTTCAGTGTTGCCACCTTCGGAAAGCTCGATCCCTATGTCGGCGTTAGAGTGGATGGAGTTGTAGGTGATGGTATTGCGGATGGTAGCCGTATCCCGAATGAAGACACCAAATGTCCCATTGTAAGCAATGATATTCTCTTCTGCGGCAGTTGATCCACCTATGATATTGTCGCTGGCATTATCAGCGATGAATATCCCGGCAAAGGTGTTACCTAATGCCCCCGTGCCGGTGGCATCAGTACCTATGTAGTTGCCGATGACGACGTTGTTGTCTGAATCGAGCCCCCAGTCAATGGAGACTCCGATCACATTGTTGCCGCTGATGACGTTTCTCTCTATCCTGTTTCGGGTGGCTCCTCCATAGATGGCTACGCCAGCCTGATTGCCGGCCTGACCGTTTCCTACAGAGGTCATGCCACTAGCATCGGTGCCGATGTAGTTGCCAACGACGACGTTCTCTGTCGCGCCACCGCCCATAGAAACGCCACTCAGGCTGTTGCCACTGACGACATTTCTTTCGTCCGGACTGTCGCCCCCGACCACGTTGTAACGGGCACCTGTTTCCATCCGCACACCATCGCGGCCATTTCCCAGAGGAAGCGTGCCGGTCGCGTCGGTGCCGATGTAGTTGCCGACAATAGTGTTGGACATGGCGTCAGTTCCCCAGAATTGGATGCCATCCCATCTATTGGCGCTGATAATATTCCGTTCCGCACTAGTAGCACCGCCAATTGTGTTCCGTTCACCACTGATGCCAATGCCGTTGCCATTACCCAAAGCTGTGGTGCCGCTGGCATCAACGCCAATGTAGTTGCCGACAACTCTATTGTCTGAAGTACCCGCACCTCTAATCTCGATACCGACGCTTTCGTTCCCACAGATCACGTTTCGTTCCCCGATTGTCGTTCCACCCACTGTATTGTGACTGGCACCTCCCTCGAATCGTACGCCGCCGGAATTGCCAGATGCGTTATTTCCTATCGCTGCAGTGCCGTTGACATCGGTGCCGATATAGTTACCACTAACGGTATTCGACATAGTATCCGTACTGTTAAAACTGATCCCACTTGCATTGCCACTGAGGATATTGCGTTCGCTACTTGTCGTCCCCCCGATAACGTTTTGTTGCGCTCCATTGCCCACATTTACTCCACTGTGTGCATTCCCCACCCCCACCGTGCCGCTGGTGTCAGTACCAATATAGTTACCCTGTACGGTGTTGCCGCTGGTATCAGCGCCCTCAATGTTGACTCCCGCCCCTCCATTGTGGCTAATGACATTGCGTTTGCCTGGTGTCGTCCCCCCAATGATGTTCCCGACCCGCGTTCCTGACCAGCCTTGAATGTTTACTCCAGAACCATAGTTACCCAGTTCAGAGAGCGCACCGGTAACGTGTGTCCAATTCTCTCCTCCATCTACGGATCTATGGGCCCCGACGCGGTCGGTGACAATGAAAAGCGTCTGGTCATTACCATAGTCCGGCGACAAAAGCAGGACCGCTGACCATCCTAGACTCTCTGGTAGCCCAGTAGCGAAGTTTGGCATCCAGGTGATTCCATCGTCGGTGGATTTGGCGAGTCCCCCACCACCGGGAGCACGTTCTCCGTGGGTATTAAACAGGGTATGGTCGGCAGTATAGTTGGGGGAAATCCATAAATTCTGAATACAGACATTCACATGATTTGTGGTCCACGACCGTCCTCCATCAACAGATCTGTGCAAGTTTTGACAATCGGATGAAGTGAAGAGAGTCTGGTCGTTTGCATAGTTGCGAGAGAGCACTATGTTTCCCAAATCCGTGGGGTTCAAACCATTATTGGCTGCGGTCCAACTCGCGCCCCCATCAACGGATTTGTAGACCCCGTTGCTAGTGACTGCAGCAAAGAGGGTCTGATCCGCCGCATAGTTCGGTGATAGTGCTAAGGTCCTAACCTGGCTCGGCAACCCGCTGCTGCCAAATTGCCAAGTTGCTCCACCGTCGGTGGACTTGCCGAAGCCATGACTGGTAAACACGGTGTGATCCACCGCGCAATTGGGAGAGAAATAGAACCGCAAACCGCTCTCACCGAACTCATCAACGAGTAGTATCCAATTGTCCCCTCCATCAGTAGAACGGAAGAGCTGTTTTCCCGTATGAGCCAAGACTGTCCGGTCATTAGCATAATCTGGCGAAATAGCTATCGTTTGAACATCGCTGACAGGCAAACCAGTATTTATCTGACTCCAGGTATTTCCCCTGTCAGTAGTACGCACCACCCCATGTGTTTTGGTACTCAAGAAGACTGTCCCATCACTGGCATATGCGGGCGACATAACGGCATCCCGAATGAACAATTCCTGTGTCCCATTACTATCCAACCCAATCAGGTTGCCGCTGACTGTATTGGTCATTCCAGCTATAATGTCTATCCCGTTCCCTTTATTCAGCGTGATAATGTTCCCCTCCCCGTGCAACGCGCTCCCCATCGTCCAGTCCCCGCCGATAGTGTTGTGCTGTGCGCCATCAGCGATCTCCACTCCATTGCCAGGGAAACGAATGATCTGCAGACCCTTAATAGTGTTGCCATCAGAGGTGATGCGGAGGCCATCGCCATCTGACACGCTGCTGCCGTCAATGATGACACCCGCATTGCTAGCATCAATCGTCAGGTTGCCCTGGGTGATGTCGGGCAGCGGTCCACTGATGAGAACGATGGTCACCGGCCTAGTTGGTGGAAAGACGGAAGTGTCAAAGGTAATGGTGTCCCCACCCACTGCGTCCAATAATGCCTGACGCAGCGTGCCGGCGCCGATGTCAGCCGTGTTGGTCACGATCAATGTGGCCGCCGGAGCGCGGAATGATCGCGCCGTGGTTCCCGCAGGCACGCCCGCCCATGCATTGCGCACACCGATGATGGCTATGATCATCACCAGAGCAGCAATGCTCAATGCTCCCAGAACCCACTGTTTCTTCATTTGGTTCCCATCCTTTCGTACTCTCATCCACTAGACAAAGGCTGCGACTTCCATCATAGTCAGCCAACTCAGAGAAAAACGCCCGCCATACCCTGACGGTAAGCGGGCTTTATGACACTTCGATGTTGGCCGCCAAGGCACTCTCACTGCCTCGACCGAGGTCTCCGACTGCGGCAGACCATAGGGCACTCTGGCTTGTCCGATCTATGTTCAGTATACCAGAGAAATATGCACAAGTCAATACTTTTCTTGGTGGCGTATCGGGTCAGGTAACGCAAAACCGCGCCGACCTCGTGTGGCCGATCCGTCACGCCGGTCATCGATCTGTCCCTGCCCTGTCCTTGCCCTGCCGATAGTCATCGCCCCCATTGGGCACCCTGTGGCACACGGCGACGTCCAGGAAGTGGGAGCGTAGACGGGGCTCCGCCAGGTCTCCAGGCCGGACGTTGCTCGCTACCAGCGTGTGCGCCCTGGCGACGTAGCGGGCGTTGAAGATGCGGGACAGCACCTCGGCTGCCCCGTCGGTCCGCCGCTCCGCCCCCAGGTCGTCCACCACCAGCCAGGGCGCACGCTGGCACACTCCCGTCAGGTCCTCGACCCGCCTGCTGTCGAAGCCGTCCCGGATCACGGCCAGGAGTTCCGGGGCCGCGGCGAAGAGCACCGCTCGACCTTGGGTCAGCAGGTGGTTGGCAGCCGCGGCCGCCAGGTGGGTCTTGCCGTTCCCGGTGGGCTCGCGCAGCAATTCCATCAGGAGCATCTCCGCAGTTCGCGGGCTGCGTCGCCGATCGCGGGGCACGGGGCGAACTTGCCGAAGCGCGGGCCGGCCGGGTCCTGGATATTTGCCTTCCCATCCCGTTATGCTACAATCTCTACACTATGACCCTCGGCGAGATTCCCAGTGGCCTGCGGCCACATTTCCAGGAATATGACCCCGCAACGCTGGACCTCGAGCGCGACACGAACCTGATCATCCAGCGCACGCTGGAGTATGGCACGTGGGACGAGGTGCGCTGGCTTTTCAGCACCTACGGCCGCGCACGCATCCGCGCGTTCGTGCGCGAACGGGGCGAACGCATGCTCTCGCGGGTCACCTTTAACTACTGGCGCAAGTTGCTGGGGGTGCGCCGGTGGCGGCGCTCGCCGTTTCCGACGGCAGCGGGGGAAGTATGGGACAGGTGACCCTGGCCAACCCCCACTGGGAAGCGCTCACACCCGAGACGCGCCAGGCCTTTTGCAGAGCCGCCGGCCTGCCTTTCATCGGCCAGTTCCACCTGGCGGGCGGGACGGGATTGGCCTTATACCTGGGCCATCGCTTTTCGGTGGACCTGGACTTCTTTTCGCCGGCCCCGGATGCCGTTGGGCCAGAGGTGCGCGCCGCGTTGCGGGAAGCGCTGGACGACCCGACCCTGTCCATTGCTCACGACAGGGATGCGACGTTCGTAGCGACCTGGCGCGGGGTGGGGGTCAGTTTCTTCCGTCCATGGAAGACGATGAAGCGCTTCCTGGAGCGCCAGGCGATGGAGGCCGGGCGAAAGCATCTGGAGGATTTGTGGGGCTGAGCGATGTCACGAGAGCAACAAGCCTGCCTTGAAGGTTCCGGCGCCGTGGCCCAGAGCGGCGGCGTGGCGGCTGGCGAAAAGGGGGTCGCCATCGGTGGTGGTATGCAGCAGTCCGTCATCGTACGTGGCTACCGCAATACCGTGACCGTCGTCTACCAGGGTGCTGCGGTTGCCATTCCCTCTCCCGAAGCGGTAGCCTGCCACCGGGCGGCGCTGCGGGAGCGCCTGGAGAATGACGCCCGCACGCGCTGGGGTGGGATGTCGCTCTACATCCAGGAAGAAGGGGCCACGCTTCCCATCGAGGCCTCCCCTTACCAGACGGGCCGGCTGGGGCCGCGGGAGAACCTCCTCCGGCTGCTCCACACTGCCGGCCGGCTGCTGGTGCTGGGGGAGCCCGGCTCCGGCAAGACCGTCTCGCTGGAGCGGCTGGCCTGGGAACTGTGCTCCCCACCGGAGCCGGCGGGGCCACTGCCGGAGCCGGCGGGGCCGGGACCGGAGCCGGCCGTGCCGGTGCTGGTGCGGCTGTTCCACTATGCCGGCACCTCGCTGGCCGAGTGGGTGCGGGCGAGCCTGCAAGAGACGGGCCACCTGCGCCTGGACGACGAGCGGGCGCTGGCCGCTTTCCTCCAGGAAGGGGAGAGCCGTTGCTTCTTCCTCTTCGACGGGCTGAACGAGGTCCCACCCCCCTACCGGGACCGGCTGGTGGATGAACTGGTGCGCTGGACGGCCGCCTGCTCGCGCCATTCGGTGGTCCTCACCAGCCGGTCGCAGGATGAAGTGTGGCGGCGGCTGCGCGGTGAAGTGAATCAAACGGTGGCTGTGCAGCTCATCGGAGACGCGCAGGCGCGCGGCTACCTGGTCGCCCACCTGGGCCAGCAGCGAGGGGGCGGCCTGTACGAGCGGCTGGACGAGCGGCTGCGGGCGATGGCTCGCACGCCGCTCGTGCTGTGGCTGATCAAGGAGGCGGGGGCGGCGGGGGAGGCGGTGCCGGGCAACCGGGGCGAACTGTACGCCCGGTTCGTCTCCCGCATGCTGCGTCGCGACACCGACCGGCGCATGGACGCCGGAATCCCGGAGCGGGTCAAGCGGCGGGCGCTGGCGGGCCTGGCCTACTATCTGGGCCTGGGCCAGCGGCTCTCCTGCCCGCGCGAGGAGGCGGTCGAGGCAGTGGCCCGGCGGCTAGGGGAAGGGCAGGTGGAGCGTGCGGACCAGGTGGTGGGGGCGTGCGCCCGGCACGGCTTGCTGGCGGGGGATGATCCCGTGTGGTTCGCCCCGCACCCCACCGTGCAGGAGCACTTTGCGGCGCTGGCGCTGCAGGAAGTGGCGCAGCGGGAGTGGCAGGTGGGTCGCTGGGGCCGCCTCCAGCGGGCTGCGGGGCGGCTGCTGACGGGTCAGGAAGAGGGCCTGGCAGATCTGGCGGCGGACGACTGGTGGATGGAAACGTTCGTGCAACTGGCGGGGCTGGTGGACGACACGGGCCGGCTGGCGCGGGAGGTCGTGCGGGTGAACCCCTGGCTGGCCTGGTGGTGCGTGGAGGAGGGGCGGGGGGTAGCGGAGGGGACGCGTGAGGCGGTAGCAGAGCGCTCGATACGGTTGTTGGAATCGGAGCGGGTGGCGGACCGGCGGCGGGCGGTGGCAGCGCTATCACAGGTGCGGAGTGAGCGGGTGGTGCGGCCGCTGCTGCGGGCCGCAGCCGATCCCGACGCGGAGGTAGCCGGGCTGGCGGTGCAGGCGCTGGTGGGGATGGGGGATGCCGTGCGAGCGGAGGCCCTGGCGCTGGCCCAACAGCCTGAGCATGCGCTACACCGGTCGGGGTTGGCCTACCTGGAGGCTCTGCTGGATCAGCCGATGGTCTGGGTACCGCCGGGGTTGTTCCTGATGGGTAGCGACAAGGGCAAAGATCGGCAGGCATTCGACGGCGAATTGCCGCAACACCAAGTCACGCTGCCGGGATACTGGATCGGGCGCTACCCGGTGACGGTGGCCCAGTTCCGGACCTTCGTGGAGGCCAGTGGCCACAAGCCGCAGGACCCTGACAGCCTGGAGGGGCCGGACGACCACCCGGTGGTATGGGTGACCTGGCATGATGCGCTGGCCTTCTGCCGCTGGTTGGGCGAGAGGGTGGGGATACCGGTGATGCTGCCCAGCGAGGCGGAGTGGGAGAAGGCAGCACGGGGCACAGACGGGCGCATCTATCCGTGGGGCGACGAACCTCCCGACGCGGGACGGTGCAATTTCGGGAATAACGTAAAGGGAACCACGCCGGTGGGCCGCTACTCGCCGCAGGGGGATAGCCCCTACGGCTGCGCGGACATGGCCGGGAACGTGTGGGAGTGGACGCGGAGCCTGTGGAGTGGGGATTTGAGGGAACCGGATTTCAAGTATCCCTACGATCCCAGGGATGGGCAGGAGGATCTGGAGGCGGGCCGCGATGTGCGCCGTGTGTTGCGTGGGGGCGGCTTCCTCAGTGAAGACTGGTTCGTGCGGTGCGCCGCCCGCCTCAGGATCGATCCGAACGGCCGGGACGGGGACCGCGGTTTTCGGTTAGTGGCGGCCCGTGCGCCAGGATAAACCGGCAAGGTGTAGTAGGTGGGAGCCCTATGCAGCCAAGGTCTTGCGGACCAGGCTGGCCCCCAATTTGCGCACGAACGAGTGATCGTTCAGGCGAAGCGTTGATAGAGAGGGTGTGCCCCCTCCGGTCGTGGGTAGTGTGTTCGGCGACCGTTTAGACCTGCGATGGCTGAGAGCGACGCCCTGGGAGAGCACCCTGGGGCGTCGTTCACGTTGAGGTTGCGATCATCATCTGGCACGAGCGCCAGTTCGTTACGCTGGTGAGGGTTTCTCATTCTGCACTCCGCATTCCGCATTCCGCAATCCGCAGTGGGTAGCAAGGTATTCGGCACGGTGCTGGATCTCCTCGATGAGTGTGTGAGTGATGATCAGTTGGCCGGTTTCGATGTCCACGTCAATCGCCCCGACTTCACCGCGATCACCGGTGGGCGGCATCGAGAGGATGACCGGGACGCGCCAGCAGATGCGCTCACCGACGACCAGCCGCGGTGTGCCGCCGTGCATGTTCGTGCTGATCTCATCGGCGACGAAATTGGTCACCTTTTGCCGGGCGCTGAACTCGGTCATGTTCACCGTAGCCGAAAGGCGAATGTCAATCGCCAATTGGCCTGCTCGAGGTGTCAAGGTATGAACTTCGACACTCACAGGTTGGCTCCTTATGGCAACCGTCTATTGCCGTATTAAGTGGACCTGAATCAGGGCAACTGGCCCCCGTCCTGGGGCGACTGGGGGCGGGCATCGTCTTGCATGGGACGCCCCCGGGACGGGGGCTGTGAGCCTGATATGTGGTGCGGCCCACCTGGAAAGCGCTCCAGCACCGCCTGTTTCACGGCGGTGCGGCCCGCTGCGATGGCCGTCGCCCCGGAAGTGAGATGCGCCCCCGTCCCGGGGCGAATCAGGCGGGCATCGTCTTGCATGGGACGCCCCCGGGACGGGGGCTGTGAGCCTGATATGTGGTGCGGCCCACCTGGAAAGCGTTCCAGCACCGCCTGTTTCACGGCGGTGCGGCCCACTGCAATGGCCGTCGCCCCAGAAGTGAGATGCGCCCCCGTCCCGGAGCGAATCGGGCGGGCATCGTCTTGCATGGGACGCCCCCGGGACGGGGGCTGTGAGCCGATATGTGGTGCGGCCCACTTGGAAAGCGCTCCAGCACCGCCTGTTTCACGGCGGTGCGGCCCAATGCGATGGCTGTCGCCCCAGAAGTGAGATGCGCCCCCGTCCTGGGGCGAATCGGGCGGGCACCGTCTTGCATGGGACGCCCCCGGGACGGGGGCTGTGAGCCTGATATGCGGAACCTGGGCTGTAGCCCCCGCCTGAATGCGGGCCACTGATGGCTACATCTTTCCGGCGTAGAACATATTTTCTAATCTTGGCCATAAATATGACGTAACCTGACATCTATTGGTGGTATACTCTGGGGCGGGACGGAGATTCCTCGTCGCTACGCTCCTCGGAATGACAAGGGGAGAGCGGAGATTCCTCGTCACTGCGCTCCTCGGAATGACAGAGCGGAGTGGGGATTCCTCGTCGCTGCGCTCCTCGGAATGACAGGGGGGAGGGGGATTTGAACCTGAGGGCTGTGGTGTGGGTAGAATAGGCGAAAGGCTTGACAACTGGGAAAAGGTATGCTATAATGACTATTGTCATAGGATACTAGGACAATAGACAGGAAA
>Ga0315289_10016361_pt1 | contig 10234 bp, 2 predicted proteins | sample YL17G11_40_MG_FD_203452 | JGI IMG/M metagenome (GOLD analysis project Ga0315289, IMG submission 203452) | Sediment microbial communities from Yellowstone Lake, YNP, Wyoming, USA - YL17G11_40 | ecosystem: Environmental > Aquatic > Freshwater > Lake > Sediment | place: USA: Wyoming | collected...
CTCAAACAGCGGCGATGGCGTTTATGTCACTTACAGCAACTACAATAATCTCATTGGCAACACATTTAACTCAAACTTTTGTGGCATCCTCCTCAGCTCCAGCTCCAATAACAGCCTCACAAACAACACAGCCCAGAACAACAATATTTTAGAGGGGGACTTCTCTTCCTTTAGTTCCCTTGGTAATTTTGTTACAAACCTTAACACTACTGCAGGAAATCTCATCAGCTTTACAAGCAAGGACATTGCATTAAAGGGACTAACATCAGCACAATCGTCTGCGAGTCCATCAGGTTATGGGAACATCGACAAATATCTCAACATAAAAAACAATGCGGCGGATAGCTGGCTTTTCCTAAACATAAGCTATAGCGACGCAGATGTTCCTGCAGGGTTAAACGAATCCACGCTTCGTATTTGGAAACGCAATGCTACTGCTTGGACAAACGAGACATTCTACACAGCAGGGAAATGGGGAGTCGACACCACGACTAACATCGTTTACGCAAACATTACTAATTTCGGAAGTACATTTGTGCCGCTTGGACAGTCGCTAATTACCAGCTGTCCTTATATTATAAATACCCCAGGTTATTGGTTTCTGAGCAATAACCTCACCACATCAACCACTGGTATCACAATCAATGCAAGCAACGTCACGCTGGATTGCCAGGGATTCACAATCACATACGGCACTGGTGGCGGGGACTACGCCTGGGGCATCAATGCTACTCACTCCGCAAGGCAGGCGCTGACAAATGTGGTGATAAAGAATTGCGTACTGCGAGACACGAGTTCAGGCGGAGTCTATGGCTACGGAATCCGCTTATATAATGCAACAGGCGCTTTAGTACAGAACAATACCATACGCACGAACGGCACAACAGCTTGTTCAGGCATTAGTCTTTATTATGGCGCGAACAACAGCATAATTTCTAATAACATCTTTGCTTTGGGCTCAGATAGTGGCAACTACGGAATTCACCTCTATCAGAGCTCCAATAACAATCTTACCAGCAACACTATCACCACCAAGGGAACCTACGCCAATCGTGGCGTCTACCTCAATTACAATTGCAACTACAACACCCTCACAAACAACATTGTCACCACCGGAATCTCTGAAAACAATCACGGCATCGAGATTGATGCCAGTTCATCCAACACACTTACAAACAACACCATCTCCACTAATGGCACCTACAACAACAATGGCATTTACCTTATCTCCAGTTCAAATCTAAATAATTTCATCTCAAACAATATCATCACGACTACCAACACCTCACATGGAATCTTCATCGCGGGAGGTTCCAACAACTACTTTGTCGCAAACCGTGTGAATGTCACGCATCCTACAAGCTTTGACTGGAGAACTGAATTTTTCTCGCCTTATACACCCACTAATAACACGGCCATCAACCTCACGCTTGTTAGAAACAACGTGACAATCAGCCTGACGGATTTCAACGGGGCAAACATAAAGGCGATGACTACTGCTGAAGCGCCAGCAGATACATCGGGCTACAAGAATATCACAAAATATCTCAACATAACAAACAACACCGCAGCAAGCTGGATTTACCTCAATGTAAGCTACAACAATGCAACGGATATTCCTGTTGGAGTTGTTGAAAGCACATTAAAGATGTACAAATATAATACAACATCTACCAATTGGCAACTTGCTAATACAAGTTCTAGTGTGAATGGTGTTGATCTTGTAAACAAAGTTGTCTATGCAAATATAACTGAGTTTGGAAGCATATTTGCACCTCTTGGAGAGTCTTATCAGATATCAAGTTGTCCGTATACAATCAGCAACCCTGGATATTATAATCTCACGCAGAACATTAACAGCTCAGGCACTTGCATAACAATTGGAGCAAGTAACGTGGTGCTGGACTGCCAGGGATACACAATCAATGGCACAAGAACTACAGATTCGTATGGTATCAATAACACAGTAGGTGTTAATAATATCACAGTTAAGAATTGTGTTGTGAAGAATTTTTATACGGGAATCTATTTCAGAAACGTGAATTCCAGCACAATCACAAACAACAACGCCGACAATAACACATACACTGGCATCTACCTTCGGTTCGGCTCCAACAACACCCTCGTCAACAATAGCGCAACAAACAATACGTGGTATGGCTTCCTCATTTGGTCTATCTTCAACAGCACACTCGCCAACAACACAGCCAACTTAAACTCTCATTGTGGCATTGATCTTGAATACTCCAATTATAACACTCTTATAAATAATAATGGAACAAACAATACTGGGGATGGTGGCATCCGTCTCAGCTCCAGTTCCAACAATACTCTCACAAACAATATAGCCAACTCAAACTCTTTGGGCATCCGTATTCTCATGTCCTCTAATAATAATTTAACAAACAACATTTTCAGCTCTAATGCCGAAGGTATTTTTATCGATTCCAGCTCCAACTATAACACTCTAACAAATAACACTGCTAACTCAAACTCTCAATATGGTATCGAGGTCTACTCAGGCTCTAACAACAACACTTTAACAAATAATACGGCTCAGAACAATAGTTTATGGGACTTCCATTCCTCATACACTTCCCTTGATAATCTGGTTACAAACCTTAACGTTACTGCAGGAAATCTCGTCAGCTTCACAAGCAAGGATATCGCGCTTAAGGGGCTCGCAACTGCGGGTATGCCTGCAAATCCTTCTGGTTATAGCAACATCAGCAAATACCTAAACATAACAAACAACTCTGCAACAAGCTGGATTTATCTTAATGTCAGTTATAATAATGCAACGGATATTTCTGAAGATGTCGATGAATCAACATTGAAGATTTACAGATATAACACAACAGATTGGATTCTTGCAAATACTAGCTCTGCAGATAACGGTGTTGATATTGTTAACAAAGTTGTTTATGCAAACATAACTGAATTTGGAAGCATATTTGCGCCGCTCGGAGCTAAGAGCGCAGTGGTAGGATTGCTTAATTGTACTGTAAACCAAACAGCTTGTGATGCAGGATATACAGATGTGCTCCACATGTCAAATTATACAAATGCACATGCAGAGATGTACAATGAAACAGATTATGCGGATGATTATTTGATTTGTTGCAAAGACGAACTTAATGTAGTTACAATCGGAACAAACGACACTGGAACATCATTCCTTAGATTGAGTAATTATACAGATGCGCATGTTGAGCTGCCGAACTTGTTAAACTACAACTATCCTGCGTATATTTCTGCTTCATCAGGAGGTATAAGCTGTGCATATTCAACAAGTTGTATTGGAAACCAAACCTGCTTGGCTACAATCTCTGGAGATACCGACGCTCACATTGCTAGCTGTGCTGCAGATAAAGAACCATATAATAAAAAGATTTGCTGTGAACTTACACAGAATATTATTTCAAGCTGTCCTTATAACATAACCACAAGTGATATTTACATTCTTAATCAGAGCTTGACAAGCGAGGGAGATTGCATATCAGTAAATGCTGACGAAGCAATTCTTGATTGTGCTGCCAAGAGTATAACGGGCAACGGCAGTGGCATTGGTGTCAATGTTTCAGGGTTCAATAGCACTACAATCAGAAATTGTATAATTACGAATTTCAGCACGGGGATTCTGCTTGCAGACAACAGTTTTGGTATTTTAAGAGACAACAGAATAAATGCAAATTACTATGGTGTACAACTTTCAGCAAGTAATGATAACGAAATAATATCAAATACATTCGGTTCAAACGTGTTTTATGGCATCAATATAGATGTTGGCTCCAATAATACAATTGCAACCAATAATGCAAGTGGAAATGAGTTGGCCGATTTCTATTCGCAGGGAGGAGGGCTCGATAACATTATAACAAACCTCACAACCCAGCAGAATCTCATCAGCTTCACAAGCAAGGACATTGCGCTCAAAGGGCTCACAACAGCAGGCGTGCCTTCAAACCCAACTGGTTACAAGAACATAACCAAATACATCAATGCAACTAACAACTCCGCAACCAGCTGGATTTATCTTAATGTTAGTTATAGTAATGTCATTGATGTTCCGGCTGATGTTGTTGAAAGCATGCTTAAGATTTATAGATATAACAGCACTGCTTGGGTTCTTGCCAATACAACTTCTAGTGATAATGGTGTTGACATTGTAAACAAAGTTGTTTATGCAAACATTACAGACTTTGGCTCGACATTCGCTCCTCTCGGGCCAATAAGCCTACCAAATGTAACCCTAATTTACCCACCAAATGCAACAATAATTAATGAGAGTTATATCAACTTTACAATAAATGCAACCGCTCAGGCAGGGCTTGCTAACGCAACGTTAACTATTTACAATGAAACTGGATTGTACAATCAAACTACCTTTATATTTACAGGGTCGCCTATACAGTATACTTTAGGGATTGTTGTCTGGCTTGCTGATGGTATTTACAATTGGTTCTGGGAAGTCATAGACTTAATGAACAATATAGTAAACACTGGCGTGCAGGAAGGAGGGAATAGAACTCTTGAAATTGATGTAACTGCTCCAAATGTAACTATCTTCTTCCCTGAAGCAAGCGCTTACAATTATCATAATCAAACATTAAACTTTAGTGTTAGTGATGCAAATTTAGATAGCTGCTGGAAGAGTTTGAATAATGGGGCTAATGTAACGATAAATTGCAATCAAAATACAACCGTAAATTCTTCTAGCGAAGGAACAATAGAAGGAGTAAATAATATTAGTGTTTATGCTAATGATACTCTCGAGAATATCGGTTTTGCATTTGTAGAGTTTAATATTGGTACAACAGCTCCTTCAATATTCCTTAATACCCCGCTTGAAAATCAATATTTGAATTCAAGCTTAGTTAATTTCACATTCCATGTTGTCGATTCTCATGGAATTTCAACTTGCGAGTTATATGGAAATTGGACAGGAACTTGGGCATTAAATCAGAGTATTACCGGAATTGTTAATGACACAGATAACTCTTTGTTGGTTAATATTAGTGACGGTTATTATGATTGGAATATAAGATGTAATGATAGTCTGAATAATTATGCTTTCCATGAAAATAATCATTCATTTACAGTTGATACAATCAATCCGAGTATTAATATTGTTACTCCGATAGCGATAACTTACAATAACAGAACCCAGCTTGTTAATATATCTGCTACTGATTTGAATCTTGATATTGTATGGTTCTTCAATGGAACCGTTAATGTTAGTTATGCAACGCCTGTTCTTGTGACATTTGAAGAAGGTCCAAACATACTTTATGCATATGCAAACGATTCGGCTGGAAATCTTAATTCAACATATGTTACATTTGCGATAGATACAATCTATCCTACGGTGCAGGTAACCTACCCAGAAAATATAACTTATAACATCAATGTAAGCGAATTGAACTATACATTCTCTGATGCAAATCCAGATACATGCTGGTATTCTGTTGATGAAGGGGCAAATAATGCAACAATAACCTGCGGAGAAAATGCTAGTGCATTAACAAGCAATGAAGGAAGCAATATATGGATAGTCTGGATAAATGATTCTATAGGAAATGAGAATTCTAGCAGCGTAACTTTCTTTAAAGATACAATTTATCCTTTGGTAGAAATAGTTTATCCTGCGAACGCAACTTATAACATAAATGTTTCTGAATTGAATTATACTTTCTATGATTTGAATTCTCAGGCATGTTGGTATTCTCTGAATGAAGGAACAAACAATCTTTCAATAGCTTGTGGTGATAATATAACCGGGTCAACTTCGCTTGAAGGAAGTAATATCTGGACAGTTTGGGCAAATGATTCTGCTGGGAATGAGAATTATTCAAGCGTGACTTTCTTCAAGGACACAGTTATTCCAAATGCAACTATAATCTATCCACCAAATGGAACAATAACAAATGAGAGTTATGTCAATTTTACGATTAATCTATCTGACCAGGGCGGACTTGGCAATGCGACATTGTATATTTACAATGAAACAGGAGATTTGTATAATCAGACAACGATAGATTTAGGCGGAGTGTTTCAGACAACTCTTGGAATTGTTGTCTGGTTAGCAGACGGCGTTTACAATTGGTTCTGGGAAGTTATAGATTTGGTGGGTAACTTAGTAAATACAGGTATACAAGAAGGGGAAAATAGAACTGTTACAACCGATACAATTATTCCTCTCATATCAATTGAATCTCCTCAGAATGTCACATATAACACAAATGTCTCTGAATTGAACTATACATTCTTAGATGCAAATCCAGATACATGCTGGTACTCTCTTGATGTAGGAGCAACAAGCACTACAATAGCTTGTGGTGATAATATAACCGGGTCAACTTCGCTTGAAGGAAGTAATATCTGGACAGTTTGGGCAAATGATTCTGCTGGGAATGAGAATTATTCAAGCGTGACCTTCTTCAAAGATACAGTTTATCCTCTAATAACAATTGAATCTCCTCAGAATATAACTTACAATAATGATACAATTCTTGTTAATCTAACTATAACAGAGTTAAATCTTGATAGTGTTTGGTTCTTTAATGGAACTGGTAATGAAACATATACAGTTCCAGTTTATAGATTATTTAATGAGGGAAGCAATACGCTTGATGCTTATGTAAATGACTCTGCCGGAAACTTCAATTGGACAGAGGTGACATTCTTTGTAGATATAACCGCCCCTGCGTATGATAACCTGTCAGTTTCTCCTGACTCTCCTGCCGATTATATCCCGGGACAGAACTATTCATTTAATGCTACTTGGACTGATAACCTTGGTGTGGAGAGCGTACTAATTGAATTTAATGGCACAAATTATCCTAGTGCAAATCTTGGAGGCGGAATTTATAACTTTAATATATCCGATTTGGGTGTTGGCAATTACAGTTATAGATGGAGTGCGAATGACAGCGCTGGGAATGCAAATCAAACAGGATTGTTGTATTATTTGGTAAACAAAGCCTCATCTAATCTGATAATCAATATGACCCCTTCGAATTTTGAAAATAGGGGCACTCAGACTAGTGTTTCCGGGCTCGGTTGTCCTTCTCAGTTGAGTTGTACACTCTATAGAAATGGAGTTAGTGTTACAAATCCTGATGTTGCAACCTTGAATGATGGAACCTATAATTATACTTATAATACAACTGGAAATGAAAATTACACAAGGGCTACCGTTTCTGCTATTTTGACTATTGTAGTTTCTACTCCTCCTTGCGAAGATGTTTGGAGTTGCTCTAGTTGGAGTAGTTGTACGAACGAACAACAGACAAGAGACTGCACTTCTAACTGCGGCGGCACAAAGACAGAAACTCAGAGCTGCTGTGCTGAAATTTCTGTAACTTGCGAGGCTTGGAGTGTTTGCACTGGGGATGAGCAGACAAGAGAGTGTGTTTCAAATTGCAATACCAGAACAACTGAGAGTCAGGATTGTGTTCTTTGCACTCCTGAATGGAAGTGCACAGGATTTGGTATTTGTACAAATGGTCTCTTAACAAGAACGTGCACAGATTTGAATAATTGCGGCAGCGAGGTTGGAAGGCCTGAGGAGGTTAAGGAGTGCGGCGCCGAAAAAGGAAAAGAAGGGTGCAGTGCTAATTATTCTTGTGGCGAGTGGAGCGAATGCGTATATGACACTGATGCAAGCAAGATTATTCAAGGAGTAATAGTTGAAAAAGGTTTCAAGGAGAGTGTATGCTCGGATGCAAATGACTGTGCTGGCGATTATACAGACCGTTCGAGTTGCACTTCCGAAGTCCAAATAGAAACCGAAAAAGAAGATGTTTGTAACACAAATACTTTAACTCTATTTGAAAAAACAAGCAAGACACCTATCACAAGCATAGACCTTAAATCTTGGAATGCTAACAAATTGGATATTGCGTTTACGCAGCAGAAGGTAGAATACTGCCCAGATTGCTACAATGGCATTAAAGATTTAGATGAGAAAGGAGTGGATTGCGGTGGAAGTTGTAGGCCGTGCAAGTCTGAAAGTAAATTGCCTGAGAGCTCGACTCCAATAAGTGCTAGTTTGATAGTAATCTCATTGCTAGTGCTTATACCTATCCTTAAGTTCTTCTTCGAAGATTATGTAATAGTTAACAATATACACGCGCTAATTAAATCAGGAGAGGCTGCTTTGAAGGCTGGGAATAGGGAAAAAGCTGAGAGCGAGTTTAGAAAGATGAAATGGAAGTACATTCAAATTGAAGGAAAGGGAAAGAAGGCAGTTATCTTGAAAGTGATAAACAAGTATCACGGCAAGATTAAGAAGTTTACAGGATTTTAATTATCTAAATTGTATCCTTGGCGGAGTTTGAATTGACAGTTGCGGTCTTCTTTCTGCAACAAACTTTGTGCCGACAAACTCAGATACGACTGCAGTTATTATCAAATTTTGAAATATTACCTTGATTAATCCCGGTATTAAAGGGATTCTTGTTTTTTCTGATAGCTCATTCATGAATTCTTTTATTTCATTTTCATTGAAAGAAAGTTGTGATGTTTGCACCATTCCTAGTCTTGTAATAAGGATGTTTTTATTTGGGCCAGGGCAGTTTAGCATTTGAACTCCAGGGTCTGCAAAAATTCTGGTTAACCTTTCCATTATTGTTATCTTTGGCATTTGAGGCGTTGGGGGCATCATCGGTTTTGCTTGTGGAATTATTGGTTTAATTTGGGGCATTTTAGGTGCGGCGGCGCTAATTTCAATTGTTTTCGAGGTTATGATTGGTTTTTCTGGTTTCTTCGCAATAACTTGCTCTATCTTTCTAACTGGTTCGATTTTTTTATGTTCTATCTCCAATCTTGGAGGAGAAACAACAACTTCTTCTAATTTTTCAAGTAAAACTACTCGTTTTTCTATTTTTGGTTGAACTCGAGATTTTATGATAAGCCTTTTAATGAATTCTTCAAGAAATAGACTTCTAGAATCTAGGGATTGATTCATTTTGAGATTTAAACTCTTGATGCCGGAGGGAATGGCTTGCCAGTTGCCGCGCGCTCTATTTCGTCCATTCTGTCTTCAATGTATGTTACTCCCTTGGCGATTACTTTGTCCTGCTCAAGAAGCTGATTTATTTTGCTCAAAAATTCCTGGTCTCTTTCTGATGTCAGAACTGCCGGATTTTCTGCGAATGTCTTTGCTGTTGTTTCGAACAGCTTTAGAAGTTCTGACAGTTGTTTGGTTAGCGCATCTAGTTTTTCTGCAAGATTTGTCTGCACTTTCTGCAATCCGACGAAGTTATCGATAAGTGCTTTTGGAATTGCTGCCTTAGTAGATTTAGAACTTATTTTTCGTTTAGGCTGTTTTGCCTCGACTTGTATCTTAACTATGTTCTCCCTCTTTTTATGTCCTTTTGGCATGATGAAAATAGGGGGAAGTCATTTATAAATATTATCTGATGATAGAATTTATTGTCTTTTTAAGGTTTATAGTTTAAGGGTAAGGTATAAATACTGCCGTCTTCTTTAGTTGTCGTGCAATTTTACAAAGATTTAGAAAAGAGGAAAGAACTAATTAGAGAATATCTAAATAAAAATCCCAGAGCTACTTTTAAAGATATAAAGAAAAATCTTCATACAAAAATAAATCAAGTTTATATTGGAGGAATGGAAGAAGCTTATAGCGATGCTGGAATAAACTTCCCAAGAACATTCAAAAGAATGACGAGGGATGAGAAAAAGCAAATAATAATTGATTATATTAAAAAGAATCCTAGTGCTGGCGGGCATACTATCATGAAGGATACTAAAATAAATTTTCTAACTATATTTAGGGATACTAAAGAGGCTTTCAAGGTAGCAGGAGTTCTTTATTTAAGAAATGAAAACAATCTTCTTAAGAAGAGAAGTTTGAATGAAAAAAAAGACATTCTGATTAGGTTAATAAAAGACAACCCCCTCATCTCTGCAGAAGAGATTATTAAGAAATCTAAAATAAGTTTCTATCATCATTTTAATGACATTAAAAAATTGTATAAGGAGGCTGGTGTAAGTTATCTTGGCAAGGGTTGGAAAAGAAGGATAAATAAACAAAATTTAATTATTGATTATATAAAGAAAAATAATCTTGTAACTCAAAGAGAAATAAATAGAACATGTAAAACTAAAGTTCAAGAATTATTTAAGGGGGGTATATTTGAAGCATATGAAAAAGCAGGTATTCTGTTTCCTTATGAACGACTGAGACTTCATGGAACGGCACTGAAAG
>Ga0315289_10016363_pt1 | contig 10233 bp, 16 predicted proteins | sample YL17G11_40_MG_FD_203452 | JGI IMG/M metagenome (GOLD analysis project Ga0315289, IMG submission 203452) | Sediment microbial communities from Yellowstone Lake, YNP, Wyoming, USA - YL17G11_40 | ecosystem: Environmental > Aquatic > Freshwater > Lake > Sediment | place: USA: Wyoming | collected...
ATGCCAAGGTGGTTTTCAGTCGAAGACTGATTTCATGAATTTTTTTGGTCACCCAAAATCACTTCAATATTTCCGGTAGATGGTGTTCCTGTGCCCGATCTCAAGGATAAATACAATGAGCCGGTCATCCTGGATGCTCATGATAGCCCGGTATTCACCCATTCTGAGAGAGTAGAGGGGTGACTGCTTTGAACCTTTCAGTTTCTTCACGAAGGAGAAGGGATCGTCCCTTATCTTCGAGATCGTCCGGATGCAGTTCTGAGCGATTTCGAGAGGGAGTTGCTTAAGATCCTTTCGTGCCCGGGTGGTGTAGATGACTGAAAAAGTCATTCAACACCGAATTCCTTCTTGATCTCCTCTTCGGTGTGGAGCCGGCCTTTCCTGATATCCTCAAGCGCCTCTTCTATCCCCTCGATGGCCTCTTCGCTGAGGGGCTCGTCATCGATCCGGGTATCAACGAGGCGTTTGATGACGTCGTTGTAGGACTCCCTCGGGTGCTTCTTCAGGAGGTCCAGGTGCTCCTTCACCTCGGCCTGGAGCTGGATGGTGGTTGGGGGCATATAGGTAGTTATGGTATACTATAACCACTTATAGTTTCGGATACATGTCAAGGAACAGGATCTCAAATATCCATGAAAAACATCATAAGAACGAAAGGAAGGTGATAGCAGCGAGGTATAGTTCCCGGGGACTCGCGTACCGAGAGAACCGCATACTATGTAGGTCGGCCTCGACCGGCAGGGTTCGTAGATAAAGTGCTGTGGGCCGACTGCGAGCTGGGGTGATACTTTCGGTTCCGATAAAATCATATCATCTGTTAATGACTATCTACTCAAGGGATTGATGGGAGTAAATCGGAGATTCAAATGCATTCTATTATCGAGAAAAATATCCCCAAGATCAAGAACCTCTGCCGTAAATACCGAGTCCGTACACTATCGATATTTGGTTCTGCGACCCGGAAATCCTTTGATCCCTCGACGAGCGATCTTGATATGATTGTGGAATTCGAGAAGATGCCTCCCTCTGAACACGCGAAAAGGTACTTCGGCCTCCTGGCAGATCTTGAGGATGTCCTGAAAAAGCCCGTGGACCTCATCGAATCAGGACCCATACGCAACCCCTACTTCCGGGAAGCCATTGAGGAGTCGCAGGTTGTAATTTATGCTGCCCCTGCTGTTGAAGTACTCCTGGATCGCGACCTTATGGAACAGATTGGAGAGGGAAAGAAAGGTCGTGCCAAAACGCGTGATTTCGAGGATCTTGCCCAAGAACTCGGTATTTAAAATTCTTACCTATACTGCTATTCCTTCGATTCTCACCCGGCTGATGATGACCTCCTCGTCAGTGGGTATCTCTTCTCTCTCTTCCTTCAGACCTTCGATGTGGAGTTCAATCGCCTCTTTTGTATTCTGGATGGTCTCTTCCACCGTCTCCCCCTGGAAGTAGCATCCCGGAAGGGCGGGCACTTCGGACCAGAACCCCCCTCTTCTGCCTTGCGAATCAAGATAGTATATTCAGCCATGGTTCTATCCTTCCAGGAATTGCAGATGAAACCTAAATGAAAGGCACCTATATCCTGACCTCGGCAACAAAGGCCTCAACGACGTCTTCGGTCTCAAGGATATCCATGGCAAATGTCTCGATATGGAACCGTATCGCCGATTTCATGTCAGACAGGGCCTCTTCGAAGGTATCCCCCTCTCCAATCACGACGCCCTTCAGGCCGATCGGGTAGGCGACAAATCCGTCAGTGCGTTTTTCAATGATGACCTTCAGAGGTTTTTCCATCGTCCATCCCTTCCGGAGTTCAGAATCATCTAATGAGATCCTGTTCTGTCGGGATCTCCTCCCCGTGGGCCATGAGGCTCTCCAGGTAGCCTTCGATGGACTCCTTGGCCATGTCGACGGCTTCTTCGGTGGTGTCGCCGTAGGTGATGCAGCCAGACAGGGTCGGGACGATGGCCGTATAGCCCTCCTCCGGCTCCTTCCTCAACAAAATACGATAACCGATCTGCTCCGCAGTGATCACCGAGAGACCTAATGAATCACTCATTAGTTCGAGACATTATAGATATGCCCCATCAGGGATATGACCTTACAGTGTCTTCTCCAAAGGGACATATTCTCCGGACTTGACGTCGCGTCGGATCTTCTTCAGATCCTCCTTCTCATCGGAAGTTAAATCCTCGTATCCGAGAACATTGTTGATTCTGGCATTCAACTGAAGAATGAGCCTCTCGATATGCTCCAGCTTCTCCATCATCACGTCGGGCATAATCGGCTCTCCGCATCAGTAGTGGATACAGGTGGATAAAATGATTGCCAGTGAGGTGGATCGAAAAAAAGGCACGATTCAGAAGGAAGGGAGGTGATAGCAGCGGTTGATTCCCGGGGACAGTTGTATGGCCAGGATTCCTCCCCTAATCCCCGGGAGGTCATCCGCAAACTGATGAGATCTAAGTACCTGGTTCGGGAGGGACAATCCGCTCGAGGGCCGAGATGAGAACCGGAACATCCCGTTGAACGGTGTCCCACACCTCGTTCACGTCGACCTTGTCGTACGAGTGGATCAGGAGATCCCGCATCCTTGCCATGGCACTCCATGGGATATCGGGATATTGATGGTGTGCATCATCAGATAGCCTCTTTGCTGCTTCGCCTATGACTTCCAGGCAGCGAATGACCGCGTACTGGGACTTCCGGTCCGCGAGAAAGGCCTCTTTATCCATATTTCCCGCAAAATCCCGCGCATCCCGTGCCATTAGGAGGATATCCAGGAGATATGATTCATCCCGTGACATAGACCGGTTCCCTCGTGGAGAGGATCTCCTTCCGGCGCAGGTAATTCCGGCTCCGTTCAATGGAAGGGAGGGTCATGAGATCAACCCGTCGGCCGAAGATGGTCTCCAGTTCTTCTGTCATGGTTGCCAGGTCGAGGATTGTGTGGATTGTTCCAGGCTCGAAATCCACGATTACGTCGATATCGCTATCTGGCCGGAAGCCTGCCTGGAGGACCGACCCGAAGAGAGAAAATTCCCGTATTCTCCATCTCTGGCAGAATGCTGCGATCTTTTTCCTTGGCAGAGGGATACGCACCATCTTCATAGTTCTGTCCCGGGAATTTTCCAATCCCTTCTCTCCTGATTACAATCTTCGCCGCTATTCGTTTATAGTTTCTTGCCTTCGGATCAAGAAAATGATGGCAGCAGATAGCAAAAAGAATCGAGAAAAGGTAAATCAAACCAAAGGAAGGTGATAGCAGCGAGGTATGGTTCATGGGGACTCGCGGGCCGAAGAACCAGGACACCACGGGGGTGGGGTGATGCAGGCAGGTTCGGGGGACAGAGGGATCAGGGGCCGAATGTGGGCCGGGATGATGTAATCAAATCAATAATTTGATAATACTCAAGTAGTATTCCAATTTATGAAAGGGATCGTCTTTTTCTTCATATTGCTGATGGTTCCTTCTCTTCTCTTGGCAGGGTGCGTTACCACACCGTCCTCCCAATCAGGTCCCTCAGGATCTCCAGGCCCTTTACCCGAGTCCGCACAATGGCAGGAACGGGGATATGCCCTCATCGATGCCGGCCGGAATCAGGAGGCCATCCAGTCCTTTCAGAAGGCGATATCCATAGATCCTAAAAATGTCAATGCATGGCATGGGAAAGGACAGGCACTCTTCAGGCTTGGAAAGTACACCGACGCACTGGAGGCCTTCGACCAGGCGATCCGTATCAATGCAACCTATCCCCATGCCTATATCGGCAGGGGAAATGTCCTGTTCATGCTCAATAAATCCAGTGACGCCCTGGTGGATTTTGACCGGGCCATCGCCCTTGATCCGAATATTACCTACGCCTGGAATGGAAAGGGGAATGCCTTACTGGGTCTGGGGAAGACGGATCAGGCTGCGGTGGCCTTCGACCGGGCCATCGCCCTCGATCCCCAAAACCCCCACGCATGGGTGGGGAGGGGGTACCTCCTCATAGACCTCGGGAAAAACCAAGAGGCGGTGGAATCCTTCGATAAGGCCCTCTCCATCGACCCGGACAATAAACCGGCACAGGAAGGAAGAGAACAGGCCCTCAACCCTCCAGCTGGCCGGAGTTCTGATGCGACGAATAAGGGATTCGAGCTCCTAGATAAGGGAATGAATACCGAGGCCCTCCAGTCCTTCGAGGCGGCGCTATCGATAGATCCTGAAAACGTGAATGCCTGGAATGGCAAGGGGAATGTGTTCCTGAATCTTGGAAAGTACACAGAGGCACTGGAGGCCTTCAACCGGGCGATCAGTATCGATGCAAATTACCCGCATGCCTATATCGGAAGGGGAAATGTCCTGTATGCGCTCAACAAATTCAATGAATCACTGGAGGATTTTGACCGGGCCATCGCTCTCGATCCGAACATTACGTACGCCTGGAACGGGAAAGGGACAACATTACTTGAATTCGGGATGACCGAGGAGGCTGCGGCGGCCTTCGACAGGGCCATCGCCCTCGATCCCCAAAACCCCCACGCATGGGTCGGGAAGGGGTATCTCCTCATACAACTCGGAAAAAACCAGGAAGCACTGGAATCTTTCAATAAAGCCCTCTCCATCGACCCGAACAATAAACCGGCACAGGAAGGAAGAGAACAGGCCCTCAACCCTCCAGCTGGCCAGGGTTTCGATGCAGCGACGAATAAGGGGTTCGAGCTCCTCGGGAAGGGAATGAATACCGAGGCCCTCCAGTCCTTCAACGAAGCGATCTCATCAAATCCGGATAACTATAATGCCTGGAACGGGAAGGGGATCGCCCTCTCAAACCTCGGCATGAACAGTCAGGCGATGGGAGCATTCAACAGGGCGATCTCCATCAATCCGAATTCTTCATATTCATACGTCGGGAAAGGGAACATCCTCTTCACCCAGGGCAATAACGATCTCGCACTGCAGGCATTCGAGAAGGCGATCTCCCTCGATCCGAGCATTGCCCCCGCATGGGCAGGGAAAGGGCATGCCCTGATGAAACTTGGCAGGTGCAATGAGGCAAAGGAAGCCTTCACGAAGGCGCTGGGTATTGATCCACGTTTGTCTTGGGCGAAAGAAGGGCTGAATGACGCAGGGGATCCAAAGATCTGCAACCTGAAGGCGGCTTCCCAGCAACCGGCAACCAGCAGTCAGGGTCTATCCGGATGGATCGATTCTGACCAGACATGGTCCGGTACTGTAAGAATCACGGGAGAGATCCGGCTCGCGAAGGATGTAACCCTGAAAATTGAGCCGGGAACGACGGTATACCTGTCACCGAACAGCAATGACCAGCATCCACCCGGAAATGATGCCTCAGATGAGTATACCACGAAATATAATGATCCTGTCCGGCTTGCCTCTTGGTCATCCAATGCCATCACCATCGATGGCCGGGATGGAATTATCGAGGTGAGAGGAACGCCCGGGAACCCGGTCATCTTCAAACCCGAAGGGAACAGTACCAGTCCCGGACAGTGGAATGGCATCTATATCGGGCGGGGAACGATCCAGTATGCACGGTTATACTATGCCGGCCAGACGGCCATGAATATTTTCGGTGATTATCCAGGTACCGTGGAAATTTCGCATAATGAAGTGAAGTATTTCCACTGGGCGGGTATCGATTCGCATCGGAATAACGTATGGATTCACGACAATATTGTTGAAGGTGGGGCTCATCAGGGTATTGGCGTCCGGTATAATACAGTGGCTGAGCATAACACAATTTCTCGTGCGGCAACCGGCATCGGTGTTGAGGATGCCAATGGAGCGACTATCAGGCATAATACCGTGATTGACTGTCCTGTCGGAATCGGATTGCGAAGCGGGACTTCGGCTGAGGTCACAGATAACACGATCCTGAAACAAAATGGCTATCCTGACGGCTGGTATTACCAGGGTACATTAATTTATCCCGCCGGTTCAGGCGGCTGGGGTGCGATATTCAATCAACTAACCGGACCTGTAAAAATTGAAAACAATACCATTTCTATCTGATTACCATTTTTTCATTTGGAGAGATCCCGATCGAAAACAGAGGTATTTTGACGGCATCGCACTTCAGGAAAACAATTCAAGAATGGTGATCGTACTAAGAAGGAAGGTGATAGCAGCGAGATATGGTTCCCGGGGACTCGCGTACCGAGAGGACCGCATACTACGTGAGTCGGGTGATACGGGCGGGTTCGTGGGCAGAAGGATCAGGACCGACTGTGAGCCAATTGATAGACAGGATTCAGGTAATTGCAAATTCCTGTATCGACCGGCGATTGAAGGCAGCTTTATAGGAACTCGTGATAATATGATTGCAGGAGAAAAATCATGGCTGAATACATCGTCTCGATAACCATTCAGGAACTGGAAGAAGGAGGATATCTTGCCACCAGTGATACCATCCAGGGTCTCATCGCCCAGGGCCGAACCACTGCAGAGACGATGGAGATCGCTCAGGATGTCGCACGGAAACTGATTGAATCGTATATCGAGCACGGGGATCCCCTCCCGCAGCAGCTCAAACCATCCTCCAAACTCATCAAAGGCGTGAAGATCCCGGTCAATGTGGTGGTATGACCAGGCTTCCTCCCCTCACGCCCCGGAGGTTATTCATAAACTGAAGAGAGCTGGTTTTGTCTTTGACCGACAGGCAAAGGGAAGTCATGAGATCTGGTTTAACCCTGTTACACGCCGCAGGGTTACTGTTCCCAACCACTCCGGGGTGGAGATCGCAAAAGGGACACTTGCGGCTATTATGAAAGAATCAGGGCTGTCAATCGAGGAATTTTTGGAATTATAATTGCATTTTCTCGATATTTGTGATATAATGTCATGACCGGGATAGGATTTTCGTCGCCTGAAGAACCGGAAAAACCGTATCATGAATAAGGAAGGTGATAGCAGCGAGGTATGGTTCCCGGGGACTCACGTACCGAGAGGACCGCATACCACGTGAGTCGGGTGAGCCCGGCGGGTTCGTGGGCAGAGCATCCGGACCGACTGAAAGTCTGCTGATACTTATTTAATGTTCATCATGCGATGTAAGAATGAACCATATGAAATCCAACAAAGACCTATTTGAAGATCCACACAAAATTAAACAGATAATAGGAAAAACCCTCTTTGTTTTAGAATTAAATTCACCGAAAGAGTATCCATCAACATCGGTTGCGCTTTCGAGTGTTGCATCGACCGAGTTCAGAGACGATATTGCACGAAGAAGTGGGAATGATGATTATTCGGCATCGGTTCGAGCTTTATTTAATTCACTCGATGTTTTTATAAAAGAATTTACCAACGGAACAAGCACCGCAGGTTTTAGAAAAAATTACAGATTAACGGACGACTGCGAAGCTACTCTATTAGTCCTCTGGCAGTTAAGGAATTGTTGGACACATTCTGGGAATGTCGTTGACGCCGAATGTCAAAGAAATTATGAAGCAATAATGAAATCGTTGCCTAACGAAATCAAACCAGTCATAAACTTGCCATGTGAATTGGAAATCGGGAAGACATTTTTCGTTGATTTTGAAACGTATAAGGCGCTCAAGAAATGCCTTTTACTATTTATCGAACGAAGGGTCACCAAAGAAGATTTTCAAATCCTTAACACTCGAGCAGCGGTAAGCAATATTAAATTTTCAGAAGTATGGGGAATTATTCGGGCAGAGGGATTAGAAATTGGAATTGATCTCCGAGAAGCATTAGCAATAGGGAAAGTTACCATTAATAAAGACGGTTCATGGGATCTTCTCGAATTACCAGAATTTGATTTCGAGTCGAAGAGGATTATCTTTCCAGATGGTCAAACAGTTACTGGGAGAATAATGAACGAGTGATCCTCACCCCGTTAGAAGGAAGGTGATAGCAGCGAGGTATGGTTCCCGGGGACTCGCGGACCGTAGGACCTGCATACCACGTGAGTCGAGTGAAACAGGCGGGTTCGTGAGTCTGAGGATCCGGACCGACTGGGAGCCGGGGTGATAAACTCGACCTTATCACCCAGAACCGAATGAGGGCATGAGGGCAGCTTTATGGGAATTCATGATAATATGATTTCGGGAGAAGAATCATGGCCGAGTATATCATTTCAATAAGCATTAAGGAACTGGAGGAAGGTGGGTATCTCGCAACGAGTGATACCCTTCAGGGCCTGATCGCCCAGGGCCGGACCATCGCCGAGACCATGGAGATCGCCCAGGACGTCGCCCGGAAATTGATCGAGTCATATCTGGAGCACGAAGGATCTCTTCCCCACCTGAAACCCACCTCAAAACTAATCAAAGGTGTGAAGATACCTGTCAATGTGGTGGTATGACCAAGCTGCCACCCCTGACACCGCGTGAAGTCATACGGAAACTGAAGAGAGCCGGTTTTGTCTTCGACCGCCACGCAAAGGGCAGCCATGAGATCTGGTACAATCCTGTAACACGGCGATGGGTGACCATCCCCAATCACCCCGGAATCGAGATCGCAAAAGGGACCCTTGCGGCTATTATTAAAGAATCAGGGCTCAAAGTTGAGGAATTTTTAGAATTGTAATTGCCGTCTTCGATTTTTACGATATATTGTCATAACCGGGATACAACTATCGTAGCATAAAGAACCGGAAAAACCGTATCATGAATAAGGAAGGTGATAGCAGCGAGGTATGGTTCCCGGGGACTCGCGTACCTCAGTACCGCATACCACGTGTTCCGGCTTAATGGTCAAGTTCTGAAAATACTTTAATTAAGATATTGAAGATTGCATCTTAGATCAATATTACTATTCAGAGATAACGCTCATTTTACATCAATAATATGTTTGGTTGGGCAACAAGCTGGAAGAATCTACTACATGGTATAACACGTCTCGATAATTTGAATGTTGAAGAAAAAAACGTCTTACGTAAAAAATGTGAATATCTAATAGAAATTTTATCTGATCCCCAAATTCAAACAGATGATAATAGAAATCATCCAATTTGGAGTTTTTTTTACTATCCACAATGTATTTCTTTGATGGGGGAATTAGGAGAGTCGATTTATTGTTTGAAAAGCAAGGAAAATTTCGATGAAATTATTACGAGATTAATTTCAAAAACTGAGTTTTGGGGAGCGTATTATGAAATTCGCTCGGGAAAAATTCTTTTTGATGCTAGGTTAAAATTTGATTATATTAAACGATTGAAGAAGAAAAAAACACCTGATATTAGCTATTTGAATAATAGGGAAATAAATTTTGAAATTACTCACATGGATCATAGCAAGTGTTTTACAGACGCATATAATTGCTATAACAAATTGAAAGGATTTTTATATGAAAAATTTAAAAGCGGAGACCTTGATTTTTATTGCAATATCTCCGATCCAATTATGACGCAGAAACAAATTGATGATATTATACTTAAAATTCAGGAATTAATTACTATAGCCGAAAAACAGGGGTGCGCAAAACTGCATTCATATCCTGGAATTGATTTTTTTGTTTTTACTGAGGAAAGACAATTTGATGTTCCAATTAAGTATCGAGTAGAGCACTACAAAATGCCATTTACTTATGAGAGACCTCGAATTGAAAAAAAGATAGAAGAGAAACACGAAAAATGCAACGATAAAACACCAAATATCATTATGATTTTCGATCAAAACATTGATTCCGATGATGACATGAAAAAAGTTAATGAAAATTTGAAAAATGATCTATTAAAACAAATTAATTTGTGTGAAAATCTAAGCGCGGTCATTATCTATACTGAATTTTTTCCAGTCAAAGAAGATAGAAGTGATTATTTCGAAGAAACTGATGAATATATCGGAATAAAAAATTTTGATAAAATTATGGCAAGAACACGAAGTGTGCTTATTATCATTAATAAACAATGTAACTACCCTTTGAATAATGAAGAAATTGAGCTATTGAAAAAATTATTTGTGTAAATTTATCATTCAGATCCTGAACCCAATGCTGTCGCATAATAACAGAATGACACATTTTCAAGCGCATTCGCTCTTTAGTAAGATTTCCAATAAAACAGATACCGTGTAAGGAAGGTGATAGCAGCGAGGTATGGTTCCCGGGGACTCGCGTACCTCAGTACCGCATACCACGTGAGTCGGCTTAACTGCTGGGTTCGGAATGGGTCCAGGTGTTTCCCGACTGCTATGGCCGCTATCACCACTGATGGTCTTTTGGTTGATTGGATTCACCACGGCCGGCCGCTCTGATGAGCGCCCGGC
>Ga0315289_10016365_pt1 | contig 10232 bp, 13 predicted proteins | sample YL17G11_40_MG_FD_203452 | JGI IMG/M metagenome (GOLD analysis project Ga0315289, IMG submission 203452) | Sediment microbial communities from Yellowstone Lake, YNP, Wyoming, USA - YL17G11_40 | ecosystem: Environmental > Aquatic > Freshwater > Lake > Sediment | place: USA: Wyoming | collected...
GCCTCAAGAGAATATTAAGCAGGAAGATAATAGTCAACAGGAAGTAAATAGTCAGATTGCTGATAATCCACTTAAGAAGAAGCCAGGGAGAAAACTAGGCTCGAAAAACAAACCAAAGGAATTAAGTCCCAATGGGTCTGAAAATAAAGAGGGAGGTACATAATGAATAGGAGTAGGATTCTAGGAGCAGGGCTAGTAGCGTTCTTGGTAGGGTTTATTATAACCATATCTCAAGTAGCACAGCACCATTCGGGAGCACTAACAAATGTTGGGGCTGTGATTCTGGTACTTGGGGTAGTCATATTCTTTTACTATCTGCTTAGTACTCCAAAGAAAATCAAGAAATAAGGACATGCTAACTGCTAAATCTTGCCTTAAATGTGGGGGAAGCACTTACAAAGATGATGAGGATTTAGCCGATGTCTGTATCCAGTGTGGTAGTAGACATTATTATGGTACAGTAGGAACACGAGAAGATGTAGAAGGTAGGCGAAAACGCAGGGGGGTAAGCAATAAGCATGATGGTTCGTATTATGGGAAGCATGGTCATTCACCCCAAGGAATGTTTGGTTAGGTGGAGGCAAAGGTTTATATGTTTAGTGCTATCCGCAAAGTAATCTTAAAACAGTATATGATTCCTTATGTTGGTGCTACCAAGACAATGCTCAGTAGCGTGATGTTTTACATCTCGTTGATAAATTTTTTGCTGATTTCCTTAGTGTCATTTCAGACATCTATCAAACCTTGGGCTGTAGTTCATGCCTCTTGGCTAACTCTATGGAGCTTCTTTGGCATACTTATTGGTATTGTCTTAGTGGCAATAGTGATAGAATACAAGTTTGTTATTCCTTCTATATATTCTTTTGGTAGTGGACAAGGGTATACACATAATAATCCTTTGGTTAAAGACATACAGGAAGTATTAACAATACTTAAAGAAAAGGATAAAAGTGATAAATCAATATGAGTGTAGTTCAGACTATTGGGATATGATAGCAGTTAAGGAGTATATAGGTATAGCTGGTATATCAGAGAAATATACTCAGGCTCAGTGTCTTACTGCCTTCAAACTAGGGTTGGGACAACTTCCGTGGTATAAGACTGCAATAACTATGCTCAAAACTGACTTATGGACTGAAGGGATAGTGCGTTCTAGAGAAGTGTTAAATCATGCAGTTGAACTAGCTGAACAGGAAAGATTCTTTGTGGATTCTTATGGTATAGACATATCAAAGGAGATATGTAATAGGGCTGTAAAGCATGGAACACGAGCCAAGATTAGGCAAGGTGATATACGGTGTCTACCTTATTTAAATGAGTACTTTGACCTTATATTGGATGTCTCCACTATAGACCACATACCATTTTCTGAGGCTAAGGTAGCTTTGTCAGAGTACTACAGATGCTTAAGAACTAATGGGGTATTAGTTATAATGTTTGCTCATGACAGGTGTGCAATAGACACTAGTAAAGACTGTGATAAGATGAAGGACTGCTTCCCTTTCTCTGTTAATGAGGTCAGAAGTGAACTATCTGGGTTCAATATAAAGGGAGAGTATGCAATACACTTTCTTAATTTACCACCAGCGGGCAGAATACTCCAACTGGGAGAAATGCTACATGTACCTTTCCTAGTGACAAAGCTATTCAAGGCATTTGAGTTTACACCTTTATCAAAGTTTATTAGTGGTATAGCTCCACTGTATGTAATAATAGGGGTTAAGAAGTGAAAATTAGGCATGGTGGGATATTAAGTAGAATATATAATATGGGGTATAAAACTGCTGAACTGGTTGCTAAGGTAGTATACCTAGACAGGGTGCATACAATAGAATTAAGGATGTGGGAAAAACTGTATGGGAAGTTTGATAGGGGGAGCTACACACGTTATGAGTTATGGGGGCTTCCCAATGAATGCAAAGGATACTCTGGAATAATTCTTAAGTGGGCACAGGATATTTCCCCAATGCCACAAAGGGTTCTGTTGGCTGGGGAAAAGCGAGACGTTGTGGGGTACTTAAGATTCCTTGGGGAAGAGATATGTACAGCAGGGCTATCCGAGGCAGACTATAAATGGAACTTTGAGAATGACCCACCACAGCAGATGGGGAAGTTTGACCTAATTATTAGTCAAGCAATATTAGAGCATCTACTTAATCCATACAAACATCTCGCTGCCCTTGCAAACCTAACAATTACTGGTGGACACCTGATTATTTATGGTGCTAAATCAGGATTCCCATATCATAGATTCCCTATTGATGCATGTCGTTTCTATCCAGACTGGTTCGAGGAGATGGCACAAAGGCTTAATTTATCTATAATTAAAAAACACATTGGGATATTCTATATGTTTCAAAAGAGGTAAAATGAAACTTCTATTTGTTAACCTAGTAGACATTAGCAATATTCAGGCTAATTCATTTCCCAATCTTGGATTAGGCTATATTGCTAGTTATGTCAAGGTTAGAGTCCCTTCTGTGGAGTTCAGGGTGGTGGCTAGTCTTACTTTAGAGGAGATAAGGTCATGGCAACCAGATATTATAGGAATTACTTCAGTAAGTCAATGTTACAACGAGGCGATGGCTTGTGCCAAGATAGCTAAGTCTGTTAATTTGCCTGTGCTAATTGGAGGAATTCACATATCGGCTATTGCACAGACGATGACGCATGATATGGATATAGCTGTACTAGGAGAAGGGGAGCAGACTACAGCAGAATTACTAGCCCTTTATCTGTCCGAGGGCAAATTCAACAAGGACGGTCTACAAAACATAGATGGGATAGCTTTCGTAGACAATGGAGTGATTGTTAAGACTAACCCTAGAGCCATGATTCAGCCACTTGATTCTATCCCGTTTCCAGACCGAAGCATACTTAGGGTAAACCCAAACTTGAGTGGAATTTTCTCTAGCCGAGGATGCCTCTACAGATGTGTTTATTGTTCTACCCATAGACATTGGGGTAAGATTAGGTATTTCTCGGCAGATTATGTGGCATCTGAGATAGAGTACATATATAAGACATACAAGGTAAAGTGTATCAACTTACTTGATGACCTTTTTATTGTAGACCATCAGAGACTTACAGATGTCATATCACTACTAGAAAAAAAGAACATCTTGGGAAGAATGTCCTTTATTACCAACGTAAGGTCTAACCTAGTTACAGATGATTTAGCTAGAATGCTAAAGTATATGAATGTGATATATGTGGGCATGGGAATAGAGTCTGGCTGTCAAAAGACACTGGAATATCTCAAAGGGAAAGGGAACATCACAATCCAAGACCATTACAATGCTATAAGAATACTTAGAAAGCATAGAATAGAGCCACACCCCTCGTTCATCATAGGTGCTCCGAATGAGACAAGGGATGACCTCATGGAAACCATCAATTTTATTAAGAATACCAAGCTCACGGGATTTGAAGTCTATGTACTTATCCCATTTCCTGATACTCCAGTATGGGAGTATGCCAGATTGAAAGGATTAGTGGGGGAAAATATGGATTGGAGTAGATTGTTCTGGGATTTTAACAACAATCACAATCCAGTTATATTATCTGAGAAGTTGACTGAGTATGAGATACGAGGATTTTATAACCAACTAATAAATAGAAGAACAAAGTATATAAAGAGAGCTTATATTAAGGGCATGTTATTGGGAGTACTAATGAATCCACTAGCAGTACCAAAATATATTACAAGAAAAGTTAGGAGAATTGCTACATGAAGGAAATAATTAGACAGGGGCTTAAAAAACCAAGTAAAGTTCCAGAATATGTCATGGGAAGAGTCAGGGAAATTGGTTATGCGATTGGGTATACGACAGGGTTCCTTGAGTTTACACAATATCCGAGACATATTGTACTATACATTGGCCTAGGATGCAATATAAAATGCTCATTCTGTGGATGTAAATATGTCCCTACACATGGTAATTTTGACTTTAACAATATATATAAGCTGGAAAAACCAATTAAATTGGTTCATAACATATCAATAACAGCATATGGAGAACCTATGTTGTCTCCTAACTTTGACAAGGTATTGGATTATATATTCTCGGTAAATGATAAGTGCTTGATAGACATGGCAACTAACGGAACTTTGTTAACTTCCCAATTTGCCGAAAAGATAAGTGGAAAATTTAGTGTGATTAGTGTCTCTATAAATGCTGCTACCAAGGAAGTATATAACAGAGAGATGGAGAATGGTGACTTTGATAAACTAATTAAGTCTATTAGCAGTTTTCAAAATGCTTTACCAAAATCAGATAGGTGCAAGACAGAACTTCATCTGTGCGCATACACAGATACTTATAAGGAGATGCCAGAACTTGTAAGGCTTGCTAGAAAAATAGGGATAGCTACAGTTCGTGTTGGGCAGTATATGGCTAATCATGAACAAAACATGGGAAAGTCTCTTTTGAATATAAAAGAGACTTATAATAATAAGGTTGATGAAACAAAATCTGTAGCTTATAATAATGGGGTAATCTTTTTAGCTGATAAGTTTGGTGAAGCCAAGAAAAATAAATGTTTTTCACCATTTAGCGAAATTGTTATCTCGAATGATGGGAATACTGCTCCTTGTTGCTGGAGCGATTTTGGGGATAAACATAAGTCAATGGGTAATATATACGAGACCTCATTCGATGATGTCTGGTTTGGAGCAGTATATAAAAAATTACGTAGGCATCCTTTGCCATTTTGTTATAGTTGCCCATATCTATTACCATTTGATGACCCACGAGTACATATACCCCGTAGGATGTGGTAAATTACAGGAGGGGAGCAAATGTTTTTAGGTGTCAGTGTTTGTATGACCACTTACAATCAAGAAAAGTATATTGCTGATGCTATTGAGAGCGTATTATTCCAAAAAACCACATTCCCTGTTCAGTTAGTTATAGGAGAAGACCACTCTACAGACAAAACTCTTGATATTTGTAGGCACTTTATGGATTTGTATCCCAGCATTGTGATTAACCATAGGATTGTTAATCTAGGACTTGCAAGAAATCTGTCCCTAGTGTGGAAAGAGTGTAAAGGCAAGTATATAGCAATTCTTGAAGGTGATGACCTATGGACTTCCCCATATAAGTTGCAAAAACAAGTAGAGTTAATGGAGCAGCATCTAGAGTACTCCATGTGTTTCACTCGTGCAGTTGCAAGGAATGAGAGAATACCTGAGTACCACAGAACGTTCCCACCTAGGGAGAACTCCAAACTCTCATTAACCATAACTGATACAATAAGACACAACCTAATGGCTAACTGTTCCGTAATGTATCGTGGTGGAATAATACCAGAGCTACCAAGTTGGATGTTAGATTTACCTTACTGTGATTTGCCCCTACATTGTCTTCATCTCCTCTGTGGTCGGTCAGGTTATATCCCAGAATCTATGGCAGTATATAGAATGAGCAACGAGAGTTGTTTTGAAAATAAGCCTTTGGTGGAAAGAATAAGAATTAGTACAAAAGTTTATGAGTCCATGTCTAAAAATTTACCCAGTCCCTATTCTGAGCAGGCAAGAAATACTTTAATTATGATGTATATAGGTTTAGTCTTTTATGATTTTTGTAAATTACCTATAAAGGTAAAATTAACTGGATGGACTATAGCATTGGAAGAACTAGACCACTTGAGGAGAGTACGGTGATTTCGGTTATATGTGTTTACAATGATAGGGATATGATGGGAAGGATATTACTTCCTAGCCTTAAGAATCAGACTGTTCCCTATGAAACTATCCTAGTTGATAATACAGGAAAGAGATTTAGGTCAGCAGCGGAAGCCTTGAATTATGGGGTAAGGGGTGCTACTAGTAAATATCTTATGTTTATACACCAAGATGTGGAACTAGGTTCCAAGACTTGGCTTGAAGCTATAGAGAAGACTTTGGATTCTATACTAGACTTAGGAGTAGCTGGACCGATTGGGATGGTAATAGGGGGCAAAACACCTGATGAGAGAATAAGAGGCATTGTTTGTAATGCTGGAATGGATTGGGGCAAGCCCCTTACTACTCCAGTAAAAGTACAGACCTTAGATGAGTGTGTATTGATAATACCAAGAGAAAAGTTCATGGGGTTTGACTCTGAGACATTTGATGGATGGCATTGTTATGGAGCAGACTACTGTTTAAGAGTGCAAGGGATGGGAATGAAAGCCTATGCTATTCCATCCTATGTATATCACAGAAGTTTAATAGTAAACACTCAAGACCTGTGGAAGTATCAGAAAAGACTTTACACCAAACACCGAAAACATTTTTCTCATATATACACAACATCAGGCGATATATCAGGTATAAAGGCTTCAGTTACTCCCGTCTTATCTACTATGTTTAAGTTGTACTATCATTACAGAAAAGACTGGATAAGGTTAGCATGTGAAGAATTAAAGGATTGTGATACTATACTAGATTTAGGTTGTGGTTATAACTCTCCTTTGCAGCACATAAGGGAAGATGGTAAAAGGCATTCGCTTACTGGTGTTGAGATATTTAAACCCTACCTTGAGGAAAGTAGGAAGAAGCAACTTCATGACTTTTACATAGAATCAGACCTTATGAAATTAACTTTGCCCCCAAAGAGCTTTGATGCCATATTTTGTTCAGAGGTAATTGAACATCTTAGTTGGTTTGAAGGTAAAGAATTGTTGGAGAGAATGGATAAGTGGGCTACCAGAAAGATTATAATCACCACGCCCAATGGGTATTTAGCCCAAAAGGGTTCTGATAATCCTTATCAGGAACATAAAGCAGGTTGGTCTATAAAGGAATTAAGACAGTATGGTTTCAATAAGATTAGAGGGATGGGTGGACTGAAGTTTCTAAGAGATGGGAATGCTGAGATTAGGTTTAAGCCCATGTACTTCTTTGCAGCAATGGCTATGGCTTCTCAGGTTTTAACAGACCATATTCCTTTTCTAGCATTCCAATTACTAGCAATAAAGAGAGTCAAATGAGCAAGAAAATAATCATAGTGTTATTGTCAGTGTGTCTTTTGCTGATAACCACAATTTCATTAGTTGTATTTAATATTGTTTATGATGCTGGGCATATATATATTGGAGAAATTAAGATAGAAAATCAGGGGCAGTACCATTCTTTTCTAGATGCTATATTTGTGACTGGGGTTACTGTGGCTGTGTTAGATATACAACCTAGTGGAGAAGATATTCCGATATATAAAGAATCCCTATGGGTAGATTATCCTAAGTTACCAGTTATTATAGGTTTTAATTTAAGATCAGTAAGGAATCCTATAGTTAATCTAGTTGGAGTGAAAATATATAACAATGAAAATGGGAATCCATATGATGATACAACAGAATTATATGATAAAACCGTATATTCTGTATGTATGGCTATGGTAGGCTATGGTTTAACATTTGGGATATGGATTAGTAGAAATGGAATATATGAGGTAAGGAAAATCACACAAAGCACTCAAAAAGCAACTTTAGGTAAGGCAGTTACTAGGAGTGCCCAAGAGGGGAAAGGATGAAAAGCAATGATTGATAACGAGTCTTGGATAGCACAATATCCTTATAGGTGGAAGTGGTGGTATGTTGTAACCGCTTTCTTTGCCTTTGTAGCTTTTGTTTGGTTTTGTATAATTCCTTGGACTATCAAGGATTGGGTTGAAGAACTTAGAAGGAATAGAGCATAGATGGCGGGTTTATACATTCTGCTATTTTTTATCATCATTGTCATAATTCACCGCATAAAAAGGAAGTAGGTTGGAAATAATATCTGCTGTTTTCGGAACACTTTTCTTTGGGATAGGGCTTCTAGTGCTGGTTTCTCTTATTCAGACAATAAGGAATAGGTAGGTTGCTATGCCAGATAAAAGATGTGGCTTATGCTGTCATTACAAGGTGAGTTTATCAGGACAAGACGCTTGTAAACTTCTAAAGAAGAATATACGTTCCTTGGATATAGCCTGTGACCAATATAACAAAGCAGTAAGCCAAGAATCCGTAGAAAGTAGTGTAGCCGTTAAAAAGAGTTGTGCTGATGGTGAGTGCTAGGCTTCTTATAGGTCACTAAGGTTTATCTTTGATACTTTGCCCTGTTTAGCCTCATCAAGACCTTGTTGGATAGGATTACAATAAGGACAATCTTTATTACCACAGTAACCACATGGAGGATAAAAACTACTCGCCATGTCAGCAAGTTGCTTATGTTCTTCTGCCATTGTAGTATAACCTTCTTTTGTTTCTGCTACTATTTTTTTAATACCCTGTAAAGCATCTTTAGAAGTACTAGCAAGCCAGCTTAAACTTGGAAGTTCTACACATAGCCCTACATATTCCTTGTCTTCATCTGACCAAATAACCTTGTAGGTATGTTTATCTTTCTTGTGGATTCGTAGTGATTCTGTTCTAACAAGTTTAGCACAGAACTCTCCTGCTGTTAAGTCTTTCTTGGAAGATTTAGCCTTTATCTGTTCATAGAGTTCTCTGCCAAGGTAGATATAGACTCCAGTTGGTTGTCTCATAGTTGCTCCTTATGTGGGTTGATAATATCCGTGAAGGGCTACTCGTTTTAATCCTTTTACAATTTTAATACAAGTAGAGCATGTTATAGGAGCATTGATTGTTGTTGTGTCTATATCTGTACTAGGCATTTCCCAGTTACAAATGTTAATGGGATAACCGAAAGGTTGTTGCCAAACATGAACCTTATCTCCTCTTAATGTCTTGGCTGTAAATTCTTTGCGTTCTTTGTTGTCTTTCATACTTGCTCCTTGTCTATACTTTGTAGCCACTAAATTCCTTTTGCTTTATATCAGTCATGAGTTTTAAAAGACTCACATTCCAAGGCTTAGATTCAAACTGACCTGCCAGTAATTCTTTGCCAGTAGTAGGGTTTGAGGGATATAGTCTTTTAATATCATTTAGATCTATTGTCTTGGTTAATTCACATATTCTGCCAAGTTCTTTATAGTTGTGATTATGGGAACATACGCCAAGTGTTTTTACCGAAGGTTTCTTTATGTGCCATTTATCATCTTCAGAGTTAAGTAGGTTTACTAATTTATCATATGATAATGAGAAGTCGCCTTGCCCATATTTTGATTCAATTCCTAGAGTGTTTGTGCATACTATGACGCATTTGCCAGTATGAGATATGCGCCATCCTCCTAACTCATCAGAGTTTTTGATATTTATATCTCCCTCAAAATCAAGTCCATCTACGGCGATACTCAAGAGCCTTTTCTCCAAATGGTTGTCAAGAACAAACTTTGCATCTGTTATTCTTATCTCTGCCTCTATCTGTGCTCCCCAAGGTGGATAGAAGTGTTCACCAGGACTATTATCATTTTTTGTTTCAAGGAATAGTCCATAGAAAGCTCCTGCCATCATCCTTTTGAGTATCTCCCGATTCATGCCTGTAGCAGCTTGTTTTTTCTTGTAGAAATCAACTATCAACTTTTCTAATGGCTTGTATTCTTTCGTGGGATACCAGAACCAACCTCCAAGGCATGTTGCATAGCCTGTATTATACTCGTGGATAAAATCTATCTCAGTCTTAGTTAAATAAGTCTCCCATATTCCCTTGGGAGTAAAATTCTTTGTTCTGCTTACTGAATATATAATGGGCGAGAAGTCCAAATCTATCATTACTTCACATTTACAGTATCCATAGGTAGCATCTGGGAGAAAATCCTTGGAGTACACCCATCGTCCATAATCAGGATGGAGTAATTTAGAAGCGACACTCGAAAAAGCGGAATTTAAATCTATATCCGTGACATGAGGGAAGTGTCCTTTCTTGTAAGCCTCAGAGAGACTCCCGTGACAACATTCATAGGAGTAAACTGTTAAATCATGTTTTTGCTCTGGAGATAGATTTTTCAGCGATACCATTGTAGGCAAATCTTTTGGCATTGCCTCTTTTCTAAATACATTAACAGGGCTTATTATATTCTGAGGGTGGAATCCAAGGTCTATGAAAGACTGGTAAACCTTTTCTCCTACCTCTTGTGCTAGCTTGGCTCTAGCAAAGTAATAGTCATCAGTTTGAATAGTATCTATCTCATTAAGTTGAGGTTCATATTGGGCTACATCGGAGAAATTAACCCATACTTTGTTGTTTGCTATGCCTTCATCTATAGAGAAGAACTTATCAGGGTAGTAAAGTATCTTGTAAGGTGGAATACTGAGGGTTTTGTTGGTAGCCAGTTTGTCTAGTTCTTTATCAGTTAGCCCTA
>Ga0315289_10016366_pt1 | contig 10232 bp, 17 predicted proteins | sample YL17G11_40_MG_FD_203452 | JGI IMG/M metagenome (GOLD analysis project Ga0315289, IMG submission 203452) | Sediment microbial communities from Yellowstone Lake, YNP, Wyoming, USA - YL17G11_40 | ecosystem: Environmental > Aquatic > Freshwater > Lake > Sediment | place: USA: Wyoming | collected...
ATCGGACCCCATATCAACGCGGAAAACCAATTCCTCAGAACCATAACAAAAGAAATCGTGTCGCTTCCAAAGGTCTTTCGCAAGCCACTGATCAATGTGAGTCATCCAATTTTTCGGACCGGAAACCAAGAGTGACTCATAACGGGAGCGGAGAGCTGCAACAGAGATGGGGGCGAGAGCGGGATTGAGAATGTAACCGCAAGTGGAACCTTCACAAACACGGACGATGCCGGGAACGGGATTCGAATAAAAATAGAGGCAATGCCAGAAATGGCACCGTTGGACGGCCTCATAACGGGCAATCATCAAGGGGAGGGAGGAAGCGGGAATGTTGGCGTCGTCTTCAAGGATCAGGTAGGGCTTGTTTTCCTTGGCAATTCGATCCCACAAGGTCATATGGGAAAGGAAAGCGCCACGGGTGGCGAGATTGAGGAAACCGTTTGCGGTGGTGAAAGGGTTGGTTGCCGGGATAATCTCGAAGGGGAGTCCGTGTCCTTCGAGATGGGCGGATATGTAGTCCCGGCGGTCCGTCCGTTCCGGCCGGTTGACGACAAGGATGGGGGGAAGGGTCATTTTAGCTGTTTTTGTATTTTCCATATTTCATCTCCTATTTTTCGTTCGATGCTATCGGGTGATGATCCGGCTTTTCCGTGATGGGAATCGGACAGGTATTTCAGGGCTTGTTTTAGTTCAGCAATTGCTATTTCATGTAGGGCTTGTTTTAGTTCATCAATTGCCATTTCATGGATGAAATTTGTGGTTTTCATTGTACTATTCCCCTGCGCCACAATTTGAAACGGAACCGGGCTGCCCGTCGTTTGTACCATGTAAGCCACGAAGCGGGAATCCTGACTTTGAGGCAACCCCAATGGAATCGGGCCTTGACGACCTTGACGACCTTTCGACCGTCCAGACGATAGGAAATGTTTTCCTCAATGCCAGCCATTGCGGTCCTTTTTCAGCTTGTCCGGGGAAGGGAAGTAAGGGGAGCAGAACGCGGGGGAAAGACAGCTGGACGGGGCACACATATGCTGGACTGCGGCCCGGTGGTAGATGGGAACGCCCAACAGCCGGAGCGTGGGGAATAGGAAGCAATCAAAGCCTAGTTTTGCTCCACGAATCGCGGAATCCAATGAGATGGGACAACGGATGAAAGCGCTGACGAGATCGCAAACCAAGGGGCGAGCGAGAGCGGAATAGTAAATGGCTTGGGTGCCCCAATCCTGACACTCAGGGGGTAGTTCGAATAGACGGCGATCAACGGGGAAGACAGGATATCGGACGCCGACGCAAAGAGATGCAATAAAGGGTCGTTCGGGGGCGAGGTCATGGGCTTGTTCACATTGTTTTATCACGGACTCAAAACCGGGGGACAATAGAACGTCGTCTTCCAGAATGACGACGGAGCCCGTCCGTTGCGCGAGGATATTGTAATGACCGTGGGCGCAACGGTGCCACGGATGGGAGTAGGGGGAATCGTTCAGGACGAGCTTGAATCCCCCATGGCGGATCGGGATACGGCCGGGGGAGGTGAGAATGATGCGGTCCATGACCGGATGCTATCATGACATCAGAATAATGACAAGATACTTCCGACAGGGTCTTTCGTATATCCAGAGATTTTGTCTTGCGCGGCCGACAGCTTGTAGGCCAATACGGCAACAATAATGAGCGTTGCCAGACAGATATAAAACAGAAGCTTTTGATCTGTCATTTTTTCCACATATAAAGAATGGCGATTGCAGCAATGGCGAGGGGGATAACGATCGCCCACGTTGCGTCTTTGAGGGGGTTAAGCGCCGCGTTTGCAGCGCCGGTCACGGGGGATATGATTGCGCGCCCCAAGGAAGCCCCCGCCGCCCCAATGGCTCCCATCTCCGCTTCCAGCGCGTCAAGATAGGACTGATTCGACGGAGTGATCGTGGGGGTGCAGACGGCCGCGGAGTCAAATTTCGCCTGCTCCCCCATGGGGAGCGCCCGCCGGATGTTGTCCGTCATCGTCCGATGCCGCAGGAAATCGTCATAATTCAGGGACCGGAAATCCTCCGCGAGCAGGTCGAGCATCCCTTGATGAGTGACACCATAGCCGATCGTGTCTCCGGCCGATTCCCATGCGGCGGGATTGACGGCCGCGACCCGTTCCGTCAGCTGGACGATATCGGTGGACAGGCTCATGGGGCCCCTCAATCCGCGTTGATGTTGATGTCGGCGTCCGAGCTGGACGACCCGGAGCCAAACAACCCGCCCAGAATCCCCGTGACTGCCACGGAGCCCACGGCCGCGGCCGCGCCCGCCCATGCCTCCCCGGATGTGGTCCCGCCGGTTGCCACGTTGCCTTGGCGGGTCTGGACGGCACCGGTTGCCCCGGCCCGGGACCGGAGATACATCCATACGGCAACGGCGAGGATGCCAATGATAAGGAGCTGTTTATTCACGGGCGGTCCCTCCGTTCCGGGTCCAGTGATCCATGGTAAACTTGCATTTCGCGCCGTTTCCGCCCGGTCCTTCCGCGCCCGGGACGGATTTGAGATTATCCATCCCGGCGGGAGCGGTCAGATTGTCGGCGTGACACTTGGCGCACAAATTCAGGATGCCCGTGTACAGGCGGGAATCCCCAAACATTCCGCAACCCATGAGCATAACCATTGCAAAGCAAGCCAAGAGAGAAAGAATTTTCTTGACGATTGTCTTCAATTCTGCGACGGTTCCGGCTTTGTCCGTGTCCGTGATCAAGGCGGAAAGCGCAGCTCCGCGCGGAACGGGCATGGGCTTGCCGTCGTCTGTTACTCCCAAGAGGGTGCCTTTCGACCACGTTTCCTCGCGCATGGGTTAGACTCTCCGAATCCCCAGAACGAGCGAAGCCGATTCCAGAGCCGTTATGGCGGGCGCAACGGCCGGAAGCGCGCCGTAGGCTTGCGCGACGGTTCCGCCATAGCGCGCACCCAAATCCGCTCCAAGTCCCACGGGTGCCCCCTCGCCGGTGACCGCTTGTGACAAAAGCGGGCTTACGGCCGTAAACGTCTGCACATACGCAAGCCACACCAGCGGAGGCGGGCACTGCACCGCGATGACAGAGGCTTTGATTCCAACCCCGGCTGACATATCTATTACCCCGCCGTCTACCATAAGGGCACCCGGATTCCCCGTTCCGTCGTCCATGTATATTCCCAGACGCGCGCGCGCGGTGGCATCTCCCACCACGGTTATGTAACATGCAATCCGGTCGATGAGCCGGGAAGAGGGAATCGGCATGGGGACGTAATAGAGAACGTCCTTTGCTTTTGCCACGTAATTCCAGATACCGAACCGTGCGTAATACTGCCCAGATCGACAGGCGCGAAGCCAATCTTGATCGCCGGATGCGGGTTGTAGCCTTGCACCACCCATTATGACCATTCCTCAATGGCGAGTGATCCCACCCCACCGGCCGTTATGGCGTGAATGGTGCCATCATTGATGATTCCGGATGTTGCTTCGATGTAATAATACGCTCCCGGGATCAACGCCATATCGGCCACGGTCGCAAGGGCCCCGTCCGTTCGGATATAGACGGTCACGGGACCGTTGTTATAGATGCTGGCGAATCTCCTCCCCGCAAGCGCGGGGAGAACCAAGGAATCAACCCCCGTTGGAGCGGGGGTTGTCATATTGACCACGGCCGGGGCGGGAGTCAGAAGCGGGGTCAGAAGGGCAATGAGAGCGGCGAGTCCCGCCCCGCCTCCAAGGTCCGAAACCAGTAGCGCGGCCGGGTCCGTCGCGGTGACGCCCACGCCACGGAAGCCGGGCAGAGCCGGGTCCCATCCGGTCAGATACTTCGTGGCCGGGTCGTCATTCCAAATGCTGCCCCAATCGTATTCCAGAAGCTGCAACGTCTGGCGGGGATCGTCGAAGTAGAGGCTGTAACGGCCGGGCCGGTTGATGAGGCAGGTCTGCCCCCGGCGATACTTTCGGGCGCTGAAAAGATTGTTGGCGGAACCGGGGCAATAGCCCGGGGCCGTGTTGCATTCGAAGACGTACAAAACGCCGGTGAAATCCTCGTCCGGGACCAGAAGACAGGGGCGGTCGAATGACACGCGGTTCTGGAACCAGTCGCGGGGCGTGATTCGAAGCGTCCGGGTAGGCTTGGGTGCGCCGCCGGGAACGCCGAAACCCCACTTTTCCAGCCCCAAACCGGTTTGGGCGGAAGAGGCAATGTTGTCGCCGGGGAGGAATGGCCGTCCGGTTTCATGACCCATGTTTTTAGATTCCGATTGCAAGGGCAAGCGCGACGAGCGCAAACGGGATTGCCTCTTCCAGCGGATCGACCACGGCCACGCTGGACGCGGGACGGGCCGCGGAACCGGGGGACGGCGGATCGGCTTGGACCGCCTCCGCACGCTTGACGGTGGCGATGACCGCGGGGATGACCGCGGTCAGCCCCACCCCGGCCGTGGTGACAATAGCCACGGTCGATACCCCTACCATGGCAGTCCCTACGGCAATTTCCGCCCACGGATTCTCCCCGGTTCCCGTCTTCTCCGGGTATTCCTCCATGAGCTGGACGATCGCGGAGCGTACCGCTTTCGTTTCCGGCCAGTCCGATCCCGCGAGAATGTCAGGGACGGAAGCGCGGGATGCGGCCGTAGGCCCGGCGGGTCTCCGGGTGGCGGGAGCCGGCGGGGGGAGCGCGCCCCCATCGACGGCATTCCCCATGGCATCAAGAGTCGATATCAGCTTCAATGCAGCATCCCGCTGATTCTGCCGGTTGTATCCCGTGCCGGGACCATAGCCCAGAGCGTCGTATACATGATTGGCGGATTCGATCCCGTCAAGGGCTGCTTGTGCGATGGCGACGGTCTGGACTGCCCCGTAACGGTTCAGGGGTCCGATTAAGGTCCGGGTCTGGGCCCATGCCGTAACGTCAGCCCATGAGCGGGGCGGAGGCGCGGCCAAGGGGATGGGGGATTGCAGAATGGCGTTGCCCGTCCGGGTGGAAAGCTTGCAGAGCCATTTGGGGTATCCCGCCACGGATCACCTTTGGCGGGGGTCGATCACCCGCGCAACGGAAGGGGTTGACGGAGCCCGGGACGTCGACGGCCACGTTCCATTCACGCCACCCCCGCCGCGGGCCGCGAGCTGTGCCTGCGCCCGGGGGGTCCCGACAAACGCGATGTTTCGCATGGCCGCGATATTCGGGGTCGATTTTGAAACGACGGGTTTCATGTTTTCCTCCGTGGCCGCATCCCCTCCCCCGGTAAAGGGGGAGGGGACGGAAGGGGGAAATGTCGGTTTAGCCGCCGGGCGCGCCCGCCATCAGGGGCATCGTCGGGACGCCCTTGACCACGGGAATCACGGTGTACAGGCCCAGCTCGTTCCCGGCCCCGGCCCATGCGGCACCGGTGGTCAGCTGGGCAATGGTCCCGCCGCTGTTCATCGGACGCCACGGGAGCGTCTTGCGACAGATCGGGTTGAGGGTCGCGCCGGTCGCGCCGGGGGTCGTGTCCTTCAGAACCTGCTCCGCGATGAGGGACGCCCCGCTCGCGCCGTTGAAGATTTGGACACCGGCCACGGAGAAGTAGAAGCGCGCCAGCCCCGTGGGGTTGATCGTGATGCCCCGGAGCAGGCCGGAAGTCTTTGGATCATACGGCCGGTTGTTCTGGTTAAGCAGAATCCCCATCGAAGAGGAAATCAGAAGGGGCGTCCATTGGGGTTCGACGTCCGTGATCGTGGAAATGACGTCGATGGACGGGTCCGCCCCGGCCGCGCCGAACGCCCCGAACGTGATCTGGATGGAGATGGGGAGCCCGGGCGGGACCTGACAGACGTCCCGTTCCAGTTGGCCCGCCTCATCCCCAAAGTAGAAGGGGATGGGGAGGTAATGGACGGCGGGGTTCAGGCCGATCCCCCAGAAACGCTGAAGAAACGCGAGGAAGTGTTGGGTGTTTGCCGCCCCAACGAGCATGTTGTAAACGGGGATGCCTCCGGCCAGTACGGCGATGCGGACGACATCGCCCGCGGTCGCGTTGCCGTTGAAGATGAGGGCATGCTGGACGATCCGCCCTTGCGGCAGGAGGGACGCGGGGATGTTGACGACGACGCTCTGTAGCTCGTTTGCCACTCCCGGCACGAATTGCGTGACTTGACCCATGACGACCCTCCCGATGAATGGGCGTCCGGTTTACCCGGATGACCCGTGCCGGAAGCGATAGCCCTACGCCGAAACGGGAAGGGCCTTGTGGACGAGGATGACCGCGACCACAATGGTCACGGCTTCGACGACGTTGGCCAACGTGATGCCCATAGCGAGGTCCCGGTCTGTAAACGTCCCCTCAACCACGCGCTTGTACAGCGCCATTCCGACGACGACGGCGAGCGCGAGGTAAAGGTGGCCTTTCGACAGCATGGGGACTTCCTTAAAAATGAGTATTACGAATCGTTACAGGCGTAATACTACCGTTGGGCGGGAAAGGATGTCAAGGGAGAAATGGACTATTCGACAGGCGGGACCGGTTCGGCCGGTTCGGCGGGCTTGACAGGCTTGACAGTCTTGACAGTCTTGACAGGTTGGGGCGGAATCCGGGGGTTGAACTCGATATGCTGACGATCGGGGAGCGACTGGATATTTTCAAGGTCCAGCCGGGGGAACGTGTCCGCCAGCCGATCCAGCGTTTGCGGGGCCGACGACCTGAAAATAAAAACTTTTGTCAGGCATTGCAGGACGGCCGGGGGAAAGTCCCCCAGATATTGCGTGGTCAGAAACATATGGTGCCCGCGGTGACGATGGGAGCGGATCAAAAACATGAGATTTTTCGGAGCGCAATGGGCGGACATCCACGGACTTGTCTCATCAATGAAAATACAGAAACGGTCAACCTTGGTTTTCACTTCGCCCCAAAGGATTTCCGATTCCTCCGGGGTTTCCGGGTTGAATACGGCATGCTGGTGGCGGTCATAAAGGGTATGAAGGGCGTCGTCCGTCGTGTTGGCCAGATACCGGCCCCGGATGTCGTCAAAATTTCGGGCTCCCATCGAATCGACAATCAGCCCGGGACGGCCGGTCGCTGAAAGCACGGCCTTGAAATGATCATAGGCGAGGTAAGTTTTCCCCGTCCCGGTGTCGCCCACATAAATGGATACCGTCCCCTCTTCGTTCATTTCTTCTTGGGTCGTCCCCGGGGCATCCCCGTAGGCTCATGGTTGGCCCGCCGCTTTGCCAACTCATCGGGCTGGACGGTCCCCGCTTTCGGGGTATCCGCTCCCGGAGCCGGGGAGCGCCCCTCGATATCCAGCTGCCGATCTTTGAGCATGGTATAATAGAGGTACAAAAAGATACAGGCCGCAATTTTGGGCGAATGTTGCAGAAGGGCCGGAATGAATTGCGCGGCCGATCCCGCGACGAGAGACAGGGTTTTCCGCTCATCCCCCGTGAGCCGGGCTGCGGCTTCCAGCGTCCGATCCCACTTGACCTTGTAGCGCCGTGCCCACATCCGGCAAACCGTGGGCGTCAAGGCGTCTACAAGGTTGATCAAAGCTTCCCCGTCCGCCGGATCGGCAACCGGGACGGGCGGAACCGTCTTGGGTGTCAGCGTCCCCCCGCTTCCCGGGGGGAGCGAAACCGTCACGGGGGGTAACGCTCCCGCTCCGGTCATAAGGCTATCAAGGGCATCCGTCATTTGAAAAATTTCTCCAAGGGTCCCCTCATAGCCTTTGGAAGCGTGGCCATAGCCTTTTGCATGGACGCTTCCGCATCCGCTTTCGCCTTTTCCAGCGCCACCAGCCGGATGCCCAGAGCGGTCAAGGCGGTTTCCAGCCGGATCAACCGGGCTTCCACGGGCTCCGGGAGGGACGCGACGGAATCTGCCATTGGGGAAGCCCTAAAAGGGGGAATAAGGAAGTATCGCCTTTGACCGGCTTTTTGTCAACCGGCTTTTCGGCTTTTGCGCGGTTTGCGGGAGTATTGGAGATAAACCGGGAGCATTGGCAGGGATAAAGATTCGGCCACACGGTACAGCCTCGGCTTTCGTTATGAGAGGCCCGCCTATGACCGCATCTCAAACAAGTGTCCCGTTTTCTCATTCTTGATCCCCCTCCCACGCATCAATGTGCGCGGGAATTTCAGTTGCCCTTAAACGCTTCTTTGACTGGGCGAAATCGTCCGCCGTTTCCCACGGATGCGTTGTCCCGTCATTCTCCACTTGCCGTTTCCCGCACCATACGGTATTCCCCGTCCGCCATTCCGTCACCCACGTTCCCACCGGGATTTTGCGCTTGGAGGCTTCCCGCAATTTCAAGGGACGCCGGATCGGATAGCGGAAAGTGAAATCCTCCCCCTTGAATTTGGAAATGGCGTTTTCCGCCGCTTTCACGTTCCAGACGGAGTGATGGGGAACGTGATGATATTCCCGTCCCGACAATTCCGCAAACCGGGTCCGAACGACAACAGCATTCCCTTCCCCCTTGATACTCCACTCCAATCCACCCAAATCCAAGCGGTGGAGTCGAGACAATCGGGATTGAGGGACCCATACTGAATCCGTATGAGCATAAATTGCCTCCCCTTCAGAAATCATCCGCGCCAGCATGGCCCGGGTATACCCGGTCGTCAGCCCCGCCCATTCCGGCATAAACACAGTCCCCACGGAAACCGTTTTCTGAACCCCGAACGCGCTTTGTTCCTCCGGTCGCATAGCCAGCAGCTCGTCAAACGGGATTCCGTTGTCTTCCGCCGCTTTCATTATCTCATCAATGGACGCCTTGTCGGTCCGTTGCCAGAATTTCCCGGTCAGGCTGTTCCCCAGCAGCTTGAAGAGATACGATCCCGCGCCCGTTGCTTTCTCCCGCTCCAATAGCGTCCATCTCATGTAATCGGCTACAATCGACGTCCCGGTCCGGTATCCGTATCCCGTCAACAATTCTAAATTGTATCCACGTTCCCTTGCCACTTTCAGCTCTTCGAACGTGCATGAGGATACCCCCCGGGTGGGATAGACCAGTGAATCGGAAACGAAGACGGGCAGACACGGATAGCGGTCCTTTTTGGCGTTAAATGCTACGGTCGCAAAGCCCCCTTTATACTTATCCATTTTCGACAATGCGGACAGGGAAACCCAGTCACCATAAGACGGAAAGACTTTGAGCGCAATCGCTGAAGTAGGATAGGCGGCCCGAATGTCACACTCGACAACATTTGGTTTACTTCCACGGAAGAAAGCCTCCGCGCGTCCACCCCAGCATCCTTGCAGAGCCGCTTTACGCGCTCCCATAGAGTCACAACCGATTTCTTCTTTGACATATTTGCACCTGAAAACGGACGCGGACGCTCCCGCCGGAGTCCTGTAGACGGCGATATCCACCCCGTGTGAAAGGAATTTCTCGCGGAGGTCACAGAATATCAGGAATGCTATTTTCGCGTCGTGAAGGGCGTAGACGTCGAATCCCGGCTTGGAAAGATCGGCCCGCGTCACTTTTCGGGTGGGCCATTCCTTCTTTTCATATCCAAAAAATCCTGCAACGTCTTTGAGTGATCGTCTTTCGAAAAAGCGCGCCAAGTCGAAAATAACCATATTGCAATTTTCATCAGCAAACGTAACATCCAGAGAACCATTCGCATATTCCCTCACTTCGAATGCATCCCGGATGCGCAGGAATTGCAATTCGGCAAGCGAGAAATAGGAAACGACAAAATAATTCTCCGCGTCACCGGCCACGGCCTTGACCATTCGAATCAAATCGGCCGGAGTCAGCCGTTTCCCCCGTGGCCACGGCGTGTACGATCCCGTGGCTCCGCTCCACAATTGGACGGATAACAGCTCTCCCGTTTTACTGTCATATTCGGTGTCGAATCCCACTACCGTTACATCGACGGACGGATAGCGTTTGTACGGTTTGATCATTGAGTTGAATGCTCCGTTACCGATTCTTTTTATTTCCTTTGCGTCCACATTTCCCCCGGACCAGTCGAATCCCCTTCCGTTCGGTGCGGTCTTTGAGCCAGCCCTTTCCGGCGAGAGTGATCTTGGCTATCCGCATCTCACTCGATTGCATTTTCATTCTCGCGCGTTCTACCTGTTGCGCATCCGTCATCCGTTCCGCCTCTTTGCGCGTCATCCGGCCGATATTGACCGGAAAAACGAAGCGCTTTTGACCCGTGACCCTCCGATAGTGAGCGGAAGGAACGCAGTCGAGAAAAATGATCAAATCCCTTCGACCGTCCGGCGTATCGTACCTGTTGACGTACTTTTTGAACGCGCCCT
>Ga0315289_10016369_pt1 | contig 10232 bp, 9 predicted proteins | sample YL17G11_40_MG_FD_203452 | JGI IMG/M metagenome (GOLD analysis project Ga0315289, IMG submission 203452) | Sediment microbial communities from Yellowstone Lake, YNP, Wyoming, USA - YL17G11_40 | ecosystem: Environmental > Aquatic > Freshwater > Lake > Sediment | place: USA: Wyoming | collected...
TAAAATAGGTATACCCGCTCATCAAATTGCTGTTAAATCCAGCGAGATGGACGAAATCAAAGAGGAAAAATTATTATCGGAGTCATGCGAAATCAGGTATATTATCACCAAAGAAGCGTTAAAAGAAGGCTGGGACTGCTCTTTCGCTTATATTCTGGGAGTGATACCCAGTGCTCGAACGGAAAGCTCAATGACTCAATTGGTGGGCAGGATTTTAAGACAACCCTATGCTAAAAAAATAGGTATTAGTGATTTAGACGAGAGTTATGTCTATTTCACTAAAGGAGAGACCGAAAATGTATTAAGAAATATCCAAAAGGGATTTAAAGATGAAGGATTGGAAGATTTATTTTCAAGTATTAGCCCAGAGTCTGGTCCGACTGGATCAAGGAAAATAAAAACAAAAGTTAAGAAAGAAATAATTAAAAAATATCCAGAATCATTATTCTTGCCAGTCTGGATAATTAAGGAAAAAGATAATTATCGCAGATTTTCTTATGAGATTAATATAAAATCAAAGCTTAATTGGTCGGGCCTAGCTTATACTCAATGGCTTAGAAAGGAGATTTTCCCAATTCTTGATAAACATTCAAACGATTATGAGTTATTGGTTAGCTTGGGCGATAAGTATAAAAGAAGAGAGGTGAAGGAAGAAAGCGTTACCACTTTTGAAGTCTCTTATTTAACCCGCAGAATAACTGATGTTATTGACAATGCCTTTGTGTCGTTTGGCTTAGCGCAAGACTTTATTAAAGAATGTGAAAAATATAAAGATAGCAAGAAAATTAAAAACAATAGCGGCTTTATAATTAACCAGATTATTAAGAAATTATTTCAAGAAAAAGATCGTCAAGAAAAAATAATATTTGATTCTTTAATTAAAAAGGGAGAATTGGCTTTGGGCGTTTCTGCGAATGAAGAGATAGGTTATTCTGTGCCGAAAGAATGCGAAGTATATCCAGAATATCAGGAGAGATTTAAACTAAACCTGTTTGAAAAATCTGACATTAATTCTATGAATACTTTAGAGAAGCGAGTAGCTTCTTTGATTGATAGTAAAGAAAGTGTTTTATGGTGGATGCGAAATAAGGTGGACTATAAACAGGGGTATGCAATCCGTGGTTGGAAAAGGAGCAGAATTTATCCTGATTTTGTTGTAGCCAAGAAAAATAAAGATCATTCTTTAGAACTTGTCTATGTAATAGAGAGTAAGGGCGAACACCTAATTAACAATCCTGATACTCAATATAAAAAAGATGTTTTTGAGACAATAAATGGCGAAGACGCGGAACCTATTAGTTTGAATTTTGTTAAATTTAAGATAAATAATAATTTTGATTTTGAATTAGTAGAACAGGGGAACGAAGAAATGTCCATTAATAAATTTTTTAACTAAATTTTCGACGGCGCGATCGCGCCGTAATCGCCCCCACTAACAAAATTTATCCGCCTGTCTAAAAAGGTAATTAGGGGGTGGTTCTCAAAATAAAGCTAATTTGATGAAAATTAACAGATCCTCGATTTAATTAAGGACAAAATAAATAGTCCGTAAAAAATAAAAGATATGTGGTATAATATAATAACAATATTTTTGATTATTTTGGGTTGGCTTGTTATATATCTATTGAATTTAAAGCAACAGAAAAAACAATTAGTGGATAGTGCAAAATTGAAAATTTACGAAGAATTATATAATCTAAAGAAAGAAATTGACAAAAAAGTTATGGGACTCAGTAGCTTATGTTCTCGTTCTCGTTATACACTATTTACAGACATAGAATACGCAAATAAAGGCATAGGAATCAAAAAACCATTTGAAATTTGGCAAAAATATGTTTCTGATTTAAGTAGGGCTATATTCTCTTTTACTGATGCTTACCTTGATTTTTGGACAGGAGTCGAAACGTGGATTGAAGTAATGCCAGAGCTTAAAAAGGCGAAAAATGAACTTTTTAATAACCAGTTTAATCGATTAACTGATGATTTAAATAAATATCACCAGTATTTGCAATTTTTGCCGATGAAGATTAACTCTCGTTGGGATAAATTGAATGAGAAGGAGATCAAAGAAAGAGCGGAACAAATAGGTGGGAGGATTGATAGAATTGCTTGTGGCTACGTCGATGATTTTATTGGTTTGATACACAACGCTCTAATTGCATCAATTTTTGGACGCGAAAGAAGACCAAGAGAAAATTTTGCAAACATGCCCCAAGAATATGCAATTTTAACAAGAGATGGCATTAAAGATACCGTGCTAAAAAAATAAGGCATTATTTATAAGGGGACTGTCCCCCAAAACAAGGGGCCCGGAAGTCCTTATCAATTCTATTAAATAATTTGAAGATTTAAATTTGGCACGAAATTCGGCGGCGGATAAACTCTACGGCCCCACGCCGGAGGAGATAAAAATTATTGAAAATAAAAATAAAACAGAATAAGCTCAACCGTAAAAATTATAAAAAACCAATGTATGAATTAGAAAAAATTAAAGAGGCAGAATACTTTTATTGTCAAATGATAAAAGAAAAGGATAATAGAGATAATTTGAAATTTAATCTAAGTGCTTTTTTATCTTCGGCTCGTTCGGTTTTGCAATATGCTTATAAGGAGGTTAAAGATAAGAATGGGGGACCTAGTTGGTATAATTCGCAGGTAAGTAATAACAAAGCACTTACTTTTTTTAAGGATAAAAGAGATATTAATATACATACAGAGCCCGTATCAGTCAAAAGAGATATAGCAATACATTTATCAGAGACTATTCATATTGGCGACCCTGTATTAATGACAGTTAAAGATAAGGAGGGGAACGTCAAAAGCCAATCTCGTTCTTACTTACAACCTTTTAAATCCGCTGTTGATAACAAAATGGTTGAGATCAAATATATTTTTGAAGATTGGGTCGGCGATGAAGATATGTTTTTTATATGTCAGGAGTATTTAAAAGAGCTGAAAGCTGTTGTTGAGGATGGAAAGAATAGGGGATTGTTAACCTGATTACTACCTTCTGACAACTGAAAATAAAAAAATGGTGTCAACTCTATTTTAACAAAAAGTCAAAAAATTAATTGAGAAATTAAAATATAAACTTTTGTTATTAAATTATTTTTTTATTTTATTATGATAATATTTCGGTTAAAAATTGTGTGGATTTATTTTTGCATCTTATTTGTGTTCGTGGCAGCCGTATTATTTTTCTCGGAGTCGGCTATCAATCAGTCAGCTTATAATTTGGTCGCCTTTATTTTATTTATTTTAGCAGCTTTGATAGCCATTTTTGGCACTAAGTGGTTAGAGTCCAAGAAAGACATCCTGGTAAGATTGGGCGATCAAGTATATTTTATAGAAAATAATTATTGGTGTTTTTATATTTTCGGCATATTAGATCCAATTACTAGGCGTGCGCTAGGATATCGAAGACGAGATATATTGAATATATCTTCTCGTGATTTGAATTACCTGCGACGCCTAGGCCTATATTGCTATAATATAAGAAAGATTAGATTTTGGGATATTAAAACGGCGCAGTTGCGTCATCTTGAGGAGCAAAGGAGCTACTATGCTATTTTAGATGATAAAAAATATGGCGTGCCAGAAGGAGAGACGATAACAAAAATTTGGGGCCAATCTCCAGGCATGAAATCAATCTCACAAGACGAATTAAATAAATATAGAAGTGGTGGAGATTTAGTGCCTAGTGAAAATTGGGAGATCTAGTTTTGGCCAACAAAAATTAGTAAAATAAATTTATGAATGAGCCTTTAGACGATAAATCGCGCTTCGTTAAAGTTTTAAAACTTTTGCCAGAGAATTTTATAGATGATTTCGTTCGTGGCGACTTATGGAACGCTTCTTACCCGTGGCAGCTCAACAGCAAAATTTCTAAATATGATAATTACTCTAAAGAGATTTTATCTGAATTTTCAAACCCAAAAATAAATAAAGCGTGGAAAGCATTTAATAAGTTGTTTTATGCGCTTGAGAAATTTTTGGCTGATAATTTTTGGGTCCCAGAACATTCGTTGCGAGATTATTTCTATTTGCGTCCAGACATACACCACAATTTTCATGATAAATGGGAATACATTGAACGTCGGGAAAAGCCAGAAGCCTATAAAGATTGGTGCGATAAAGCCTCCGTAGAATGGTGGAAAGCCAAATCGAAATTGGATAACCTCGCAGAGGAATTTGAAAAAGTGTATAAAGACTTTATAAAAATAGCGAAAAAAGAAATTGAGAGAGAAGAAAAACCTAGAAAAAGATGGTGGGAAAAGACATGGGTTCAGTTTCTGGGAATAGTTGGAGCAATTGCTAGTATTATTGGAATTATTTTTTATATATTTTTAAAATAACTAAGTCAATAAAAATTAATAAAATAATTCGACGAGCTCACTATAAATAAAAATTGTGGTAAAACCCCAGTAGCAGAACTTCGTTCACTGCGGGGTAAAAAAATTCGGCGGCGGCGGAAAAGTTCGGATTTTATTCAAGACACCCAGAATTTTATTATAAAGACTCCCTATAATTAGCAGATGCATAAAGGTATTTTTTTATTAAAAATTATTATCATTATTTCTGCAATCCGCCCCTCGGCGGATTTTGATTTGCCTAAAATAACGTTTTTTGGTAAAATAGGATCTGGATATGTTAGATTTATTTTTACACAAAGAGAATCAACAAAAACAGCCTTATACGGGCAAACAGGCCTGGGTGGTTGATGTTAGCATGGGTTATGGGCATCAGCGGACCGCTTTTCCTTTGCGGAATCTTGCGCCGGACGGAAAGGTGATTAATGCCAATAATTATGCGGATATTCCGGAAGCTGACAAAAAAATTTGGGAAACAACCAGGAATTTTTACGAGTTTATTTCTAGTTTCAAAAGAGTGCCGGTAATAGGTGATGTTTGTTTTTATATCCTTGATCGATTCCAAAAAATAGCGGAATTTTACCCCCTGAGAGATTTATCGCGGCCGAATATTTCAATTTGGCAAATTTATCAAACTTTTAAAAAGGGGTGGGGAAGGCACCTCATTAATAAACTAAAAGAAAAGTCGCTGCCGTTAGTCACTACATTTTTTACTCCGGCTTTTATGGCTGAATATTTCGGTTATCCGGAGGATATCTTTTGTGTGATTTGTGACGCAGATATTGCGCGCGCTTGGGCGCCCTTAGAACCGCGGAAAAGTAGAATTAAATATTTTGCGCCGACGAGCCGAGTAGTCAATCGCTTGCAACTTTACGGAGTAAAAAAAGAAAATATTTTTTTGACCGGCTATCCTTTACCGCAAGAAAATATTGGTTCAGAAAAAATGGAAATTTTAAAATCTGACCTCTGTCAAAGAATCTCTAACCTTGATCCGCAAGGTCTTTATCGCCAGCGTTATGCGACATTGATTAAACAATATCTGGGGAATTGTCCGGTGAAAACAGGGCGCCCTTTAACCTTAATGTTTGCGATTGGCGGAGCGGGTGCCCAAAAAGAAATAGCCATTAAAGTAATTAAAAGTTTAAAAGAAAAAATTAATGCCGGAGAAATTAAAATAATTCTGGTCGCCGGCGTCAAAACTTGGCTGCGAGATTATTTCCTTAAAATAATTGAATCCCTCGGGCTGGATGGCAATAATAAAAATATTGAAATTCTTTGGGCGGGAAATATGCAAGATTACTTTACTAAATTTAACGCTACTTTAAGAGTGGCTGATATTTTGTGGACCAAACCGAGCGAACTTTCTTTTTATGTCGGGCTTGGCATCCCGATTATTATTGCCCCTTCAATCGGTTCTCAAGAAAATTTCAATCGTGAATGGCTTTTGCAGCACCATGCGGCTATTCCGCAGAGCAATCCTAATTATACCCACGAATGGCTTTTTGACTTTTTGAAAATCGGCTCTTTGGCCGACGCCGCCTTGCACGGGTTTATTGAGGCGAGAAAACTAGGAACTTTCAATATTAAAAAAATAATTAACGGTGAAAACATGGAGTAGGAGAAATAACTCCCACTACGATTATAGAATAATTTATGCTAATCCTGAATTTTTTAGTGGTTATCTGCGGTCTTTGCGTGTTTGAGGTCATCAGCAGTATTGATAATGCTGTGGTGAATGCTTACGTCTTGCGGACTGTTCCTGAAAAATTCCGGAAATTTTTTCTATCAGTGGGTTTGATTTTTGCCGTTTTCGTCGTCAGAGGCGTTTTGCCGTTCACAATTATTTGGGCGGTTAATCCGAGTCTTTCCATAGGACAAATTATTTCTTTTGCTTTTTCTAACAATCCGGAGATTGAAAATAGCATCAATCTATCCAAGCCGCTTTTACTTTTGGGCGGCGGAACGTATTTATTTTTAATTTTTTTAGCTTGGCTATTTCTGGAGGAAAAAAAATACGCTTTCTTGGTGGAATCTTTCATCCATCGCTAGGGAATCTGGTTTTACGCTTTGTCGGCAATTTTTTTGACTTCAATCATTTATTTCTCTCTAAAAATTAATCCTCTCCTGGCCTTAGCCGCATCCATCGGCAGTGCCGCGTTTTTTATCGCCGACGGTTTTAAGAAAAATGCTGAAGAACAGGAAAAACGGCTTTTGAGTCCTAACGTAAGCGCTTGGAGTAAAATTTTATATTTGGAAATTTTGGATATATCTTTTTCTATAGACGGCGTGATCGGCGCTTTTGCTTTTACGCTTTCCGTGCCTTTAATTCTTTTGGGCAATGGTTTAGGCGCCTGGGTTGTGCGTCAAGTGACAATTAAGGGCGTAAATTTGGTGACTAAATTCGCTTATTTAAAAAACGGGGCAATGTATTCTATCGGAGTTTTGGGGTCAATTATGATATTAGAAAGTTTTGGTAAAGAATTTCCTTTTTGGCTGGCGCCCTTAAATACATTTTTACTCTTAGGCACGTTTTTATATTTATCTTATAAACAAATCAAAGCCGCAGAAAAGGCAAAATAAAAAAAAATAAGCTTAAAAATTAAGGGAGTTTACGGGCTCCCTTTTGAATTTGGGCGGTTATGGTATAATGATTTTATCTAATAAAATCGATCCGCTAGCTGGCGGAGAGGATTTTTTAGCTACAAAATCATTACCGAGCACTCAGCATAGTTTATTCAAGATAATTTCAGTGTAATTACTCTAATGAGTAATGCACGATAAATTTTGTAAATCATACTGAGTGCTCGGTACTCAGAATTGTAACGAAATTTCCTTCGTTACAAATTAACTCGTAAATTTCGACAATTTTGGTATGTGGTTAACCATTGTCATAATCGCTCAATTTATTAACGCCATAGTTTTTTTGTGTGATAAATACTTGTTGGGCGGCGGTAGAATCGGCAAGCCGGCGGTTTACGCTTTTTATGTTGGGATCTTAGGTATATTTGCTTTAGTTTTGATTCCTTTCGGCGGTCTAGTTTTTCCGGGCGTGAATCAATTATTAATTGATTTGTTGGCCGGCGCTGTTTATATTTTAGCTTGCCTTATTTTTTATCAAACTTTAAAGCAGAATGAAGCGTCAAGGGTGGTGCCGGTAGTCGGTAGTTTTATCGCTGTTTTTACTTTAATTTTAAGCGCTTTATTTTTGGGCGAACAGCTAACGCCAAAATTTATCTCGGCATTTTCATTATTGTTGGTTGGCAGCATTCTAATCAGCATTCGTCTCAATATACGGATAAACGCGGAAAAGGTGCGGATAGACGCGGATAATATCAGCGTAAATCAGCGTAGTAATCCGCGCAAATCAGCGTCAAGTCAGTGTAATTTTTTGCTGACCGTTTTAGCCAGTTTTATTTTTTCCGTATTTTATATTTTAACAAAATATATTTATCTTCATCAGCCGTTTATCAGCGGATTTATTTGGTCCAGGTTCGGCGGTGTAATCGCAGCCTTAATTTTATTAACTTTACCCGCGGTTCATCGAACAATTTTTAAATCGCCGATAAAAATTTTGTCCCAAGGACAACCATCATTGAGTTGGCGAAAATCTACGCCAGTGCTTTTTCTCTCCAACCAACTAATGAGCGGGATAAATTTTATTCTTATTAATTGGGCGGTCTCTTTAGCCAGCGTTGCACTTGTTAGTGCCCTACAAGGGGTTCAATATGTGTTTATATTCTTAATTAGTTTATTTTTAGCTAGATATCCGCGAGTTTTAACCGAAGAAATCAGTCGTTCAATAATCATTCAAAAAATTATTGCTATTTTATTAATAGGGATAGGAATTTTCTTAATTAATCGATAATGTCATCAGCCAATAAAAAATTAATTGTTACTATCTCAACTTTGATTATATTGTTAGCTGCTGTTTTTTTAATTTTTAAAAATTATAAAACAGAAATCAGCCGGGTGTCGGCGGTAAAATTCGGCGTCACTTTTACTAAAGCCAGGGCCGAATATCTCGGTCTTAATTGGCGCGACGTTTATTTATCTATACTCGACGAATTAAAGGTGCGGTATTTAAGAATAAGCGCTTATTGGCCGGAGATAGAAACGGAAAAAGATTCTTATAATTTTTCTGACCTTGATTGGCTAATCGATGAAGCAGGGTCGCGGCAAGTAAAAATTATTTTAGCCGTTGGCCAGCGTTTGCCCGGCTGGCCCGAGTGCCACATTCCTGAATGGGCCAAAAATTTGAGTGAAGGGCAACAGCAAGAAAAAATTCTGGATTTAATCAAGGAGACGGTTAATTATTATAAACCGCAACCACAAATTTGGGCCTGGCAGTTGGAAAACGAACCATTTTTAAACACATTCGGCATCTGCCCGCCGCCTGATCGGAAATTTTTTGAAAAAGAATTAGCTCTGATTAAATCTTTAGATAACCGGCCGATTATTGTGACGGAAAGCGGCGAACTTTCTACTTGGATAAATGGCGGCCGTTACGGCGATATTCTGGGTATTACTATTTATCGGGCCGTTTGGAATAAGTATCTTAAATATTTTTATCATCCCTGGCCGGCTGTTTCTTATTATTTAAAAGGAAAATTGGTTAAATTTTTCACCGGCGTACCGAAAATAATTGTGGTTGAATTGCAAGGTGAGCCGTGGTATCCCAGCGGTTCGCCATTAACCACGCCTCTTGATGAACAGTTTAAGACGATGAACTTAGAACGACTTAAGAATACAGTAAATTATGCGCGTCAAACAGGTTTTGAACAATTCTATTTATGGGGCGCAGAATGGTGGTATTGGTTAAAACAAAATAGCCATCCGGAAATTTTTAATTACACTCAAGAATTATTTAAATCACAATTATAAACTTTTTAATTAATTATTTAATTTAAATATGTCTTTAAAAGTCGGAATAGTCGGATTACCTAACGTCGGTAAATCAACTTTGTTCCAGGCCATTACCAGAAAACAAGTGGACCGTTCTAACTATCCTTTTTGTACCATTGATCCGAACATTGGGGTGGTAGCTGTACCCGATGAAAGAGTGGATAAATTAGCGGAATTAACCAAATCTGCCAAAAAAATTTACGCTACCGTAGAGTTTGTTGACATTGCCGGGCTGGTCAAGGGAGCGTCTAAAGGAGAGGGTTTGGGAAATAAATTTTTAGCCAACATTAGGGAAGTTGATTCAATAGTTTACGTTTTACGGGGGTTCAAAAACGAAAAAATTGTTAATACTCAACAAAGCATTGATATACTTAGAGATAAAGAAGTTCTGGACACCGAATTGGCCCTTAAAGATTTGGAAACCGTAGAAAAAAGAATGCAGGCTTTAGAAAGGGATGTTAAAGCCGGGAAAAAAGAAGCAATAAAAGAAATGAATGTAGTTAAAAAAGCATATGATCTTTTAGAAAAAGGGAAAGTGCTGAATGAATACAATTGGGACGAAGAAGAGAAAAAAATACTGCAGAATTATCAATTATTAACCCTAAAACCGAGATTATTTTTATTGAACGGCTCCGAAGCGGAAATTGATCCATCGGTAATAGAAGTTTTTAAAAAAAACAATTGGCCGTATTTAATTATTGATATTTTGACCGAATTTGACGCCGCAGATTTAAAGCCGGAAGAAAGAAAAGATTTTGACCTGCCCACAGATTTAAAAATAGACTATTTAATCAAGGAGTCGTATAAATTGCTTAATTTAATTACTTTTTTGACTACTGGACCTGATGAAACCCGCGCCTGGACGTTAAAAAGAGGAGAAACTGCGCCGCAAGCCGGGGGAGTTATTCACAGCGATTTTGAAACACATTTTATTAAAGCTGATGTTATTAATTGGCTTGA
>Ga0315289_10016370_pt1 | contig 10232 bp, 4 predicted proteins | sample YL17G11_40_MG_FD_203452 | JGI IMG/M metagenome (GOLD analysis project Ga0315289, IMG submission 203452) | Sediment microbial communities from Yellowstone Lake, YNP, Wyoming, USA - YL17G11_40 | ecosystem: Environmental > Aquatic > Freshwater > Lake > Sediment | place: USA: Wyoming | collected...
GGCGCCGGCGCCGGCGCCGGCTTGAAGGTCGGCCGATGACGATGCTCAGCTTCGAGCGCGCCGCTGCCGCCGCCAATCCTGTCCGGTCGGCGATCCGTCTCGGCGGCCTGCATCTGCAGCTGCCTGCCGCCGCCGCTGCTCTCATCGCCTCGCCGCCGCTGCGATTCGGCGCGAGGGGGAGGAGCCCCGAGCAGCTCGCTCATTACCGGAAAGAAAAAAATATGAATTTGACGCCTCGAGCACTCTTTCGGACAACGAGGAAAAAAACACAAAAAGGGGCAGCTCGCTGCCACGGAGGCAGCCGATCGACCGAGGCCGCTGGCGCGCCTGCTCGAACCATGTGGCCGCCATGGAGATGGCGGCGCGAACAAGGCGACAACTTCCTCAAGACGGACGAGGAGAAGGCGGCCACCGCCGAGCATTTGGCGTCGTCGATCGACAGCCGACGAAGCAGACGCCGACGGAAAACCTCGTCCTCCTCCACCGCCGCTGCCGCTCTCGCCTCGGCCCTCCGCGCCGGGCTGGGCGTCTTCCTCTTCGCCGCGGTCGGCCTCTGGTCCTGGGACCCGCTGAAGGTCTTGATACTGGAGAGAGAGCTCAGGAAAACGACGGGCGGCACGAGGGGCGGCGACAGCAGCGCCAGCGAGGAGGAGCTCAGGGCGCAGGCGCGGGTGGCCCTGGCCGCCAAGGCCAACCTCAACGCCGCCGTGACCGTCGCGCTGCTCTCCGCGCCCGCGTCGCTGGGGAATACCGTCGGGATAGCAGTGCAGAGGATGGCCGGCGCGGCTCTCGGCTGCCTGGCAGCCGCCGGGGTCGCGGCGCTCGGGCACGGCGCGGCCGCTGCGGTGCTGCTGCGGGGAGCAGGGGGAGGAGCTCAGGGAGGAACAGGAGGAGGAGCCGTCTCGTCTCGCGCCTCCAACGCCGCCTCGGCGCTCGTCCAGGCGACTTTGGCGGTTGCCCTGGGCACGCTGGCCGTCTACCTGGGCCAGAGAGCTCGGATTCAGTACGGTGCGCAGCTCTTCGGCGTCTCGCTGCTGTTCGTGCTGGCGCAGGCGGGGAGTGACCCCGGGGCGGCCCTCCTGCTGGCGCTGAGCCGCGGCGGCGGCGTCGTCGCGGGCGCGGCGCTGGCGGCGGTGCTGGCCGTGGCTGTGATGCCGCAGAGCGCCGCGAGAGGGGCTGGGAGGGCCGCGGAGGGGTCGCTGTTCGCCGTCGCTGACTTGGCGGGGGCGGCCCTGGGCGGTCGAGGCGGGGGCGGGGGCGAAGACGGGGAGGAGGACGAGAACGACGGCGACGGCAGCGACGCCGCCGCCCCTCCTCCCCCTCCGTTCTCCGCCGCGACCGCCGCGGCGGCGAAGCGCGTCCTCTCCTTCCTCTCCGAGCTCGACGACTGCCTCGCGTGGGCGCCCGCGGAGGTCGCTGTGAGGTCCCCAGCAGTGCGGTGCTTGGGCGGAGGAAGCGGCGGCAGAGGGGGGGGAAGAGGAGGAACGGGCCGGCTGCTCTTCTTCCTCCCCTCGCCGAGGGCGGCGCTCTGCCTGCCCCCCTCGGGGCCCTCCTGCTGCTCCGCCGCCGCCTCCTCCTCCCCCTCCTCCTCCTGCTCCTCCTCCCCTCGCCCTCCCGTCCCCGTCGAGGAGATAACCGCTTTGTCTCTTTCTCTCAGGGCTGCCTCGAGCACGCTGACGACGGTCGGCGCCGTGAGGGCGAGGAGGCTGCCGAGGAGCGTCCGCGAGGCCCTGCGGCCTCCTCCAACCGCCGCCGCGTCCTCCTCCGACGTCGCCGGCGATAAACTCACTTCCTCCCCCGTTCCCTCTCCCTCCAGCGGCAGCAGCAGCCCCCCCGACGCCTTCGAGCTCATCTACCCCGTCGCCATCGCCGCATGGGAGGCCCTCGGCGACGCCTGGAGGGACAGGGAGAGGCTCCGACAGCGGCGAGGCAGGAGAGGAGCGTCGGCGGGAGGAGGAAGAGAAGACGACGACTGTTCTTCTGTTTCGTTTTCCGGCGAGAGGGCAGACGCCGCCGTGGCCGCGCTCTCCGCCTCCGCGGCCTCGGCGGGCGAGCGCGCGAGGGCGCGCGCCGCGGCTGCCAGGGCCCTGGCGCTGAGGGAGACCGAGGAAGCACTCTCGGCCTCGACGACGGCGACGACGGCGTCGACGGCGACGACGACGTACAGGGGGATGTTTGAGAGAGTTTTGCTGGCTTCTTCTTCTCCGTCGTCGTCGGCTCCGTCGCCGTCGTTGTCGCAGTCGCCGTCGCGCCTCGCGGCGCGGGCGAGGGCGAGGTTCCTGGCCGAGGTCGCCCTAGTCTCGAAGGTGGCAAGGGACGCCGAGAGGGCGCTGGAGTGCCTGCGGGCCGCGGTGGAGGCGCTCTGAAGGTAACTAAAAATGAACGAGAAAAAAATCGAAGTCACTAACCGTGGAAATCAATTCAGCAGAATGCCAATTCTCCCAGCGTCCGCCGAATCTCTCCGCACGATGTCGACCGCGATCCGCCTCCAGCGGAGCCCTGTGCGTGTCCATGGAACACAGATGAGAGCACAGAGGGCGGCGCGAGCCGTCGTCGTGAAGGCAGCCTCGAGCGATTCGTCGTCCCGCCGCGAGCAGCTCGTCTCGTCGGCTGCCGCGCTCGCCGCCGCCGTGATCGCCGCGTCTCCTCTCCCCTCGCTCGCCGCCGAGGAGGCTGCTGCCACGACTCCCGCCCCTCCTCTGCCCCCTCCTCGAGCCCTCTCCATCGTCCAGCGCCCTCCCATCACCACGAGGGTCTTCTTCGACCTCACCCTGGCGGGGAAACCCGCCGGAAGGGTCACCATCGGCCTCTACGGCGAGACCGTGCCGAAGACGGCAGAGAACTTCCGCGCGCTGGCGACGGGAGAGAAGGGCTACGGCTACAGAGGGTCGAGCTTCCACCGCGTCGTGCAGAACTTTGTGCTGCAGGGAGGGGACTTTACCAACGGCAACGGGACCGGAGGAAAAAGCATTTACGGGGGGTCCTTTGCCGACGAGTCGTTCGAGGTGCCGCACTTCACGGGCGCGCTGAGCTCGGCGAACAGGGGCCCCAACACCAACGGCTCTCAGTTCTTCGTCGTGACAAACACGCAGTCGGGAACGCCGACCTGGGGCGAAGAGGCGACACCCTGGCTCAACGGCAAGCACGTCGTTTTCGGCGAGGTCGACGCCGAAAGCTTGAAACTTTGCCTCGAGCTTCAGAACGAAGAAGTTGACTTCTTCTCGCGGCCGAAGCGGGAGATCAGGATCGCAGACAGCGGCGAGATTAAGGCGTGATTACGAGTACTGCAGAGAGAGGAAAAGAGAAAGGAAAAAGAGGGCGCGCGGAAGCTTTCCTCTTGCCAAAAGACCAGAGGCCGCGTTTTTTCCCCTTCCTCCTCGAGAGGCTGCGCCCGTCTCTGTAATCTCCGCGCCATTTCCCAAGCTCCGAGCCTTTGCCCCCACCTATTCTCTCTCTCTCTCTCTCTCTCTCTCTCTCTCTCTCTCTCTCTCTCTCTCTCTCTCTCTCTCTCTCTCTCTCTCTCTCTCTCTCTCTCTCTCTCTCTCTCTCTCTTTCCCTCCTTTTTCTTTTCTTACAAGAGCTATTCAAAACAACGACCCTCGAAATTTTGAAAAAAGGACACCTTTTTTTCTTTTCACGCCTCCCTCGCCGCAGAAAGCTGCAGCAGCTCCGCCGCCGCCTCCTCGAGCTCCCCCAGCGCCCCCTCGATCTCCGCGCGCAGGTCTGTCCACCCTTCCTCGAGCTCCGGGGCCGAACCGGCCTCCCGCAGGGCGGCACGGACTCTCCCGGCGAGGGAAGAGGAGGAGGAGGAAGAGGACGAAGGTCTTTCGTCGCCCGAGAAGAGGACGGCCCTCGAGTCGTCGAGCCAGCGAGCGAGCGACGCGGGGTCTCCTCCTCCTTCTTCTTGCCCGCAGCAGACTACTCGGCTCCTCGGCAGGGCGCTCGGGCAACGGGACAGCAGCCAAACGGCGCGCTCTGGGGCCGGGATCGACCTCAGGAGCGCCAGAGAAGAGGAGGAAGAGCTCGAGGAGGAAGAGGAAAAAAGCTGTGCTGAGGGAACGAACAGCAGCTTGCGCGCGGCGCGGAGAGCGCCGCCGGCGTCGCACCGGGAGTAATACCGCGGGTTGCCGCTTTCTCGCTCTCCTCCCTCCTTCTCGTTCCTCCTGCTGCTGCGTGCTGCCGCCTCGGCCGCGGCCTCGGCGCCGGCTTTGACCACGGACGAGCCCGGCGGCGCGGAGCCGAGGGACTCGGAGATGGAGGCCTCGACGTGGGCAAGGTCGGCCGCCAGCTGCAGCGCCGCGGCGGTCGGCAAGGAGGAAGAAGCGCCGCTGCCGCTCGGGGGAGCCGCCGCCGACGCCTCCGGGGAAGGCAGCAGCAGGAGGCGGCACGCGGAGTGCCTGACGGCCAGAAGGGCGAGCCTGGCCGAGAGGCGCACCGCGAGGGCCGCGGCGGCGGAGGGTGGGAGCGGGGCCTCTCCCACGGCCGCCGCGCTCTTCCCTCCTCCTCCGTTCTCTCCTGCTCCTCCCGCGGAAGCGGACGACGACGACACCCCGAGCTTGGCCAGCGTCGAGCCCCTGAAGTGCGACAGGCAGTTGCCGAGGTCGACGGCCCAGGCCGAGGGCGAGGAGACGTCGCCGACGTTATTCGAATTCGCCCCTCCCGAGTGATGCATCTTCTCGAGCGCCGCGGCGCCGTTCCGGGCCGCCGCGGCGAACGCCGGCGCCGCGGCGCGAGCCGCCGCCGCCTGGAGCGCGTCGAGGGCCGCGGCGAGCGGCGGGAGGAGCAGAGGAGGAGGAGAAAAAGAGGCGATAGAGGAGCTCGTAATGCCGCTTCCTCCTCCTCCCCGCTGCCGCGGGGACAGCAGCGCCGCGAGCGAGCGGTGAAGCTCCGCCGCCGCCGCCGACAGCGCCACGCCGCGCTCGACGCCGACGTTTCCGCTGGCTGCTGCCCCTGCCCTCCCGGTCGTCGCTCCTCCCGCCATGGACAGCACGCGGAAGGACGCGGTGGCGACCCCGGCGGCGGCGGCCGAGGCGGCCAGCACCTGGAGCTCCGCCGTCGCCGCCGAGAAGGGGCCTCCGCAGCCGGAGGAAGAAGCCCCTCCGTCGCTGTTGTTCCCGCCTCCCCCTTCCTGTCCTCCGCCTCCGGCGTCGGTGAGGACGTCGTGGAGCCTCGCGACGAGGCGCTGCACGTCCGCGCTCGTGGGGAGCGGCGACGAGACGGAGGCGGGGACGTCGCAGGAGCCCGCCCCGCCGAACGCCGCCGCCGCGGCGTCGGCGGCGCGGCGGGCCGCGGCCGAGGCCCACCTGTCCCTCGCCGGGGACAGCACCGCCGCCGCGGCGAGGCGGGCTTGCGCCGCGGTGAGCGACGATGATGCAACGGGAGAAGAGACCGCGGCGTCCGAGGCGGAGAGAGAAGAAGAGGAGGAAGCGGAAGAAGAGCTCGAAGCTGCCGCCGCCGCGGCCCGCTCCATCGCCGCGTCGAAGAGCTGCGCCAGCCTCGGGTAGGAGGCGACCAGCGGGCTCTTTCCTCCTCCGCCGCTCCCAGAAGAAGCCGCCACGGCCGCCTCGAGCGCTCCGGCGACGGCGAGCGGGGCCAGGCGCCAGTAGCGCGCCAGAGCGGTCTCGGAAGAAGAAGATTCATCCTCAAAAATCTCGGCCGCGAGCCGCTCGCCCGTCGCCGGGTCGCGCCTCCTCGCGGCAGCCTCGTCCAGCAGCCGCGCCCTCGAGGCCCCTCGGGCGAGGGCCGCGAAGGAGGCCTGGACCGCGTCCCAGAGGAGGCTCGAGGAAGCCTCGAGACGGGAGGCCACGGCCGCTGCTGAGGCGGCGGCGGCGCTGCCGCGGATCCTCGACGACGACGACGACGAAGCGGCAGCGGCGGCGGCGGCCTCGGCCTCGGCGACGACCCTCCGCAGCGGCTCCGCCGCGGCGGCCGCGCCCGAGGCCGCTTCGTCCTCGACCGCAGCCCTGGCGTCCTGCAGCCAATGCAGGGCCAGGAGGGCATCCCCGGCCGCGGCGAGGGCCTCTCCCCCTCCCGCTCCCCCGGGCTCGCTCCCGGCGCCTCCTTCGCCTCGGCCGCCGCCGCGGCCGCCTCCCCCGAGGGCGGAGGAGAGCGCCGCGCGGGCGAGGCGCCTCGCCCCCTCGGACGCCGCGGCGACCCCCTCGGGCCCGCCGTCGCCGCAGGCCTCCTCGAGCGAGGGCAGGAGGCGCGGAGCGGCCGAGAGGGGGGCAGGGGAGGCGGCGTCGGAGGCGGCAGGGGTAGCCACGGAGCCGGAGCCGGAGGCGGAGGGAGGGGGCCACTCCTCGATCGCGGCCCTCGCGTCCGCGACCGCCCTCGCCAGCGCCGGCAGGTCCAGCAGCGAAGGATCGGAAGCAGCGCTCTCCCTGCCCTCCGCGGCCGCGACGAGCGCCGCCCGCAGCGCCGCGGCGGAGGAGGCCCTCCGCCTCGCGGCGCGCAGCACCGCCGCCGCCGCATGCGCGTCCGCCAGCGCGCGCGCCCGCGCCCGCAGCTCGTCGACGGGCTCCGCGACTCCCTGCCTCGCCCGCGCGAGCCCGGCCCGCAGCGCCGCGGCCGGCGCGGCGGCCTCGCGTAGCGCCGCGTCTGCGGAGGCCAGCGCCGCGAGCGGTGCGGCGAGCGCGCCCCTGCGCGTGGTGACGAGCGCGGCGGAGAGGCGCCCCGCCCTCTCCGCGACGCCCCGCAGCGCCGCCGCGACCGCTCTCGGGCGCTGCTCGTCGGGGGCGGCGGCGAGCTCGGCGCCCGCGGCCGCGGCGGGGTCGAACCCGGCGTCGAGGAGCCTGGAGGTCGCCGGGTCGAGCGCGAGCGACGAGAGGAACGCCTCCGGGTCGTCGTCGGCGTCGAGGGGGTCGGGGCCGGCGCTCCCGTCGCCGCCGTCGGCGGCGATGGTGGGGTCGCTGTTGGCCTCCGCTGGGACCCCTCTTGCTCCCCCTCCTCCGTCCATCGAGGCCGGGAAGGTCGCGCCGTGGACGAGGCCTGCCGCTCGCGGGGTGGAGGCGAGGAAGGGCGCCGCGGAGCTCATTGGATTTGGTTGCGTTTTGGAGGTCGATGGTCGACGAGCGATCGCGACGTTCGGAATGTGTTTTTTTCTCTTTTTCTTCTTCTCATCCTTTTTGCATCGAGCTCCAGAAAACCTGGAACAAAACCCGCAGCGGTGCTTCCCCAACAGAAATCGATTCCCTCTTTCCTCTTTCGTCCTCGTTGCTCTCTCTCTCCCTCTCTTCATTCGGAGAGGGTCGCTCGTAGCACACCACCCGAGGAAAGCTTCCTCGCGAGCGCCTCCGGAATGCAGCGGCTGCTCGCCCCTCGCGCCGCGGCGGCCGCGGCCGTCCCGTCATCGGCGGCGCGGCCACGTCGCCAGCCGAGCTTGCGAAAGAGGAGGGCGAGGAGCGCCGCTGCTGCCACCGCTGCAGCTGCCGCCGCCGCCGCCGCCCCGCAGGCGCCGCTTACGGTCCTCGAGCGCCTGGCACGGAGCTTGGACGGCGAGTCCTCGCCGCTTGCCACGGCGGTCGAGCCCCCCTCGTCGCGGGAGGCCGAGGTGGAGGCGGATTCGGCACCGTCGTCGTCGTCGTCGCCATCGCCAACTCCGACGCCACCCGAGAATGACGACGACGATGAAGTCCGAGCTGCTTCTCCTCCTGCACCCAAGCCCAAGGGCTCGAGCTTCTACGCCAACGTGGGCACCGCCGTGCGCACTATCCGCGAGGACCTCCCGGCGCTGTTCCAGAGGGACATGGACTGTGAGTCTGGTTTTATTTTCCTTTTTTCCCCCGGAAGCGACGACATCGACCCCTTTCCTTTTTTTTCTTTTCCTCGCTCCTCTCCGACCACGGAAAAAGAAGAAGAAGAAAGAAAACCTCACCCCTCCGCCTGCTCACCCTGCTTTGCTCCCTCCCCAAAACAAAACGATACGGCCCGCGAAAAAAAAAAAACAAAAAAAGTCTCGATCTATCGCGACGATGTCGTCTTCCGCGACCCGCGCAACGCCTTCCACGGCATCGCCAACTACAGGACCATCTTCTGGTCGGTCCGCTTCCACGGCAACCTCTTCTTCACCAACCTGCGCGTCGACGTCTCGCGCGTGTGGCAGCCCGAGCCGCGCGAGATCCGCGTGCGGTGGTCTGCCCGAGGGGAGTCGCGCCTCCCCTGGAGGCCCGTGGGCGTGTTCGACGGGATCTCCACGTTCAGGCTCGACGAGGAGGGGATGATTTACGTGCACGAGGTGAACAACGTCGTGCTGCGGCCCCCGCCTGGGATGCGCTCGCCGCTCTCACCGCTGTTCGCCCGCCTCAATCTGGTCCCCGAGCTCGAGGGCGTGGTGCAGGGGGTTCCCAGCGGGGGCGGCGGGGCGTGCCCCGGGTGGAGGGGGGAGGCGGCGGGCGGGCGGCGGGCGGCGCCGCTCTCCGCTGCGGCGGCGTCGCTGCTCCGGGTCGAGGAGCGGCCGCGGCTGCGGCGGCGAGGGAGCCCCGGCGCGTCTCCTCCCTCTCTCCCTCCCTCCTCTCTTCCTTCTTGTTCTTCTTCTTCTTCCGCCGCCGCAGAAGAGAGCGTGCTCGTTCTCGGCCAGGAGGCCTCTCACTCGAACCTGACGAGGCGAGGAGAAGGAAAAGAAGAAAAAGGGAAAGAAGAGGAGCGGCGGGAAGAGGGGAGAGAGAGAGAGGAGGCCGTCGCTTCCTTGCTTTTCGTCTGTGCTTGAGTTTTTCCCCCTGATCTTCTTCGATTGAGCGCTTATACATTCTACAACAACAACGACACCACCACCTCCGACAAGAACAAAACCAAAACCATGAGTTTCCCCGTTGAGGAGAAAGCCCTGTAAAAAAAAATCGAGAAAAAACAACGCCGACGAAAAAGATCACTCGTTGAATCGGTCGAGGCTTCCCTCCCTTTCTCGCTCTTCCTCGCTCGCGACCTCACGCATTCCGGGGGCTGCTGCGTGTCTGCGGGCTGCTTCGTGTCTGTGGGGTCCTGCGTCTCCGCCTCTCTCCTCTGACTCCCTAATGAGATAGGAAAAGGAGAGAGAGCGAGAAGAGAGGACGAGGGAGCGCGTGAAAAGAAGAAGCAACAGAGCATTCGATCTCGAAGAAGCATTTTGCCTTTTTCCTTTCCTTTCTCTCTCTTTCTCTCTCTGGAACGACAAACCAAGATGAACTTCAAGCTCCAGGCCAAGAAGACGCCGTTCCAGCGGCATAAGGAGGAGCAGGAGCTCAAGCGCAAGGTGAACTTGGAGGGAGAGAAAGAGAGAGGGATTCATTTCGTTCTTCGACGTCGGCAGCGAAAAAAAACTCAACCTCAACCTCGACCTCGACCCCGTTCTCTCTCACTCCGCCCAAAACATCACGTCACAGCGGGAAGAGGAGGCCGCGGCCAAGGCCTACGCGGACTTTGTAGACGACTTTGGCGACGGCGAAGAGGACCCCAGCGGCGGCGGCGGCGGCGGCGGAGGGCCTTCCTCGAGGAGCCGGCGGCAGCGGCGAGGAGACAACAACGAAAAGACGAAAGCTCCTTCCTTTGTCCGAGGGGAGACGATAATCCCAGGGAGCTCCTCTTCGGCGACTCCGGGAGGCGCGGAAGAAGCAGCACGACGTAAGAAGAGAAAAAGGGGAAAGCGGAGAGGAGGAGAGAGGCTGCGATGAGAGCGAGCACGAAGTTTTTTCGTTTTGTTTTTTCATTCCCCCCCCCCCTTCGGCCTCTTCTTTTTCCTTTTCTTTCTCTAATATTCCTCCTCCTCCTCCTTCTCCTCCTCGGCATCAGAAGCAGCAGCACAAAAGACTCAAGAAACCTACATCCCCCCCGGGGTCTTTGGCGAAGAAAACGAAGACGAAAGTGACGAAGAAGGCGAGGAGAAGAAAGAGGAGAAGAAGAAGCAAGAGCAAGAGGAGCACAAGGAGTCGGCCTTTTCCGCCGCCAAAGCCAAAGCCGAAGCCGAAGCCGCTGCTCCTCCTCCCGCCGCTGCTCCTCCTTCTTCCGCCGCGGCTCCCCCTCTGAAGAAGCCGGCCCGCAACATCGACCGCGTGCTGGCCGAGCTCAAGCGCAAGCAGGAGGCGCGGGAGGCCGCCGCGGCTGGGAGGGGGAAGAGGAAGAGCGGCGGCAGGAGCAGCGGCGACGGAGAGCGGCAGCTCGAGCTCGAGCTCGATGACGACCACGGCGGCGACCTCGACGACGGCCCGCGAGAGAAGAAAAACACCTCCTCTTCGTCTCTCTCCACCAACCTCCACGTCAGC
>Ga0315289_10016373_pt1 | contig 10230 bp, 10 predicted proteins | sample YL17G11_40_MG_FD_203452 | JGI IMG/M metagenome (GOLD analysis project Ga0315289, IMG submission 203452) | Sediment microbial communities from Yellowstone Lake, YNP, Wyoming, USA - YL17G11_40 | ecosystem: Environmental > Aquatic > Freshwater > Lake > Sediment | place: USA: Wyoming | collected...
ATATGAAAGTATTCGATTCGAGACTGAGGAAGTTTTTTAGCGCGAATCCGGATTATTCGAAAATTTGTCTGCACGGATGTATTACGATTCCGCATGTTAGCGGAAGAGAAGTCAAAAGAGTTTATGTAGAAAATATGCTTAAGATGATTGAAATTATCAAAGTGGGCGAAGAGAAAGGAGTCTGGTAAAAGTGAAAAAAGATCTAAGCTATTACCTCAGATTAGAATATCCGATTCATGTTCGTCCGATCCCGAAAGAAAAGGGCGGGGGATATGAGGCTTCGATTCCACAATTAGGAAGATATACGATTGTCGGCGACGGAGAGACGATCGAAGAAGCTTTAAAGAATCTTGATAAAACGAAGAAGGAGTATTTTAAAAAATTCTTCAAGGAAGGATTGAGCATTCCCGAACCTGCTCCCGATGAAGAAGACTATAGCGGTAAATTGCTGTTGAGGATTCCTCCTTATCTTCATATGGTTTTATCCGAGCAAGCTAATAATTATGGGATTAGCTTGAATCAGCATATCAACGCTCTTTTGGCGATGAGTTCTCCGGTCAAAGAAATGAAAATAATCGTGGATCAAATGTGCAACTTATGGCAATCGGCGGTTTATTACGAACTATCGAATAAAAAGTCCGATTTTTCTTGGACTTATCAGGCTGGGACCCACCAAGGAGAGAGAGGGGAAATAATCAGCCTGCCCATGGCTAGCTAATTTATGCAAAGGTAATAAAATGGAGAATCAAGAAACTAAAAAAGAGAACATTTCTCCCGATAAGTATAGGGAGATTCTTAAAGGCCTGAATATGGAAAGTATTTATCTTTTAACCAGCAAGAGCTCCGTCGATAAGAAGAGTATCGCATCGGGATTGCGAATATCTTTTCGCGACGAAGCTTCTTTTGAAAAAAAAGAAGACAAGATCGTCGAAATCACGCATAAATATAGGCTTGAAGCAACAAATAAAAAACTCAAGAAGAAAGTCCTTAATATCGAATGCACATTTTGCCTAATTTATTCTTTCGGAGAAGAATTTTCGGCCGACTTTTTTGAAGTCTTTAAAGACATCAATCTGCCCTTAAATACATGGCCCTTCTTCAGGGAGTTCGTTTTTAATATCACCTCCAGGATGAATGTTCCTCCTTTAACGCTTCCTTTATTGAAGAGGTGAAACATTCGCTCTGCTACAATTCGAAAGGCGGGGCCTTCGCTTTCGTCCCGACGCCGTTTTTGAAGACCAGGAAGCGATAGGCCGCAAGGTCCTGGCCAGGTTCAGCGACGTCTGCGAAAAACAATTTTCCAGCTTGGAAATCAATAAAGACAGAATCTTAAAGTATCTCTTTTCGCAATTGTCTTCAGCTTAAAAAATTCACGGACACTGAATCACGCCCTGGGCCCAGAGGCAGCCGCCGCACGCCGGGAAGGCGTTCCCATAGCAGTCTTCGTCGTTCGTTTCAAGAAGGCTGCACCCGCCGCAGACGTGGCAGGGCGAGAAATCGAACTTGCGCATTTTGTCCCTGAATTTCCGGTATTCACGGGAGTTCCAGATCTCATAAAGCGTTTTTTGGTTGATATCACCCGGCGAGTAGCTCCGGATCCGCCGCTCGTTGCCGTAGAGGTAGGTTTTGTAAGAATGCAGCAGGCCCATGCACGGGCTGACCTTCCCGTCCCAGCGAATGAACGTCGCCCGGTCCCGGATGAACCGGCACGATCGCGTCTCGGCGAAAATTTTGTTCCCCATGAGCGTCAGATTTTCGTAGCCCTGGAGCAGGCGGAAAAGCGTGTCGCGGGTGAAGGGCGTCACGTCGAGCCGGGGAAGGCTGATCTCGGTCTTGGGCGAGGCGAAGGTGAACGTGTCCATCGAAAGGGTCAAAAGGCAAAGCATCTCCTTTTCCATCTCTTCGCTGTAGGGCAGGACGTTGCTCACCAGAACCTTATCGGCGCCCACGGCGCGGGCCAGCTCGTCCATGTTCTTGAGGTCGCTTATGTTTCTTTTCAGGACGACAAACGAGATCCCGAGCCGGATCGGGTGTCGGCTCCGGGCGTTCATTTTTTGAAGCGCCCGGAGGCTCGAGACGACGCTTTGGAAACTTGCTCCATCGCGGATGCTCTGATAACTTTCACTTTCCGTTCCGTCGAAAGAGACCCAGAGGACGTCCAGCCTGTTTTTGAAGAGACCCTCGAGCATGGCTTCATTGAGCAGGGTTCCATTGGTCGTCATTTCGACACCGACGTTCAGGGATTTGATTTTGCCGAGCATGTTCAGGATGCTGCTATGGGCCGTCGGTTCGCCGAAACCGCCGAACATGACGGACTCGAAGTGGTCGAAACGGCGAAGCTGAACGACGATCTTGTCGAAGGTTTCTATGCTCATGTCGCCCAGCGGCTCGGTCCATGTGTTCCGGATGCATGTCCGGCAGGTCAGATTACAGCGCGACGTGGGTTCGATATAAACGCGCGCCAGGCTGTGGATGTTGGGGCGGATCTCAACGTGGCCGCGGTCCTCGATGATCTCCAGCTTTCCGCCGGGGCGGGCGCCCAATTTTTTGATGATGTCGGCCGGGAGCTTCACGGCGCCGTTCTTTTGGACCGGCACTCGGCGGCGCGGAGGCGCGGTCGAGAGCTTTTTACGGGTCGGGCTTTTCGCTTCTTGAGGTTCTCTCATGGAGTCGTCTGCTTCAAACTGGTTCCGGCCTCCCTCGCCCATTTTTCTCAAGGGGGGTCAGATCTCAGATCCGACTCCGGTCTCGCCATCCGGATGATGTTCCTCCAGCCATGACCGGCGGACATATCCGCCGAATATACTGCGAATCGTTTCCGGGTTGATCATCAGTCCAAGGTAAATATGAATAATCAACAAGGGGAGGAACAACGCTGCAGCGAGATCATGGATCGTATAAATCATCGAAAGATTCGCCATTCCGCTTTTCCTTAAGAAGAACAATGCCAATCCCGTTCCTGATAAGGCCAGCCCCAGGGCCGAGATCATCCAGAAAAATATTTTTTGCCCGGCGTTGAATTTCCCCGCCGGCAGCCCGTCTGTCTTTTTTAAGTAGCCGCCAAAAGAACGTAACCAGACCTCATCTCCTTTCCGAAAGATCATAGACCTGGCCCAGATCGCAAAAGCGGACGTTGCGCTCAGCATGAAAACCCAGGCTGTCCAGGCATGAAATTCCCGCGCCCAGGGTCCCGAAGGATCATTCCGGCCCAGCAGGAAGAAGAAGCCCGTGACGCCGAGAATGACAAATGAAGCCATTAACAGACAGTGGGTGAATCGTTCATACCATGTGAAGCGACAGACCAACGGCTGTCCCGATTTGATATCCGTCTCTTTCGTTCGGCATAGACCGCAAATGGCGAGATGAACCAGCAAAATAAACAACGTGGCTCCGATGAGCCAGGGAGCTATCGGTTTCAAAACGGACTCCCGAAAGACGCCAGATCGAACTACTGATTTATTCATGCCCATCAGCTCAAATTGCGGTTTATAGAGGGGTTGCGCGTTTTCATCAAACGGATATTGGACGACGGGGGTGAAAAAGAAATTGGATTTATGGCTGTGGCAGTCGCTGCACCCATTTGTCCCCAGCGCGGCTTTCGCCGGATAGACATCATGATTGTACTTGTGGACATTGGCGTAGGGTGAGGCTTCCCATTCTTCTTTGGGAATCGTCCGGAACTCGGTACCCGAAGCATACACCCGGTCGTCCATCGCCCAGACGACTCGTTTCCCGACCATGGGATAGCTTGTGGATGTGAGCATATGTGTCACGGCGGCGATTAACGCCTCGATCTCTTCAGGGCGGTTCACTTCGATCACCCCGTCGCCGTTGTCATCTGTGATTTTCGCCAGTTCCGGGTATTTCATCGGATCCTTGAAATGGGCGCTCCACATTCCGTAAATATCGCTCATCAAGGGCTGCATCAGTCCCGGCTTTCCTTCGACTTCGATCGCCGGCCAGGCGCTGTGGACCCGGTTGACGGGATAGATTTTCCCTTTGTATTTTGCCAGTGCGGGCTTGAAGGGGTCGGTGGGCTTGTCGTCAAATCCCATCATTTCCATGTTGCCGTAGTGGTTGTAATACTTCATATCCGGGCCATAAAACACCCACAGGTATTTTCCTTTGCTCGGGATCTTTGTCCCTGGATTGAAGACATCGCCGGCTTGAAACTGGGCCGGCTTCACCGCCCGCTCGGGGATGTGACAGGTCTGGCAAGCGATTCTGTCCAGATGAAGCGTCGGCAATCCTTTATGCTTGGCGATGGGCGCGCCGAGATATCCGGTGGCATGGCAATATTCACAGCTCAGGCAGGTATTGTCCAGGTCGTCCCTCACATGACCGCCGGGATCGTCGCCCTTTCCGAATTGATGGATTTCCTTTCCTTTAATCCTTACATCGACGGCTCTCGACCCCGCGGGATGGCAATCGACGCACTTCAACCCGGCCCGAATATGGACATCGGTGCGGACGGAGAAATTAGCGCCGCGCTTTTTCCAGCCGGGTTGGGCATGGCAGAACAGGCAAGTATCGTTTCGGGATTCTCTTACGATTCGAGGGGAGAGTTTGCCGTCGCCGTCAAACAACGATCTATCATAAACGACTTTCACCGGAGTTTTTTCCTGAATGGATCCTGTCACAGTCCCCCAGCCTGCCCCGGCCGTCGGGGCCCAGCGTAAATTGAGCGCTTTCAACTGCTTTTTTCTTTCCTCATTGTTGTATGAGGGCTGATGACAGATCATGCAGTCGGCTTCCAGGACGCCCGTTTCGTTCCAGCGGGCCTGGTAATAATCGCCGTCGAATTTATTCCCCCCGCCGGAAACCATGCCGTTTTTTTCATCCCCCATGAATTTATCGTATCGATTCCCGGCTCGGTCGTATTCCATAGGCCCGCCTCCGGGGTGGCATTCGCCGCAGCCGGCCGTGATGAAACTGAAGGACGTCATGTCCATGGTCCGCGGGGATGCATTGTGTTTGGGCGATAGATATCTATAAAGCGGTGCGGGCGAGCACCAATTGCCGCCGTAATTTCCCGGGGTGGAAATCCATTGGTAGCGCTCTGCTTGGGAAGATGTCGGCTTTTCGCCTGCACCCTGCGTGAAATGAAAGCCCTCCGTAATCCGGCCGTAATCATGACACCCGACGGCGCCGCAGGTCTGATTCGGCGAATAAGGCCTGCTGGCGTTGAGATTATGCACGGGATCGATCACGTTCCCGGCCTCGTCTTTCAGATAAAAAGGAGGGCAGACGCCCGTGACAGGAGATTTCTTTCCCGTTTCCTTTTGATTGGCGGCTAAAAGTGTCAATGCCCCAAGGATGATCATTACGCCTGTTAAGAAAAAAGCCTGTCGTTTCATGTTCACCTCTGAGATATTCTGCAATTGACTCTCCTAGTCTTGCAGCGAAGTCTAAAAATAAAACGTCGTCTCCAGAAAATACCACCGGGCGATCGGGCTTCCTCCCGTTTTCTTCACAAATTCACCCGGCAGAAAAAAGCAGATGCCGCCCAATATTTCGAGCCGGCCGGAGATTTTTTTTCTGACGGTGAGGTCAACTTCATGGCCCATCTCACGGCCTGAAGAACCCGTCGTGTCTCTTCGGATGGCTTTGCCCGGATAGTACCAGGCATCTTTTGCCTCATCGAGTCTGAAATAATGATACTCTCCGCGAAATGTGAGTGTCTCCAGGGGCGCAAGAATCAGATCGGCGCGAAATTCCCGCAGATTCTGCCAGAAGAAAAGATTCATCCATCCATAGAGGACAGTATCGACGCCGCTGAACACACCGTCAAACGTGCCATGAATCCCGTCTTCCGGGTCTTTGTCTCCGGAGCCGAGGACATATTGAAGGATCAGATGAGGCTTCCACCCCGTGTCGAAGGTATGGCCCAAAGATAAGGCAAGCCCATAAGCATTAAGATCGTCCGAACCCCACTTTCCAAATTGGCCCGCGATAGTGGAGCTGTAATCCCAGCGTCTGTACTTACCCTCAATCCTGAAACCGGCGCTGTGCGATGAAAGATCTCCCGCGCCCCTTTCACTTTTAATCGAGCCGCTGCCGTCATGCTTGTAAACGTAAAAAATGTCGAGAAGAAACGGCAGGTTTTTAATCGTGCTATAGGTCGCATAAGCAGTTGGTCCGGAGGCGCGCCTGTTCGGCCATCGGTCCGGGTCGTGGAGGATAAACCGGCCGACCAGCCAGTTGCTGACAAAATGATCATTGTCTATATTAATTATAGCAGCATCCCAGGCATAGCGGCCGGTATTGCCCCAGTCGCCGGGACCGAAAATCCTGCGGTCGCCGAATGAGATCGACTGCCGGCCGATTTTCAGGCCCACGTTATTAACGGGCCAGTACTCGAAATAAAGCTGGTTGATATCGAATGGATCGTGATAGGGGTTGTTTCCTTTGGCGAAATCCTCATCGGAAAAAGAAAGGCCGAGGGCTTCTGCATCCTGGATCTGGGCATGAATTTGGAAATTGGGAGTCAATCTCAGATCCATTTCTAATCGTAATCTCGAAAGAAGGTAATCTTCCTGTGTCCCAGCTCCAAATGCCCTGATATTGAAGCCGTCCTGCAATTCTCCCCTGAGGCGGTACGTGCCGCCGATGCTAAAGAGTTTGGCTTTTTTGGGTTGATCATTTTGCGTGTCGCCAGACACCTGGCCATAGAGAAGAGCCGTTGAACAGGCAATAGCCAGCACTGTAGAGAGATTTTTCCTCACTCTTATCTTAAGCTCTTATCTTAATGCGGGAACGAGCAGTACCGAAACCGATGCATTCCTGGCAATGTTATGGCTCACGCTCCCGAGAAAAATCTCCTGCATGAAGGCTCTAACCCGGCTTCCAATCAAACTCCTTTTGGTAAGCATTTCCAGAAAGACTCTGGATTAAGCTTTATTTTCAAAATATTTCCTTTTGAATTTCAAGGCTACGTTGACCAGGCTTATCAGCACGGGGACTTCGATCAGCGGCCCGATGACCGTAGCGAAGGCCTCCCCCGAGTTGATGCCGAAGACGGCGACGGCCACAGCGATGGCAAGTTCAAAGTTGTTGCTGGCGGCGGTGAAAGAGAGTGTGGCAGTTTTGGAATAATCGGCCCCTACTTTTTTCCCCATATAGAAAGATACGAGAAACATCACGATAAAATAGATGACCAGAGGAATGGCGATACGCAAAACATCCAAAGGAATCTTGACGATGTACTCACCTTTTAGAGAAAACATGACGATGATGGTAAAGAGCAGAGCGATCAGGGTGATCGGGCTGATTTTCGGAATGAACTTCTGCTCATACCAGGTCCGGTTCCTGAGCTTGATCAGGCTGAAGCGGGTGATGATCCCGGCAATGAAGGGGATGCCGAGATAAATAAATACGCTCTTGGCTATCTGGCCGATGGAAATGTTGACGATCATTCCCTTTAGACCGAACCATTTGGGCAGAACGGTGATGAAGATATAAGCATAAACGGAGTAAAAAACGACCTGGAAAATAGAATTGAAAGCCACCAGGCCGGCCGCATATTCGGTATCCCCTTTGGCCAGCTCGTTCCAGACGATGACCATGGCGATGCAGCGGGCAAGACCGATCATGATCAGGCCGTACATGTAGTGGGGGTAGCCGCGGAGAAAAATGACGGCCAGAGCGAACATCAGAATGGGACCGATGACCCAGTTCTGGATGAGAGACAGAGTCAGCACCTTGACGTTGCGGAAGACGTCTCCGAGCTCCTCGTATTTGACTTTGGCCAGGGGCGGATACATCATCAGGATGAGCCCGATGGCGATCGGGATGTTCGTCGTCCCTGATTGGAATTTATTGATGAACCCGACGACGGCCGGGAAAAAGTATCCCAAGAGCACGCCGACGGCCATGGTCAGGAATATCCAGAGGGTTAGATAACGATCGAGAATGGAGAGTCTCGCTGCAACTTTTTCGTCCATCTTAAATCTCCTTTTTCGCGTTCTTGTTAAGCACTCCTTAGCTTCTTAACTTCTTGTAAAGAGCCTCGAGTTTTGATCGATAAAGGCTCTTGATTGCCTCTTCCTCTTCTCCCAGCGGCTTGACTGGTATTAAATCCATGACTTCATCCGGCACTAAATCAGATTCATACATAGTCATCGCTGCTCCTTCGGCCATGCGGGCAACTGCGCTTCGGACTTCCCGGGGGGTCAATCCGAAGGACATACCGATTTTCTCCAACTCATATAGCTGGAACCAGAGATAGGTGGGGCCCATGGCGGCCAGAATGGCGTAGGCTTCGAGTTTTTCTTCCTCCACTACGGGGCAATAACCGAGCGGGGCCATAAGCTCAAGGAAAGCCTGTCTTTCTGATTCATTAAAGGCCGGCGAAAAAGCGACGGGGTTGTAACCCATGTTCACGATCGAGCAGGCATTGGGGATCATCCGTACGATTTTATTAAAGCCCTGGAGCCGTTCCGATATTTTGGAAATGGTTATTTTTGGCGCCAGGGAGATCAGAATGCCCTCTTGTTGTAAAGAAGATCGGATTTCGCCGAGAGCCGGCAGCACCGCAGGCGGATGGAGAGCGATAAACACAAAGTCGCCTAAAGCCGGTAAAGGATTGTTGTCAGGAGCAACTGTTATATCGAGAAACTTTTCTTTTAGGCGTTTTAGGGCTTCCGGATTGATGTCGCTGACGATCGCTTTCTTAAATGCCAGATTCTTTCTTTTAAATCCTTCCAGTATGATCCGGGTCACCCTCCCGCCTCCGATAAAGCCGAGTATTTTGTCAATCATGCTCTTTCTTCTTTTTGCTATCTTTATTAAGAGTTTTTATCTCATCCATCTATTTAAATAAAGACTTATAGCTTATGCTCGGCCACAACGATAAGGCCGTTTTTTAGTATCAAGTCTCTTAATTCATTCAGGAACTCCAGTACATCTTCTGTTTCCGTCGAAATGACATCGAATTGCAAAAAAGAAGGCGCTTTTTCTTTGGCTCCCATGACGCTAGGCACTTCGAGCTTCAGATTAACAATGTCGTATGGACGGCCCTCCAAAAAATTCCATAACTGGACAAGAAATTGTTTCTCTCCGAACTCCCCGGCAATCTGCATCCGCATCTGCGTTGTCGTCCCGGCCAATTTTCGCTCAACCTCTGCCCGCGTTGGCGCGATCTGGTCTTTCTCCCTCTTTGTTGTTGCCTCTCTACGGACTTCCCTGAAGATTTTATTTTCGCGCTCGACCTTCCATATCAACTCTCTTCCTGGGAATTTTATCGCTTCAGTCGGACAGATAGTAGCGCAAGTTGAACAGCCGACCATACAGTTATACGCCCTCTCGACCACGGCCTTTCGTTTTTCTTGATTGAATTCGAAAACCTCTCGGCCGCACGTCACGTAGCAAAGTTCACAGCCGATGCATTTGTCGGCGATTATTGTTGGATACCAGGGAATTTCCGTGCGAGGGATCCCGTGCCAGGTTTGTTTGCTTAAATCTTTGGCCATTTCAGTGTTCACCTTTCTTGGGAAAATAAGGGCATTTAGCGCCAAAACACATCCTGTTTTTGGCCGACCACTGGCAGACGATCCTGGAGACAGGGATTCTTTCGAAGCCGTTATCCCGCAGATAGGCAACGGCCTTTTCAATAGCAATGTAGCTGCTTCTCTTGCAGCAGCGTCTCGGATACCGGGAGATCTCTTTTAATACTTCGCCAACCAAACGAAGGTTTTCTGATCTTGCCTCATCGTGCAACGGGTTTGTCTTTTTGAGCAGGCTCAGAACGATGCCGAAGCTGTTCGCCCCTCCGCAGACACCCGTGAAGCCGCACGACCCTCCGGCGAATTTCTGGCCTCTTCTGACGGCTTCCTCAACCTCTCTATCGGTGATTGGATAGCCGTTATTCCGAAGCGAGCTCACGATGACTCCTGGCACGATGAAATGATGCCAGTCGGAGTTCATCGGCAGAGGAGACGGCCTGTCCCATTCGGATTCGACCTCCCTCATGATTCGCTCGAACATCTCCAGGGGATCTTTTTCGGTCGCGCTCAGGATTTTTTCCTTGATGCGGGGAACGGGCGCCTGGAAATCCTCATCCGTCAGCCCCTGCATCTTTCGCATAAAGGCCCGGAAATCCTCCATAAAATATATCTTTTTAGCCTCCTGCATTTTTTCTTTATGCGTTTGATTTGTCATGTCCATCTCCCGCATCAAAGGCTTTATCGGCTCTATTTTATGAAGGTTCATTCAAGCTTCCATGACCTCCTA
>Ga0315289_10016374_pt1 | contig 10230 bp, 7 predicted proteins | sample YL17G11_40_MG_FD_203452 | JGI IMG/M metagenome (GOLD analysis project Ga0315289, IMG submission 203452) | Sediment microbial communities from Yellowstone Lake, YNP, Wyoming, USA - YL17G11_40 | ecosystem: Environmental > Aquatic > Freshwater > Lake > Sediment | place: USA: Wyoming | collected...
CCGCCGCGCAGAACCATTCTAGAAAGAACGGCCATGCCCCGGCTTTTCATCGAACAGTTGAGGGCCCCCGGCCAGAGCGTCGAGGGGGTTTTCCATGTCGCCCAGAAGGACCTGCGGACGACCAAGAAGGGCGCCCTCTTTATCTCGGCCAAACTGCGCGACCGCACCGGGGAACTCCCGGCCGTCATGTGGGACGCCACGCAGGCCCTCTTTGCGGCCATCCCGCAGGGCGGCTACGCCCTCGTCAAGGGCCGCCTGGGCGAGTTCGGCGGGGCCCTCCAGGTCGTCATCGAGGCCATGCGGCCGGCCAGGGAGAACGAGGTCCGCCTCGAGGATTTCCTGGCCGTCGGCCCCGGCGACCCCCAGGAGCAGTTCGTCCAACTGAAACAGGTCCTGGACTCGGTGGAGCGGCCCGCCCTGCGGGCCCTCCTGGCGGCGCTCTGGGCCGATGAGGCACTGATGACGGGCTTCAAGCGCGCCCCGGCCGCCGAGAAACTCCACCACGCCTACCTGGGCGGCCTCCTGGAGCACACCCTGAGCGTCGTCGAAACGGCCATCGCCATCTGCAGGCGCTATCCGAAACTCGACCGCGACCTGCTGCTCCTGGGCGCCCTGTGGCACGACCTGGGCAAGACGCGCGAACTCGCCTATGGCGAGGCGTTCGGCTACACCGACGCGGGCAAGTTGGTGGGGCACCTGGTGCAGGGCGTCCTGATGATCGAGGAGAAGATTGCCGCCGTCCGCGCTGCGGGCACCGATTTCCCGGAGGAACTGGCCAACGTCCTCAGGCACATGATCCTGGCCCACCACGGGGAACTGGCCTTCGGCAGCCCGAAACTGCCGATGACCGCCGAGGCGTTCGCGCTGCACCACATTGACAACCTCGACGCCAAACTCCACGCGTTCTTCCGCGACGTGGCCGCCGACGCCGACCCCGCCCGCCGCTGGACCGGCTTCAACAAGATGTTCGGCGGGTCGCTCTACAAGGGCTTCGACGAACCGGCCGAAGAGGGCGATGAAGATTCCGGCAAGGACCTCCAGGGCGGACTGTAAGACATTTTCCATCCCGCGGGAACCGGGAACGGGGAACGGGGAACCGGGATGGAACACGACTTTGCCTCTTTAGATTCTCGCTTTGAAGGAACAACGCTGCGCCTGCCCTTGGCGGGGCCGCCAAGGGGGGTGGCGCCCAATTCCGGTTCCCCGTTCCCGGTTCCCCGTTCCCCCGTGTGGGCGGCCTACGGCGCTTCGACCGTGCCGCCGCCTGCCTCGGCCGCGATGGCGTGGTAGATCGCGTCGTTCATCTTGCGCATCAGTTCCGCGTAGTCGGCCTGGGAAACCATGAAGGCTTTGATCGCCTCGTTGGCGGCGACGGTCTCCTGGAGGCTGCGGAGGCGCCGCTTGTCTTCGACCTCGATCGGCCGGCCGGACCGCTCTTTGCGGGAAAGTTCCTCGGCCGCCTTGTTGTAAGCGTCCAGGGCGTCGGTCGCCGACTTGTCGCCGCGCACACGTTCGTCGGTCTCCCGGAGTTTGACGTATCGCTGGTGGCGACGGATCGCCTCGCCCAACTGTGCCGCCAGTTTCAGCACTTCCTCATAACCGTCGTTCATGGGGGGCTTCCTTGTCCTTGCCTGCGGATGCGCCTCCAGCCTACGCTTCCGCGCGGGCAAATACAAGGTGCTGCCGATGTTCCTGTCCTGGCTCGCCAGCCGGCCACGGCACAGCCCGTAGCCGTGCCAGGGGGCGACGCCGTGGCAAGCCCGGCCGACGCCTGCCCTGAGCGCAGCCGAACGGGGCGCGCGCCTTCGATTGCCGATCCTGCCACGGGGGATGTTACAGGTGCACTTCCACGAACTTTGAACTTGGAACTTTGAACTTTGAACTTTCGTCAACCCGCCGCACCGCCTATACTTACCCAATAACCATGCCCTGAGTGCAGCCGAACGGGCGGGCGGAAGGGGTCAGGAGCCTTAAAGACGTAGGGCTCCTGACCCCCTTGCCCCACGAAAAGAGACATCATGCGAGAGAAAATCCTGGCCCACCTTCAATCCGGCCACTACCAGCCGGCGAAGGTCCGAGGCCTGGCCCGGTTTTTCGACGTGGCCGAAGAGACTTACCCCGAGTTCCGGGCCCTCATCAAAGCGATGATCCGGGAGGGCCAGATCGAGATCGGCCCTCGCGGGAAACTCCGGCCCCCGCGCGAGCCGCCGGCCGCATCCAGCCCGCCGCGGGAGCGGCGGGGTATGCCCGGCTGCCCCGCGCCTTCCGGCGCGGGCTCGGCGGCGCGCCCCGGCGGGCGGCCCGGCACGGTCCGCGGCCGGTTCAGCCTGTCGGACCGCGGTTTCGGGTTCGTCATACCCGAGGCGCCCGACGGCCCGACCGGCGCAGAGGACATCTTCATCGGTCCCAACGACACCCTCGGCGCGGTGACGAACGACACCGTCCTGGCCGAGGTGAAAGGCAAGTCGCCGCGCGGCTACTACGGGCGCATCGTCGAGATCGTCGAGCGCGGGCAAACCCGTTTCGTCGGCACCTTCTACCCAGCGCCCGAGGGCGGCGTGGTTCGGCCCGACGGCGGCATCCTGTCGCAGGACTTCGCCGTGCCCGACGCCTCCAGCGCCGGCGCCCGGCCCAAGGACAAGGTCGTCTTCGAGGTCCTCCGCTACGCCCTGCGCGGCGAGCCGGGCGAGGCCGTCATCACCAAGGTCCTCGGGCAGCGCGGCGCCCCCGGCGTTGACACGCTCTGCATCATCCACCAGTTCGACCTGCCCCTGGAGTTTCCCGAGGAGGTCCTGGCCGGGGCGAGCGCCGCCGCGGCGCGGATGGACGACGCCGCCCTGGAGGGCCGCAGGGACCTCACGCGCGAGACCATCATCACCATCGACCCCGCGGACGCCCGCGACTTCGACGACGCCATCAGCCTCTCAGAGCACGCCGACGGCGCCGCCACCCTGGGCGTCCACATTGCCGACGTGCCGTACTTCGTGCCTGAAGACTCGGCCCTGGACCTCGAGGCCCGCGAGCGCGGCACGAGCGTCTATCTGCCGACGATGGTCGTGCCGATGCTGCCCGAGGTCCTCTCCAACGGCGTGTGCAGCCTCCAGGAGGGGCGCACGCGCCTGACGAAGAGCGCGTTCATCCGGATCGACCCGGAAGGCGAACCGGTGGGCGTGGAACTCGCCAACTCATTCATCCGCAGCGCCAAGCGGCTGACGTACGAGCAGGCCACCGCGGCCCTGGAAGGCAAGACCGGCGGCCTGCCGCCGGGGATCGTGGACCTGCTGAAGGCCATGGACCGCCTGGCCCGGCGTCTCCTGGCGCGCCGCCAACGCCAGGGGTACCTGGAACTCGACCTGCCGAAGGTGGACTTGGAATTCAACGAGGACGGCCGCGTCGTGGCCGCGCACCCCGAGGACACCAGTTTCAGCCACAAGATCATCGAGATGTTCATGGTCGAGGCCAACGAGGCGGTGGCCCGGGAACTCCAGCGGGCGGGCCTGGCGTTCATGCGCCGCATCCACCCCGAGCCGGACGACGAGGCCGCCGAGGACCTGATGCATTACGCCAAGAGCGTCGGCCACGTGCTCCACGACTCGCGCGACCGGCGGGAACTCCAGCGGCTCCTGGAGGCGGTGCGCGGCCGGCCCGAGGCGTACGGCATCCACCTGGTCGTCCTGAAGAGCCTTCAGCGCGCCGTGTACAGCATCAAGCCCGAGGGGCACTACGCCCTGGCCAGCGAGGCCTACTGCCACTTCACGTCGCCCATCCGCCGCTACCCCGACCTGACGGTGCACCGGCAGTTCGATGCCCTGGTCAGCGGGCAGGTCGAGAAGCCTCGCGGCGGACGCCACAAGCATGCCCGCAGCGGTGCGGCCGGCGCGGCCGCGACCGACGGCCTGGCCGAACTGGCCATCCACTGTTCGCGGACCGAGCGCCGGGCCGAGGCCGCCGAGCGGGAACTCACGAAGGTCAAACTCCTGGAGTACCTCCAGACCCGCCTCGGCGACACGTTCACCGGCGTCATCACGGGGGTCCAGGCCTTCGGCGTGTTCGTCGAGAACTCGGAGTTTCTGATTGACGGCCTGGTGCACATCTCCAGGCTGCAGGACGACACATACCAATTCGACCGGCAGCGGTGGGCCCTGGTGGGCCGGCGCACGGGCCGGGTCCTGCGCATCGGCTCAACGCTTCAGGTGCAGATCGCGGGCGTGAACATCCCGCGGAGGGAACTGGACCTGGAACCGGTCGTCGCGCCCGCCGAACGCGCCAAGCAGGAGCAGGCCGCCAAGGCCCGCAAGAACGTCGAACGCAAGTCCCGCCGCCAGGACCGCCAGGCCGCCAAGGCCGAGAAGTGGGCCAAACGCGGGCAACCTCCGGCGAAAAAGAGCCGCAGGAAACGTAAGCGTTGAAGTGGTGCGTACCGCGGGAATGCGGCGCGGCGGCGCCTTCCTACTCGCCGCTTGCCTCTTCGTCGGCAGCCAAGGCCACGGCCTGCGTCGCGGGCGGTGTCGGCGTGGGCATGCGGGCGCCCACCTCCTGCCGCCAACGGGCAAGCCTCTCGCGGAGTTCCTTCGCCTTATCGGGCATGCGGGCCGCCAGGTCGTTCTTCTCGCCCAGGTCGTCCTTGAGGTTATAGAGTTCCACGCGGTTGTCCTCGTAGAACTCGATCAACTTGTAGTCCCCCGCGCGCACAACGCCGCCCGGACTGCCGCCCTGGTTCGCGTAATGCGGATAGTGCCAGTAGATGGCCTGTCGCGGCAGCGACTGCCCGCCGCGCAGCAGCGGCACGATGCTTACGCCGTCCACGTGCTGCTCGGGCCGCAGCGGCAGGCCGGCCATCTCGAGCAACGTCGGGTAGAAGTCGGTGCTGGTGACGGGCACGTCGCACCTCGCGCCGGGCTTCGTGACGCCGGGCCACTTGATGATGAGCGGCTCGCGGATGCCGCCCTCGTACAGCCACCCCTTGCCGCCGCGCAGGGGAACGTTGGCCGTGGGCGTGCCCTCAGCGGTCGAGAGGCCGCCGTTGTCGGACATGAAGATGATGGCCGTGCGGTCCGCCAGGCCGAGTTCCTCGAGTTTTTTCATGATGCGGCCGACGCTCTCGTCCATGCTCTGGACCATGGCGGCATAGACGGGGTGGTCTTGGACCTGGCGGGCCTTGACGTTGCCCTCCGGGATGAACTTCGCTTCGACGGGCGGCAGTTGGGCCGCCTTCGCCGCGTACTTGGCCGCAAGGTCTTTCTTGGCCTGGAGGGGAATGTGCACGGCGTAGTGCGATAGGTACAGGAAGAACGGCTGGCCCTTGGCGGCGTCGATGAACTTCAGGGACTCGTCCGTCAGGCGGTCCGTCAGGTACTCGCCCGGCGGCGTGTCCTTCAGGAAGTTCTTGTACGGGCTGAAGTAGCCGCCGCAGCCCGCCGCCACGGCCACCGTGGTCTGGAAGCCCTGTTTGTCGGGATAGTACTCCGGGCCGCCCAGGTGCCATTTGCCGATGAAGCACGTGGTGTAGCCGCCATCCTTGAAGGCCTCGCCCACGGTGAACTCCTCAAGCGGCAGTTCGTGGCGGTACTCGGGCGGGACAAGTTTGCCGCTCTTCATGCCGGCGATGAAGTTGGTGATGTTCAGGCGCGCGGGGTACTTGCCCGCCATGATGCTGGCCCGCGTGGGCGAGCAGACCGGGCAGGCCGCATAGCCGCTCGTAAAGCGCATCCCTTCGGCCGCCAACCGGTCGATGCTGGGCGTCTCGTAGAACGTGCTGCCGAAGCAGCCGACGTCGCGCTGGCCCAGGTCGTCCATGAGGACGAAGACGAAGTTCAGCCGCCCGGCGGGCGGTTCAACGGCCGCGAGCCATCGAGGCAGCGCCATCGCGGCTGCGGCAGCGCCGGCGGCCTTGAGAAAGGTGCGTCTGGAGCACGGGGTCATGATTCGTTCCTCCGGTTCAGTTCCTGCGCCTGCACGGCGGGTCTCCCGACCCGCCGCATTGCCACACGCCGCTTTTCGCGTGGGCATGCATGCCCAGGCAACAGCGTCCTGGGCAGCCACCCGTTTTCTCATCACGTCTCGGCCTCTTCGGCCCCGCCGCCCTCTGCTTCGGGCTCGAGCGGCTCGGTCGAGAGTTTGCCGGCGGCGTCCTCGGAGAGTTTGGCGATCTTCTTTTCGGCCTCGGCAAGGGTCTTGCGACAGTCCTTGATGAGGCCCGCGCCCTCGGCGTAGAGTTTCAGGGACTCATCGAGGCCCACGTCGCCGGACTCGAGTTTCGTGACGATTTGCTCGAGTCTCGCCAGGCGCTCCTCGAACTTGGGCCCGCCCTGCCCGTCGGGTTTCTTTTTCGCCATGACCTCGACCTCCTTGGCGCGCCGAAGTTCGCGCTCGCCTCCGGCTCGCGGCTGAACGATTCACGGCTTGGCATATTTCAACTCGCGCACGATGCTCTTGCCCGAGCCGGACGCCCCCGCGACTCCAGGCCGCACCCGCCGCCCGCCGCCGGGCTGCCGCTAGTTCACCGTGCCGCCGCCCTCGCGGACCTTGCTCGTGAGAAAATCGCCGACCTCGCCCTCCACGGCCTCCGAGGGGAAGAACAGGGCGCTCGCCTTGCCGTGGAACAGCAGCCACACCTCGCGAGACCGGGAGAGGCCGTGAAAGTCCTTCCACGGATACATGGCTTCCCCGGTGGGCGTCGCAATGCGCAGGCCCTCCTCCGTTATCCGGTAGACCTGCGGCCCTCGCCCGAGCGCGGCGGCGCACGACTGAATCCTCCGCGCCGACAGACGATACGCCGCCCACAGGCCGACCGCGGCCACAATCGCCAAGAACACCGCCGCAAGGAGGCCCCGGAACCCGGCGACTCGCGGCAAGGCCAGGAACGCGAAGAGCATCAGCACGATGCCCCACTGGGCATATCGCCAGACGAACCGCCGCCACATCCGGCGCGCAGCCGCCTCCCAGAGCGCCGCGCTCATCTCGAACTTGACTTCCGCGTCCATGCTTGGTGCTCGTCAGTCGAAGAGGGTCGCCTGCGAATCGCGGCCCTTCTTCCTGCTTGGCGACTTCGCGCCGCGGGCGGCCGGGCGGGGCGCCTTCTGTGGCTCATCGCGGTCGCCAAGGCGACCGGCTAAATGCCCCGCTTCGGCCTCGGTCACACGGCTCTTGAGCATGCCTTGCGCCAGGTGCGTGTGAAGAAGATCGCCCGGCGCCGCATCGGCCGCGCGCAGGAGCGTCTTGCCCGTGCGCTCCAGGACCGTGCGGCTGTAGCCGCGCGCGAGGACCCGGTCGGGGCTGAGCGCCTCCAGCCGCCCGCCCAGGAGGTCCAGCGGCGCGGCGCACCGGTGCGCCAGGAGCGTCCGCTCGGCCGTCCGGATGCGGAACGCCGCCATCCTGACCGCCGCGACGGCCTCCTGCCAGCGGGCGCGCGGCGAGTGCTTGGCCAGGCCGCCCGCCGCACGCTCGAGCCGCATCCACCGGGCGGACCACTTGTCTTTCATCGCGCCCCTCAAGCGCAATTCGAGGTCTTCCAGCGCCTGCTCGCGCGAGAGCACAATCTCCTGCGGGTAACGGAAGAAGCGATGCGCTGCGAAAAGCGCCAATTCGTCGCGCAGGAGGTCCACGGCGTGCTTGGCACTGCGCGCGAGGCGGGCCTGCGACGCCTCCAGCAACGCCAGGACCTCGCGCCGGTCGGGCACAACCAGGGCTGCGGCGGCCGAGGGCGTGGCGGCCCGCACGTCCGCCACGAAGTCGCTGATCGAGAAGTCGGTCTCGTGCCCGACCGCACTCACAACCGGCACGGCGGAAGCATAGATGGCCCGCGCGACGATCTCTTCGTTAAAGGGCCAGAGGTCCTCCAGGCTGCCCCCGCCGCGCCCGACAATCATGACGTCGATGCCGCCCAGGCGGCCCAGGTTCTCGATGCCGCGCGCGATCTCGGCGGCCGCCCCCTCGCCCTGCACACGGGCCGGCGCCAGGACGATCCTGATGGGCGGCCAGCGGCGCCGCAGGATGTGGATGATGTCGTGGATGGCCGCACCCGTGGGGCTGGTGACCACCCCCACGCATCGCGGGAATCGCGGCAGGGGCCGCTTGCGGGCCGCATCAAACAGGCCTTCCTTCTCCAACTTCTCCTTGAGTTTGCGGAACGCGACCTCCAGCGCCCCCACGCCGCGCGGCCGGATGCTGGAGACGTAAATCTGGTAACTGCCCTGCTTCTCGAAGACGCTGACGTGGCCGCGGACTTCGACCTCCACGCCGTCGGCAACGTCGCGGCCCAGGCGCGCGGCGGACGACTTCCAGAGGACGCAGCGGATGGAGGCCCGCTCGTCCTTCAGGGTGAAAAAGACGTGGCCGGAGGTGTGGCAGTTAAAGTTGGAGATCTCGCCGACGACCCAGACCCCGGGAAAGGTGTCCTCCAGCACCGCCGTGATGCGGCGCGTGAGTTCGCCCACGGTCTCCGGCCCTTCCGGCTCCGGGGCGGGAATCTTCGCGGGGTCAAACAGCGTGCCCATTCGTGCAATAGATACCGGATTGCGGGCGGCGATTCAACGATGAAGGCGCGGCCGGAATCAACCGGCAAGAACCGCGCGAATGAAGAGGCGCCGCCCGGACGGCGGCGGCGCTACGGGCACTCCAGCGAGTCGCCGCCCTCGGGCGGCTCGGGGGGTTCCGGCGCTTCGGGGGCGGGGGCGCCGGCGGAGGAAGAGGCGGCCTTGGGGGCTGATTCGGGGACACAGACCATGACCCGCTCGATGGCCGTGGCGCGGCCGGTCTCGGTGTCGGCGGTCACCACGGCCCCGCAGGCCCGCAGGTCGCCCGTGGCCACGTCGAAGAACGTCGGCATCCCCGTGACGATGACCGCCAGAACCTTCTCCTTCTTGCGGCCCAGGATGCCGGCGTGCGAGCCCGTCATTCCCAGGTCGCTGATGTGGGCGGCGCCCTGGGGCAGGACCCGCTCATCGGAGGTCTGCACGTGCGTGTGCGTGCCGACGACGGCGGTGACGCGGCCGTCCAGGTACCAGCCCATGCCGACCTTGTCGCTCGTGGCCTCGGCGTGCATGTCGACAAATATCAATTTCGCCCGGTCGCCGATCTCCGCCAGGATGCGGTCGGCGGCATGGTACGGGCAGTCGGACGCCTTCATGAAGGTGCGGCCCAGGAGGCTGATGACGGCAAACGGGAACCCCGACTGGCTCTCCAGGATCGTGTAGCCGCGGCCCACGGCCTCGGGCGCGAGGTTCGCCGGCCTGAGGATCCGGTCCGACTCGGCCAGCAGCGGCACCGCTTCCTTCTTGCGGTAGACGTGGTCGCCCATCGTCACGCAGTCGACGCCCAGGGCGCGGAGTTCCTCGAAGATGGGCGGCGTGATGCCCGAGCCGCCGGCGGCGTTCTCGGCGTTGACGATGATGACGTCGATCGGCCGCGACGCCAGGACCTGCGGCAAGGCGGCGGCCAGCGCCCGCCGCCCGGGCTTGCCGACCACATCGCCGATGAGAAGGGCACGGAAATCCATTGCGGCCTCGCAGGCCCGCCGCGCCATCGCGGCGGCCACATGGGCGCTAGCGCGCGTACTCGACGACGCGGCGCTCGCGGATGAGCGTGACCTTGACTTCGCCGGGGTACGTCAGTTCCGCCTCGACGGCCTTGGCGATGTCGCGGCAGACCTTGATGGCGAGGCCGTCGTCCACCTTGTCGGCATTGACGACCACGCGGACCTCGCGGCCGGCCTGGATGGCGTACGCCGCCTCGACGCCGTCGAAACGGCGGGCGATCTCCTCCAGTTTCTCCAGGCGCTGGACGTACTTCTCGAGCGTCTCGCGCCGCGCGCCGGGGCGGGAGGCGCTGACGGCGTCGGCCGCCGACACGACGATCGTGTACAGCGCATCCTGAATGTTCGGCTCGTGGTGGCCGCCGATGGCATGAATGACCTCTTCGCGCTCGTTGTAGCGGCGGGCCAGGTCGGCCCCGATCTCCGGGTGGCCGCCCTGGACCTCGTGGTCGACGGCCTTGCCGATGTCGTGCAGCAGTCCCGCGCGGCGGGCCAGTTGCCCGTCCAAGCCGAGTTCCTCGGCCAGCATGCCCGACAGGTGGGCGACCTCGATCGAGTGCCCGAGGACGCTCTGGCCGTACGACGTGCGGTACTTCAGGCGCCCCAGCAACTGGACCTCCTTGGGATGGAGGCCGCGGACGCCCGTGTCGAGGGCCACCTGCTTGCCGGTCTCGTTGATGTCGGCCTCGACCTCTTTC
>Ga0315289_10016375_pt1 | contig 10230 bp, 8 predicted proteins | sample YL17G11_40_MG_FD_203452 | JGI IMG/M metagenome (GOLD analysis project Ga0315289, IMG submission 203452) | Sediment microbial communities from Yellowstone Lake, YNP, Wyoming, USA - YL17G11_40 | ecosystem: Environmental > Aquatic > Freshwater > Lake > Sediment | place: USA: Wyoming | collected...
GGACAAGGTATCGGATGATTTGATGAAACGATTGGTTAAATCAATGGCGGCGTTGAATAAGACTGCGTCTGAAGTAATGATAAAAATAGGCGTCAATGCCTGCACTGATATAACCGGTTTCGGGCTTATTGGACACGCTTATGTCATCGCGCAGATGAGTAATGTCAGCATAAAGATTAATACGAGTAAGATACCTGTATTTGAAGAAGCAAAGGAATTTGCCCGTGAGAATATTATGCCCGGCGGCTCATTCAATAATAAAGATTATTACGGGAAATTTGTGGGTGTCGAGGAAGGTATCCCCCAAGAAATACAGGATATCTGTTTTGATGCCCAGACCTCAGGCGGCTTATTGATGGCGGTAGATAATAAAAAAACGGATGCTATGTTAAAAGAATTACACCGTCAGAACATAAAGGATGCATCTATTATCGGTGAAGTGATTCCCAAAGGGAAATCACATATTATATTAAGTGAATAATTATGTTGGATAAATATATCAAGTCAACTTATCAATTCAAACGAGGCTTCGGCTGAGGACTCCTCCATCATTCATAACCGGTGGTTATAATCGCAACTGAAATTACGCCTAATAACCGGCGTCCTGTCTTACAGAAGGACGGAACTAATTATAAATAAACTTTATAAATCCTTTAAAAAGGAATTACTATATGCAAAAGATAAACGTTAGTCTTAAAGACGTAAATGCCGTGTATGACGGTCCGGAAGGAAAACTCTGGGAATTGATTATGGGCGAACAGATTCACGTGGGCGGATTCAAGTCATCTAAAGCATTGGCAGATAAAGCCGGTATTAAAGCCGGAATGAGAGGTGTTGACCTTTGCTGCTGCCTGGGTGCCGGAATGAGATTCCTTGCCAAGAATTATGGCTGCACTATGGCTGGAGTTGACGCAACCAAAACAATGTATAATAAAGCGATTGAAAGATGCAAGGAAGAAAAAATGTGCAATCACCTGGAATTCAAACTGGCAGACGTTACGGCTGTGCCCTATCCGGATAAATCATTTGATTTCGTCTGGGGCGAGGATGCCTGGTGTTATGTAGTTGATAAGGACAAACTGATTGCCGAAGCCGCCAGACTACTAAAACCCGGTGGCAAGCTGGTTTTTACCGATTGGATTGAAGGTTCCAGGGGATTAAGTGATGATGAGGCTAAAAGAATCAACACGTTTATGAAATTCCCTTATATGGAAAGCCTCAATGGATACAAAAAACTTATTGAAAAGCATGGGTTTAAGGTAATTGAGGCGGAAGAATTAACCGGTGAATTTGCCGGTTACGTCGATTTATATATTAAGATGCTGACCGAGCAGTTGACTTATGATGCGCTCAAGATTATCGGCAATGATATGAATCTCTTTCAGGCAATGGGCGGAGAGATGATGTTTATGTCCCAAAAAGCCCACGAAGGAAAAATGGAACAAGGTCGTTTCATTGCAGTGAAAAAGTAAATTTGATATACTATTCTTGTAAATGCGAGGTTGCTTCGCTTACGCCCGTCCCGATGTGACATCGGGATGGGCGCTCGTAATGACGTCATTGCGAAGAGCATAGCGACTTGCCCGCCAGAGGGGCGGGCGAGCAATCTCATTAGACACTATATTCAAGAATAGTCATTTTGTTAGAGACTCTTAACCCGGATTATTCACGCGATGATTAAAATCGCGATAGTGTGTCAACGAGGATAAACCTCGTTGTCTACCAAGTAGGTAAACCAAAAACCCCGGTAGACAACGACCTTTACGGTCGTTGACCAAAATTTATGAATAATGCGGATTAATAATGAAGGAGATAAAATATGCCATCAGATAAATCAAAAAAGTGTAATCAGAAAATCAATCCCTGCCGGAAAAATGTCAAGCCGCCGCCACCAACTGATTGCCGGACTAAAATAAACCCCTGTCAGGCGAATTCAGTAAATCCCTGCTCTGCCAAAAAAACGGATATGAATTCCTCTGAATCACTGGCTTATTTTGAGAATATGGTCGGTAATTGCCTGGAATATGCAGAAAAAGCCAAGGCGGCCGGCAAGAAAGTCGTCGGCATATTTTGCGAATATACCCCGCGCGAGATAATTATGGCGGCAGGAGCCATCCCGGTCTGTATGTGCGGCGGGAGCGAAGCGACTATTCCCGCGGCTGAAGAAGATATGCCTGCGAGTATATGTCCGTTGATTAAGAGTTCTTACGGCTATGCCAAACTCAAAATAAATCCGTTCCTGGAGATGTCCGATTTATTAGTGGCTGAAACCACCTGCGATGGCAAGAAGAAAATGTATGAACTTCTAAGCAAATACAAAAAGATGTATATCCTGGAATTGCCCCAGAAGGCAGATGACCCGGATGCATTTATTCACTGGAAAGCGGAGATAGTAAAACTAAAAGAATACCTGGAAAAAGAATTCAAGACGAAAATAACCGACTCCAAATTAAAAGAAGCCATTAAAACGATGAACCGGGAACGATACCTCAGGACCAAAATAGCAGAACTTGCCGGTGAAGACGTTCCCTTGCTTTCCGGTATGCAGGTGCTGATGGCTAAGAGTCTGATTTCAGGCATACCCAAAGATTTCAGGATGTATGAAAAATTAGTCTCCGGGATAGAAGAAAAGAATAGATGTCAGCCGGCGCAGTGCACGGGCCGTCCGCGCGTAATGCTTACCGGTGTGCCTATGCCGCACGAAGCGGAAAAAGTAATGCGGATTATTGAGGAAGCCGGCGGAGCGGTAGTTGTGCAGGAATCCTGCACCGGGCTAAAACCTATTGATGAAGGAATCAGGGAAGATGGCGACCCGCTACAGGCGATTGCCGAGAAATATTTTCATCTCCCCTGCTCCGTAATGACTCCGAATACGAAGCGGCTTGAATTCCTTGATAAACTAATCAGGCAATATAAACCTCAGGCTGTAATTGACGTTGTCTGGCAGGGATGCCATACCTATAATGTTGAAGCGTTTCTAATCCAAAAGTATATTGAAGAGAAATATCATCTGCCGTATCTCAAATTAGAAACTGATTATTCGCCGTCAGATTCATCACAACTTAAGGTCAGGATTCAGGCATTGCTGGAAATAGTGAAAAATAGATAACCTGAATTATTCACGCGTTAATTTGTAATATTTTAGGATAGTTGTAACATTATATATTCTAAGGAACCAAATGGACCATAATAAATGGATTCTAAATAAATGACAGTATATTCCCATTCTTTTTATCATTCCAAACGAGGTTTCACCTGAGCATCCTGCCTACAATTATAACCGGTGGTTATGACACAACCTTGATTTTTCATTACTTCTAAAACGATTGTAAATCTTTTATCCCGTTACGGGATTCAGGGTATAGTCGTATCCTCTTTTCTAATTTCATTAACCAGTCACTTTCTACACAGAAAGTGCATATTATTATGAGGAGAAAATAAAATGGAACAAAGAATATGTAAGACAGTATATCCTATAAGGGTAACAATAGTAATGGTTTTCGTCTTAACATTATTTACTTTTATCCTTCCAAATAGATATTTAGGCGCCGAAGAAACGAACAAAGCAACAATATCAGATACACAAAAAGCAGAAATCGAGAAACTGATTGATGCAAAAATTGAAAAAGCATCTAACGTAAAACTAAGCGGCGAGCTTTGGCTGTACTGCTATTCGCCGGCAAAAATTGCCGGCGTCAACTCCGAGGACCAATTTAACATGGACTACCTTTCGCTGACACTTGATAAAGAAGAAGGCAATTACGGGTTCCACTCTTTATACAATATCCGGGATGAAAGAAGGTTTGGTTCTTATGCCTTCAGCCAATGTTTTCTAATGGACACTTATATCTATGCAAAAACTCCTGCCGGGAAATTATCTTTTGGAAAAGTCTTTACTGATTTCGGATATGCATGGGACCACACATGGTACGGGTGTATTCCATGTCTAAAAGGTTTTATGTATGATGTCGACTGGGGTACAAAGCTTACGAACGAATATCCGCTCAATGAAAAAACAAAACTTGCATATTCTCTTGGATATTTTAACCGAAGCGACAGCATCGACGGAGCCAGTTGTATAGAAGCCTTTGATATACCTGAGTACAACAGCCCCGAGTTTGGTGTTAACACACCCGGCACTTCCACCGGTGACAGAAAGCAAAAAAAAGCAACGAACCTGCGCTTGAGCGCCACGCACAATCTTAACAATAATACATCAGGTTCTGTCGGCTTAAGTTTTTACAAGGGCAAAATTGAATATACCGCCCTGGACAGTTCCGAAGACGAACATGATTACGAACTTGATGTCGCGGCCAATTACAAATCATGCCAATTACTTCTTGAAACTATTTATTACGACAGAGGAAACGTCAGGGAAATTACTATACCCTTTAAGGATTTTTACAAAGGTAACGCCAGTCTCGCAGAAATACGTTACGAGTTTTACAATAATGAAAAAAGCACATGGTGCAAATCCCTGGCGGCATGGATCAACTACAGCGTTGATAAGCCCGATGAAGGAAGAGAATCCACTCTGACGAACATTTCAATCGGCGGCAACCTTGCGAGCAATGTTAGGTGGATACTTGAGCACATTGACTGGAAAATGAAAAAGTACGAGACGTCGCCAAAAGCACAAATCGATAAGGGATTGTATCTCGGCATTGGATATTCTTATTAACATAAAAAAATAAAAGGAGATAAAAATGGAGACTTTCATTTGCTGGACAGTAGTGCTGTTGTATTCTGCCGCGATGATATACGTCGGTTTCTACCTGAAATCCAAATACAACCTCGGCAGAAACAACATAAAGGAGGCCGGACTTGAATTCTGGATTGCCCGAAGGCAACTTCCCGGTTGGAGACTGGCAACTTCCATAACCTCAGGCTGGTTGATGCTCGGGTGGATTGGTTTTGGAATGGCGCAGGTATATTTCTATGGCGCAACGGGATTGTGGATTCTGCCGATTCCATGGTTTATCCTGTGTTTCATAATCATTATCATCGTGCCTTTTATGAGAAGGGTTTCCGCAGTAAGTCTGCCTCAAGCCATCGAGAAGCGATTCGGAGTAAGCGCCAGAGTATTGCTGGCGATTTTATCCTTCGGGGTGTTTATCGCATGGACTCAAGCAGAAACCTATATGGCAGGCGCGCTGATGGCGCCGTTTTTAAAGATCCCTCAACAACTCTGCATGGTGCTTTTCATAATTCCAATAATAATTTATACTTATCTCGGAGGCTTCCGTGCCATCATAACCACAGACCTCATACAGTTCTGTATTATGTCTGTTTTTATGGTCATACTTGCGGTGGCGGCAATAGTCGTCGCTTCGGATGCTTCGGGCGGAAATCTGATAAGCGCCATCGGGAATTCTCAGCCGCCCTGGTCCGGAGAAGGACAAGCCTTTAAATTCGGCTTCCTCGGATGGCTTTTCCCATTTGTGCTTCTTATCGGATATCTTCCGGGCTGGTTGATAGAACAAGACCTGGCTATTAGATTGCAATCGGCTAAAAGCACGAAAGAAGCGACGAAAGGGGCGGTATTAGCGCTCGTTCTGATAACAGTTTTCGTCCTTATCCTGCCGTCTATCACGGCCTTTTGTGCGCTTGTCGCGTTTCCACCGGTAAACGGAGCGGCGCCTGAAATCATTCATTCAGACGCCACCGGCATCATCAGTGCATTCATCGGCAAGATGCCTTTCGCACTAATACCATTTATGCTTATCGGCCTCGTAGCTTGTCAGATGTCAACAGTGGATACTTTCGCCAATGTATCGGCGCTTGCTGTTTCACATGACCTAGTAGAACCGGCTCTTTACAAGAAAGGGGCAAAACCTGAAACAAGACTAGCGGTTGCGCGATACATCTCCGTCGCGGTCATCGTGTTTTCCCTGGTTCTTGCGCTCATTAACAACAAACTCGGTGATGTCTATTACATTTCGTCAGGAGTCTTGAGCGCTTCAATTGCGATTCCGGTCATGCTTATATTCTGGCGCAGAGCCACGCTCCCGGCCGTGCTCGCCGCCGCAATTGTCGGCGTTCTGGCAACGGTCGGAGTTTATTACTACGAATACAAAGTCTTGCAGTCTATAGACGCTAACGCTCCCAATTATTACGCTAATGTCCTGCCCGCGTTCATGAAAGGCGCCTACGGATATTACTATGTCGCTTCCGGAGTCGTATTGTCCTTTATTACAATGGTGGTTGTGAGTCTTGTTACGAAAAAACCATCACAGGCGCAACTTAGTGAAGTCAAAGATAATCCGGTGGACGATTATACGGAATTCTCAAGAGAAACAACGGCGGATATCAGAGAGTCTATTAAATGAGGTTATTAGGAGATTAGGAAATTCCGCTCCGCAGGAGGAACCCCGGTGGGTAATAACCGCAAAGACGCAGAGAACGCAGAAGAATAAACGGTCTTTCTTCTTTGTGCACTTTGTGTCTTTGTGGTGAAACGAAAGGAGGTGATAGGTAAAGGGCTACAGGTCTTAACTTGAGTGCTACAGCTCTTAACTTGAGCGCTACAGGTCTTGACTTGAGTGCTACAGCTCTTAACTTGAGCGCTACAGGTCTTGACTGGGGTGCTACAGCTCTTAACTTGAGTGCTACAGGTCTTAACTTGGGTGCTACAGCTCTTAACTTGGGTGCTACAGCTCTTAACTTGAGCGCTATAGGTTTCAGGTCGTAGATTCATCACCAAGACAATCAGACACAAAACTTCGTGACTTGGTGTCTTGGTGGCAAAGAACGAGGAGGTATTTATGGCAAGAGTAAGAACTTATATCCCGAAACGGGACGATGACTTTTTTAACTTCCAAGGTAATTTGGTCAATATCGTGGTGGCAAATGCGGTTGCCTGGGGTATATCGGCTCCGGCCGTGGCGGCGTTGGTTGCCCGCCGGGCGTCGTATGAGCCGTTATACATCATCGCCGAAAATAAGACCACCCGGACCAGGGTTGATGTCCTGGCCCATCGCCAGATGAGAAAGGTATACGAAAAAGAAATCAGTGTCTTTGTCAAGGCATATCTGTTTACCCCCTTAGTCACGAATGAGGATAGGCTGTCAATGGGTATCCCGCCCCGTGATATGGAGCCGACACCCAGGGGAAAGATTGAGACCATTCCGGTCGTAGGGCTGACGGCCATCGGCGGCGGCGACATCAAGACGCGTTGCCGGGTCACGACCGACCAAACCCGATACAGCAAGCACCCGCTGGCAGACGGTATTGAAGTCAAATACACCTGGGTTCCCAAGGGCGAGATGCCGCCTGAAGGTCCGGAGAACTGCAATAAGACGCTTACCTCCAGAAAGGCGCAGTTTATTATCCATTGCGGCCCGGGAAATGCGGGCGAGAGTTTTTACGGATTCTTCCGCTGGGTCAACCTGACCAACTTGGAAAACAGCGGACAATGGAGCAAGGCCATAAATGTGGTCATTGCGTAGAAGAAAAATAAGAGAACACGAATAAGACGAATTAAATCACCCTCTCCCCTCGAGGGAGAGGGAAGGGTGAGGGGGACTGAAGGTGTTTTATGACTCTACAACCCAACGAGGTTCACATCCACACCAATGGAATTGGTGTGGGGGTAAAAGGAGATTTTTATGCCATTATTACCGAATGAAGTGAAAACGGAAAACATCGCCAACGGGGCAGTGACTACTCCAAAGATTGCCGACGAGGCGGTTACTACTGCCAAGATAAAAAACAGCGCGGTGACGAGTGAGAAACTCGCAACCGGAGCAATCACCGGTTCCAAAATAGCTGATAATGCCGTGACCGGCTCAAAGATACGCGACAACACCGTGCGCACTGAAAAGATTGCGTCCGGTGCCGTAACAACTGCCAAAATCGGAGAGGCGCAGGTTACCGGCTCACGGCTGCAAGACCGGGCGGTTACGAGCGAGAAAATAGCCAGAAATGCGGTCACAACCGAAAAGATTGCAGACCGTGCCGTGACGCCTGCGAAGTTGTCTTTTACACCGCCGTCTGTAGCACGTCCGATTACACCACCTGTTTCCACTGACGAGATTGCCGATGGCGCAGTAACGCCGGAGAAATTGTCATTTGTTCCAGTAGCAAGACCGTTGGTGCCTCCGATAGCGACCGATGAAATAGCAGACGGCGCAGTTACGCCGGAGAAGCTGTCTTTTATTCCGGGCGGTGCGGTGAGACCGTTGGTCCCTCCGATAGCAACAAATGAAATAGCCGATAATGCGGTTGAAACAGCCAAGATTGCAGACCTCAATGTTACCGCTGGTAAACTCGCCGCTGGTGCGGTTACGGGTCCTAAATTAGGTTATAAGGTTGCGGGAGTTGTGGTTCTGCAAGGACAATATAACGGAGATTCAGTTGCTGACCCTGATTTAGTTAATGGGCAAATTTTAGGATTTTATCCGACCAATCAAAGGAGCGGTGAGATTCAAATAATAGCCCTGAATATATTCGGTTCAGTTAGAGTTACCCTGCTCGCCCCGGCGTTGTATGATAGTAGATTTAGTGTGGTCGTGCTGAGACAGTAGCAAGGAATTAACCACAAAGGCACAAAGGACACAAAGAAATACGGGATATTATATAAGGAAAACAGGACAATAGGACGCAGATGCCCACTGGGCACCCTGCGGGTGAACGCAGATTAACACAGATAAGAACTCTTTTACCGTCCCGCTAAAGACGGGATAAACTCCGGCGCAAAGAACACAAAGAATATAAATAACCTTTGTGCCTTTGTGGTTAGTTTTTCAGTTTCTTGCCTTTTTCTATACAGCAAACTGCATCAATACCTCCACGGGTGTTATATATTGTTTTTACTGATAGGAACTTCGGCTTGATGAGACGATAGAGGTCTTTAAATATGAGGTCTGTTGCCATCTCCTGATAAATGCCTACATTGCGGAATGAGACGAAATACAACTTAAGACTTTTAAGTTCAATACATAGTTTATCGGGTATATATTCAATAATGACCGTGGCAATATCAGGCAATCCCGAAAACGGACATACGGCTGAAAATTCTTTGGTGGTATATTGGATGAGTTGCTTCTCGCCTTTATACGGGAAGGTGTGTAGGAGTTGTGGTTGAATCTTATCGGGTTTCATTGGTTAATTATTAATTATAAATTATGAGTTATTAATATTCATAATTTATAACTCATAACTCATAATTAATTTTATTCTTCCAGTAATTCCACATTGGCTCTGGGGATGACGGCTATTTTGCCATCAGGTAATTCTGCTTCCAATACTCGTGCCGGGCTTTCGGTTTCTATTTTGATAAGTTCATTCGGAAGTGATTTAACACGGGCAAGCGTGCCGAAATACGGTTCGCGAATGATGCGAATCTGGTCGCCTTCTTTTAATGCGCCCGGCTCCCAGCCATCAGAACTGTCTTTTTTCGTATCTTTCAATGATGGGTCGGGTATAATGATTTCAGGCCTGATAACACCGGCTCTAATCTGGGTAGCACCGCTAATGGAAGCCTTTTTGCCTTGCTTGGATACAAGTAACTCAAATGTTTTATGAGCCATATTTATCCTGCCGAATCCTTCTGTAAGAACCAATGTCAACCCAATCTTTTCAGTGCCGGTAATGGCTACTCCCAAATCATAGCCCAATAATTCCTTGAGGTCTTTATCGTCAAAACCGCCTACGACAATGCCTTTGACACCTGTTTCAATTGCCTTCTTTAATGCAGCACTGGATACATACGAACCGCCGATAATGATTTTACCTTTGTGTTCCGGCAGAATCAAATCGGTTGATAATTCCTGTTCGGGACTTTTTACTGCTGCTTGAAGCAAGCCATTTATTTCACCGCCGATTCCGAAGATGCCCTGAATAAAACTGCAATATGTCTCTACAACTGCTCCTTCTTTTTCCAATATCTGGACGACCTCGCTATCAATATATGCCTTTAATTCCAGAGGTTGAGGTTCTTCTCTGAGAAGGACCTGACCGGTAATCTCGGATATGCTTTCTATTGCTCCTTTTATCGGTGATTTTACAGAAGTCTTGAACCATTTAATGAGCGGTTTACTCTCGGCTATCGGTTCATCCTTGTTTATATTATCTTTTTCCTTCTTGAGCATATAATGGCGGATGTCTTCGGGCGCAATAGAGAGTAGATTAACCACATTGATGGTATGAACCTTACCGGGTAATTCTGTTCTGGCGATGATGGTATCGCTGTTAACCATCTGCCCCACTTTTACCAGCACATCGCCCTGG
>Ga0315289_10016377_pt1 | contig 10230 bp, 14 predicted proteins | sample YL17G11_40_MG_FD_203452 | JGI IMG/M metagenome (GOLD analysis project Ga0315289, IMG submission 203452) | Sediment microbial communities from Yellowstone Lake, YNP, Wyoming, USA - YL17G11_40 | ecosystem: Environmental > Aquatic > Freshwater > Lake > Sediment | place: USA: Wyoming | collected...
AAAGAGAGATTTCCAGCAGCAAGGCAGGCAGTAGAGGAATATGGGGTGGTGTCTCCTCTTGATATGGGAATGGACTGGAATTACTGCGTCCTTGAAAATGCCAGAAAGAGAAAGATGTCTTTCAGACTGGATGATTCTATCACTTCAACTTCTATTGACGGTTTGGTGAAATCATTGGGAGGAGGAGATGTCGGGATAATTGCGCATGACAAAGACAGATTGCTTGGCAACAGCTCTTTCCAGACAGACTACATAATTGGGTCTGTGGCTGAAGCAATGGACATTGCCTCCAAACTTAAGATAATAGGCGATGAATTTCTGCCTCCAGGCATAGCTCTCGTAGGAAATGGCGGAGGAAACAATGGCGGAGCAGGCCACCCTGACAGAAATGTTGAAGACTACAGGAGGTTTGCAGCTGACCTCATCAATGCATGCATGTCAATCATAGTGTCAAAAGTCAATGGAGACTTCGGAGACTATGTTGTTGCAGAAACAAACAAAGGATGGTTTATCGCATACAACAAGAACTATGGAGAGGCTCCGTATATAGTCGCAAACCTGCAGCACCTGCTTCTTGACAAGCAGACAATAAGGGAGCAAGGCCATGCAATCAGGATAAGGAGAGACCCAAGAGGAGACTGGAGCTCGAGATTAAAATTATACATTTAGGAGATGATAAAATGACACTAGAAATTTTAGTAATAGAAGACAATGAAAGATATTTGGAAGCAGCCGCGGATTTTTTGGCAATTCAGGGAGTTGATACAACCTTTGCAAGTGATTATGATGGAGCAATGCATCTTCTTGATAGTAGGATTAAATATTTTGATTGGGGCAAAATTGAGTATGAGATTAACCGCAGAATGTTTAATTACGCTATAATTGACTGTTTTTTCCCAAAAACAGCAGGAAGCAGCGATATAAGCCTAGGCTTAGAGGCAGTTGAGAAGATGAGAAAAGTAATTCTTCCAAAAAGACATGGTCCTATATCAAAAACTCTTGAGCAAGTTGAGACCTTGCTTGGAAAAGGCTTCGCAAAACTTGCAGCATCAAACGCAAAAATCAGATATGAAGACCATATCGACCATTATTTTGCATTAGAGCAGGCAATGAAAGAGTCTCCTTCCAACCAGCCTTTGGGAATATTGGTGGCAGAGAAAGCAGAGTCTTTAGGGATACCATTTGTCTTGGCAACATCAACACACCATCATGACATGCTCACACAGCCAGTATATGATTATGCAGCAGCCAAAGGATGGAGATTGATTGACTGCAAAAAAGGTTGTGAAGAGGATAAGGCTTCACAGCAATATTGGGCAAGAGTTTATTCAGAACTTTTAGCCAGAAATAAATGATCAGGAGATGATGAAAATGAAAAATAAAAACCAATATAAAAAAGCATAACATTTAAATACTAGTATACATTTATGTATACTGATAATAGAGGAAGTACTAGAAAATGCAAAAAGTTGGTGAAGAAGAGTTAGGCGAATTAGTGGCTAGAACACTCAGAGAAAAAGGAGTTGAAGCCAGAACTTCTAGAATAGATTATGTTGTTCCTGAAGATGTTTTACATAGATATGGCCCTCAAAAGGTCCTTAAAGTTGCAATGGATTATGGGTTCCTTATCACAAGATGCTGTGTGAATAAACAAGTCAAAGCTAACGGAGTATGGATAACACCTGAAGGAGAGCTAGCTGAGAGAGCTGCTAGATATGGAAACATGACTGATGAAATTGCTGATAGCAAATACCAGGAACAGATGATAGCAGATCTGTTGAAACACAGAGAAGAATGGAAACACAAAAAAAATGTTCCTATTGAACAAAGGACAAGGGAATGGGTAAGAGAAAATATTGGAGCAGCTGATTACGCAGCTTAAATAAAAACCTTTAAATACTATTCATTCTAGATATTGTTAAAAGAGGGATATGATTGAAATTTGAGATAAAAAGAAGGTTAAACCCGAACATAGTCAATTATCCTACTGAAGACTATAGCATAGCAAAGAGATTTTCTGAGCATCTTAAGAATGAATTTGGAGAGTTCCTGAAAGCTGTGGTCATATTCGGCTCTAGCGCAAGAAGGACTGCTATTAACAGGTCAGACATCGATGTCCTTGTTGTTGTCGATGACTTATCTATAAGGATGAGCGAAGAGATTGTCGAAGCATACAAGATCATAATCGAAAAGACAATAGCCACTGTATCTACAAAGCTGCATGTGACTTCTATGACACTGACTTCATTCTGGGAATATGTAAGAGCTGGAGATCCTGTTGCAATAAATATGCTAAGAGATGGCATTGCTCTAGTTGACAGCAGCTTTTTTGAGCCTTTGCAGCTTTTGCTAAGGCAAGGAAGGATAAGGCCTACAAAAGAGTCTGTATGGAATTATTTCGGAAGAGCTCCAAGGACAATGGTAAATTCAAGATGGCATATCCTGCAGGCTACTCTAGACTTGTACTGGGCTGTGATTGATTCAGCGCATGCTGCATTGATGAGCGTAGGAGAGATACCTCCTTCACCAGAGCATGTCGCAGACATGATTGAAGAGAAATTAGTAAAACAGCAGAAAGTGCTTGAATCAAAATATGTTGAGACTATGAGGAAATTCTATAAGATAATGAAAGGGATAACGCACAGGGAGATAAAAGAGATAAAAGGCTCTGAATACGAAAAATTATACATTGAAGCTGACAGGTTTGTTGACAGAATGCAGGATTTTATTGAATAGTATAAATTATAGTTTTTCAATTTCTTTCTCGAAATTTTTTATCTTGCTAAGATTTCTTTCCATCTTTTTATTAGCTTCTTCTACAAGAATATTGAGATAATCAATGCTGACTAATATTTTCCCTTCTTTTGCGACTAAAGTGTCTATAAACTCTGTTCCGCAGATCTCAATGCATATCTTTTTTGATGTTGACTGTATCCCTGTCCTTTTAAGGCCTAGATTCCTTGACATGTTGACCAATAGCTGGGCATTGCCTATAGTGTCTGCGCAGACATGGAGTATCAAAGGCTCAAACCTAAACCATATCTCTTCTTTAGGGAGATTTTCCAAAGCCTTGATTATATCTTTTGGATCAGCTTTTTCATGGCTTACAAAAAGCCAGCTAGCCTCATTTTTCAATTCAGACTTCTTGGATATAAGGACTATCCTTCCAGAGCAGGAAGATGTAGTATAGTAATGGGGGTTTGAATTTATCTTATCCAGCAAATTCTTTATCCTTTTGTCTATCTTTCCTATCTTGCTTTTGTCTATTTTTGCCAAAAATGTCTTTTTATGCTGTAAAAACATAGTTAATAGGAAAGAACAGAGTATTTTAAAACTTTCTGATATAAGATTAGTAAATTTAATAACATTTATAAACAAATAAATTGATTATAGTTCTATAGAGCAAAAAGAGGAACAAAATATGCCTTATCCTACAACACTTCCAACAAAAAGATTTTTGATAAGATACTCCGGAATATTCGATTTTGCAGGATTATACCAGCTTATGGCAGACTGGATGAAAGCAAGAAGATACTGGTTCCAGGAAACTGATTATAAGCACAAAGTCAATCCTGGAGGAGCTGAGCAGGAGATTGACTTTGATGGAGAAAGGCAGATAACAGAGTATATCAAAGAGAATGTCCATGTATTTATACATATATGGGATATGACAGAAGTCGAGGTTGAAAGAAACGGAATCAAGAAAAAGCTTGCAAACGGAAGGATAGAGCTGATAATATTCGGGAAATTGGAGCTAGATTGGGAAGGCAGATGGAAAGGGTCAAAGATTTTAGAATTCTTCGGGGATTTCTACAATAGGTATATAATGAGAAAAACTGTTGAAGATTATTGGGATAAACTGCACTATAGGATGATAAAATTCCAGGATATGATAAAGCAGTTCCTTGATATGCAGTCAAAAGGAAATGAATATGCAGGATATCTGGGAGATAATGTATAATGGGAGAAAAAAGGCTAGTCATAGACCAGCTGAAGCTCACTTATGAAGGGCTGTTGGATGTGAATGGATTAATCAGGACTATAGATTCTTGGCTTTATGAAAAAGGGTATGATAAGTGGGATGCAAAGAATTATGAGCAGGACTTACCCACAGGAAAGGAAGTAGATATGGAACTGCTTCCTTGGAAAAAAATAACAGATTATTTTGAAAATATGTTCAAGATAAGATTAAGGATATCTAATGTGAAGGATGTGGAAATTGAGCATAATGGAGTCAAGAGGATAGTGCAGAAAGGAAAGCTTATGATGATATTTGATGCTTACCAACATTCAGACTATGAGGGAATGTGGGAGTCAAAGCCAATATTCTTCTTTTTCAGGACTTTATTTGACAAGTTTGTGTTCAAAAAGACTGTTGCATATTATGAGCGTTGGCTTGTAAATGACCTATATGACCTTCATTCGAGGATACAAAGATTTTTAAATATTTACAGGTATGAAAAAAGGATAGGCTAAAATGGTTGAAAAAAATCTTATTGTTGATGCGTATGCAATCAGCTATAAAGGATTATTTGATTTGAAAGGGCTTCTAGACACAATAAATTCCATATCTGCTAAAAGAGGCTATGCAACATCTGAAAAGAGAAGGGTGGAAAAGACTGTTGAGACAGGAAGGGAGCTTTATATGGAGATTAGGGCTATGAAAAGAAAGCAGGCTGAGCATGACCTTGCATTAAATATACGAGTAGACTTAAAGAATATTGAAGATGCAGAAGTGAGCATAAACAAGGTTCCTGCAAGGATTGAGAAAGGGGATGTGAAGATCAGCATTGACGCATGGGAGCTGACAGAGTACCAATGGAGATGGGAGCAAACGCCATGGTATGTTTTTTTAAAATCCCTTTATGACAAATTCATAAAAAAGGTTACTGGAAAATACCACGGAGAATTGATAAGCGATGCGCATTATATTGGAGAGAACATAAAGGCATATTTAGAATTACATAAATATATGGTCAAGCCTAGAAATCCCTGACTTTTTTCTGCTCTTTATCTTTATTAATTATCAGCTCTGTGTCAAATCTCTTCAGCTCTGTCTTCATCTTTGCTAATTTTTCTTCAAATTCCTTTACATCACTGAGAAGATCCTTGAAGCTAAATGCTTCTTTGTATTTCTTTTCAATCTTTTGCTCTTTTTTATCTAGTGTTATTTCCCCCATTTTTTCCCTCTAAGCATAATATAATATTTTTAAGTATATAAACGTTTTGTTAATGAAACAGTCATATCCTCAATTCTTCAATCTTTTCCTGAGATAATTTTGATACAGATATCTCCTTGTTCAAAGCTGATTTTCCGTATCTGACTTTTATATCTTCATCTTTTGAGTCTGAATATCTTGCTGTGAGCTCTGCTGCAATCTTTATTGAATCTTTATCAGCTTTTCCAATCAATAATGTTATAGGGCTAGGAATGTCTTTTGCCTCAAAAAATAAATCTGATTTTTTCTTTAATCTTAACAATTCCTTATTTTCAGATTCGTTCCTGCCTACAATTATTTTATTGTCTCCAATCCTGAAATGCCTTCCAAAGTTTAACAATTGAACATCATTAAGGCTGATCCTTTTTTTATAATCAAACAAATCTTTAAGTTTTTTTGCATATTCCTTATCTGTCAGTCTGCATCCAGAACCGCCGCACATAAATCCATCCAGCCTGTATTTTTTTGCTAAATCCATCTGAGGCGTTCTTTGCCTTCCTTCAAATTTCAATAATTTTTTCCTGTCAATCCATCCTTTTTTCTCAGCTTCTGTTGGAGGCAACAGGCCTGCGCAAAGAGGCCTGACCAATTTTCCTTTTAATCCTGCTTCTTTTTCTATCAGCATCAATGTTTGGTAATGCTGAGACATTGGCCGTTGCCCAACGACCTCTCCAGTAAAAATAAATTTAGCTCCAGTCTCTTCCGCATATTTTTTCGCTTTTTTTAGGATGTAGATCTTGCAGTCAATGCAAGGATTTATGTTTTTCCCATAGCCATGCTTTGGATGCCTAATCATCCTCAAATAATCTTTTCCTTTGTTCATCAATTTGATAGGGACTTTGAGTTTTTTAGCCAGGTCTACAATAGAACAGCCTTTGCCTACACAAGTGCAAAATGGGCTGACAAAATTCAATGCAATAACCTCTATCCCCTGATCCTGGACCAGTTTTATAGCTAAAGCTGAGTCCAAGCCACCTGAAAACAGCCCTATTGCTTTTACCATCTTATCTTGTTTTATTGTATATTATATAAAAATTGCTATTAGTCACGACAAACTTTGTCCTAAAAATGCTGTTAGTTGCCCAGAATGATTGGATGGATTCGATGAACGAAGTGAGGAGAAGACAGCTTGGGAGCAAAATTTCTATCAAGAATGAAGTTCAATAAAGAAAAAGAATAAATGGCAAAAACAAGATTAACCTAACCGGGGCTGCCATCCATCAGGATGCCATCTAATTGTTGTAGTGGTATCATCCAAATAAAGAACTACTCCCCTCCTCTTTGCTTCTGCTTCAGCTAATCTCATTGCATCATCTAAAGCGACATTTTCACAGATAGTGTCTATATGGCCCCAACCACGCGGTTTTTCTCCTTTATTTAAGGGTTCATAATCTCGCCCTATATCCTTGGGTATTGGTCTAGGGCCTCTTCCAACATTATAGTCTCTCCTTGCATAAGCATTATATACCTTTTCTAGTGTTTTTAAATCCATAGTACGTAAGACAGAAACATGGTCATTTATCAAACCGCGTGTATAGCTGTCTGCTACTCTTACAGTTTCTCCAATATGGTTCATTTTATTTTCACCTGCAATTATGATAAATATTAAGTAATAAAGCTGCTATTTAAATCTTTTGTTTGTATCATCTCGATAGTAGTGACATATAGAAAGATTTTTAAATAAGTGAATATAATAAAAAACATATGGAAATGATGATTCATAGCGCAAATGCAGGCATGACATTTGATTTTTATTATATAGAAGACTTATCTTATTCTTATCTAAAAATCCTGTCAGAGAAAGGAGGATTAGAAGGAAAAACCTCAATAGGCCTTGTGGGTGTCTGCAGAGATCCTATGAGTTCTTTTAGCCCTGAATCCCTTTATGCATTATTGCTGCCTTTAACTGAAGAAAGGGCTGAAAGGAAAAGGGCATTATATGCCCAGATAGAAGACAAATTAGGAGCCATAGATTCAAGAGAAAGGCCTGACCATGAAAATATGGACCAAGATTTTGACAGAGACAGGTATCTTGAACATATGGGAATAAGCAGTTCTAGATTAAGTTTTAGGTACAGAACCTATTGCGAGTTATTTCCAGAATTTGGAGAAATGTGCAAAGAGTATGATGATATACTGCCTCAGCCGCCTTCTGAACCAATTGTGGTCTTGTTTTCGTTTCCAGGTTTAACAAAATATGACCCTTGCATGATGTCAAAGCCATATCATGAACACCATAAAAAGATGATGCCTCCTAATCCGGAAGAATCAAGTCTTATAAGATACAGGAAAGGGCAAGTGTTAGAGAGAATGCCAGAAAATGCCATCATATTGATTCCTAAAACTGAGACACATTTTACACCTCAAAGCCTTTTTTGTCCCTCGCAAGAATAATTCGCTTATTATTTTCAGGTAATCCGATCCCAATTGGATAAGTTATTCTATTTTTTAATAATTTATGGAAAGATTTCAGTTTTTTAGACGAAAGTTTTATATATCAGAGGCAATATAATATTTATAATATGAAATCAACAAGAGTTGGTTATATTCATTGTGAGTAAGAATTCTCGATCTTTTAATAGTTTAAACTTTAATTTTTCTGCAGCTAAATTCCATAGGTAGCGCAAGCTACCCCTTCAAATTCTAAAAACAAAGAATTGAATTAAAGAAATTTTATGGTGTAAGTAGTGTAATCGCTAGCATAAGAGATTGTGGATCTCTTGGATCGGGTTCAAATCCCGGCTTACGCCCCATTATACAAAGCAAAGTTGGAGGAAAAGAAAATGAAAGACAAAAAACAAAATAGGATATTATGGGAAGAAAGATTGTTCAGAAAATATGGAACAAGCTGTCTTGCAGATATAGCAGTTATTTCAGTCATGCAGGCAAGAAGGGGGAATAATGCAGAAACTGTTGATTGTATTCACAATCCGAGATTATAAACTTGAAGATCAAAACAATTTAGTAAGGCTGTATCAGTCAGTCTTTGCTGAACCTCCTTGGAATGAGCAATGGACAGAGGAACAAGTCTGTGAAGATCTGCAGTTTGCGCAGAAGCAGAAGAATCCAATCATCGTAGTGGCTTCCTTAGAAAATCGGCTGTTAGGTTTCTCTTGGGGCTATGATTTGCCAATAGACAAGTTCCAGTTCCTGAGAGGATATGTAAACCCAGATGCGAACTATATGGATGAAATAGCTGTCGAGCAGAATTCAAGAAGAAAAGGAATAGCTACTGAGATTACAATTTCATATCTTTTAGAAGTGAAAAGCTCGCAAGTGATACTAAGGACTGACAGAAGAAACAAAGCTTCAATGGCGCTTTTCAAAAACTTTGGATTTAAACCAGTAAAAGACAAAGATAACAATGATGTATATGACCCAAAATTCAAAGAAAGGATATATCTGAAAAAATGAAAACTTTTATTATTGACGGAAACAGGGAAGGGAAGACGATAGCAGTAGTAGCAGGGGTGCACGGCAATGAAAAAGCAGGAGTGGAGGCGATCAAAAGTCTCCTTCCTTTTAAGATTAATCAGGGAAGATTAATTTTTGTAATTGCAAACGAGAAAGCTATTGAAAAGAATGTAAGGTTCATTGAAACAGACTTGAACAGATTATTCAATTGCAAAACTCCAGAAACAATGGAAAAAAGGATTGCAAATAAGATGAAACCTCTGCTAAATCAAGCAGATGCTATGCTGGATCTGCACTCAAGCTTTTCAAAAGATACTTTTCCATTTTGCATCTGTGAAGAAAATAGTGTGGAAGTGGCAAAACAATTGCCTGGAAAGATTATACTTACTGGCTTGACAAAATTCCATAAAGGAAGCACAGACGAATATATGTATAAACATGGCAAAATTGGCATTTGCATTGAGTGCGGGTATCTTAATTCAAAAAAGGCAAGAGATATTGCAAAAAAAGCTGTCAGAAGCTTTTGCATAGCTTTCGGCATCATAAAAGGGAGAAACAGAAAAAAGGAACAGAGGATACTGAAGGCAACAGAACTGTACAAAAATAAAAGCACCTTCAAACTGAAAAAAAGTTTTAAGGATTTTGAAAAAGTAAACTGCCTGATCGGATTAGACGGGAAAGAAAAAATTAAGGCAAAAGGATATATTCTTTTTGCACAGTCTCAAAAGAATCCAAAAAAAGAATGTTTTGTAATAGCAAATGAAAAGATATATAAACAAAAACAACAGGTAGGATATTAAATAATATTATGCTGATAAATGGTGAATATGATGAAATATCAGAAACCGACAGGAACAATGGATTTTTTTCCTGAAGATATGGAATTAAGGAAAAAAGTATTTGATTCACTTAGAAATACCGCTGAACGTTTTGGATTCAAAGAAGTTGAATCTCCTGCTTTTGAGAGCATCGAATTGCTGACAAAGAAATCAGGGGAAGAGATTACCAACCAGATATTTGTATTAGAGCAGAAAGGAGAGGGCAAAGACAAGAAAGAGAGATTTGGATTAAGGTTTGATCTTACTGTTCCGTTCACAAGGATGTTTGTAGAAAAGCAGAAGGAACTGGCAAAGCCTGTAAAATGGTTCGGGATATCAAGGATGTGGAGATATGAAAGGCCGCAGCAGGGAAGATTAAGGGAATTCTATCAGTTAAGCGTTGAGGTTTTCGGCTCTGATAAGCCTGAGGCTGATGCTGAAATAATAAATCTGGCTGTTGAATGCCTTAAAGATCTAGGATTGAGTGAAAAAGATTTTTATGTAAGGCTGAACAACAGGAAATTACTACAGGGAATATTAGAGCAGTTATCTGATTCTAAGGACAAGAAAGTCATTGACAGCCTTATTTCATTAGTTGACAAGAAAGAGAAAATCGGAGAGGAAGAGTTTAGCAAAGCACTGGAAGAGATTGGTGTAAAAGAGATTGAAAAATTAAAAAAGATACTTGCTGTAAATGATATAAAGGAATTTGAGACTATTGAACTGAATAAAACTGCTCAAGATGGATTAGAGGAATTGAAGAATATAATCAAGCTTAT
>Ga0315289_10016379_pt1 | contig 10229 bp, 9 predicted proteins | sample YL17G11_40_MG_FD_203452 | JGI IMG/M metagenome (GOLD analysis project Ga0315289, IMG submission 203452) | Sediment microbial communities from Yellowstone Lake, YNP, Wyoming, USA - YL17G11_40 | ecosystem: Environmental > Aquatic > Freshwater > Lake > Sediment | place: USA: Wyoming | collected...
ATGCTTTTTGTTACCAGCGGAGAGATTATTCCCGAAACACATTCCCGCGGCAATGCCCGGGAAGCTACTATAGGTCTCATCCTTGGGTTTATCGTGATGATGCTTCTTGAGCATATTTTTGTTTAATTTATAAGCGGATTCGGAAGTTTAGAAAAGGAGTAGCTCCGATTCATCGGAGCGTGTTATCTGAAGGAGCGGATGTCGTAATTCTTAACAAGAATAATCAAGTATTGTGTCCTGAGAACTGAGAATTTCGATACTATTTGAAACAAAAGGGGTGTTAAGAAATGGAAAAGAAAAAGCGCTTTACGGCAAAAGAAGCAAAGGAAATTGGTGAAAAGTTAGGTATTAAGTGGGACAAATTTGATGTCGAGCAGTTTCGGATGGGATTGGATGTAGAACTCGAGCACGGGACTCGTGACCCAAAAACAAATGTTACCAACGACAATGCTTTGATGACTGGCAAAATCGCCCTCGCGCATCTGAACGAATTCCCTGATTATTACATGAGGCTTGAGAAGATGGAAAAAGAAGCCGAAGACTTCTGGGAAAATAAGGAGTTGCAGGCGGGGAAGCCGAATCTCTCTTGATAGCAGTGGTGGTTGGCAAATCCAGACTGTATACCTGCCCATTAAAGATCCTTGACGTACTCGTATAAATTATGTATACTTGTTGACAAGTATTAAGAAATTATACGGGAGGCTAAATGCAAGCACGAACACAGGAACTCATGAGTTTTTTTCAGAGTCATGGCGGGGCGGCACGATTTTCTGCTATCCTAAAGGAAGGATTTCACCCTGATTCGCTTAGTGCTCTTGAAAAAGAGGGGAAGGTTGAAAAGATTGCCCGGGGTCTTTATCGTATAACTAATTATACTCCTGGGTCTCACCCTGATCTTGTTATTGCATCGCTTCAGGCTCCGAAGGGTGTTATTTGCCTTCTTTCCGCTCTTTCTTTTTATGAAGCAACAAATGAAATTCCTAAATATGTGGATCTAGCTATTCCACAAGGTACACACGCCAATAGAATTAAATACCCCCCAGTCAAATTTTACCGCTTTGCGTCCAAAGCATGGAAAACAGGGATTGAGAAACATGAAGTTGAAAGTCACCAGATCAAAGTTTATAGCCTCGCTAAGACAATTGCCGATTGTTTTAAGTTCCGCAATAGAATAGGTGTGGATATAGCCAGAGACGCCCTCAAATTTGCTATTACAGAAAAAGGCATAAAACCAAAAGAAATTATGGAATACGCTAAAATTTGTCGTGTTGACAGTATTATAAAGCCAATACTAGAAGCTATGCTGTGAAAAAGGATATTAAAAACATAGAAGCTTCTACCGAGATTCGGGGACACAATACTTAACTATTTCGACCATTAGCTGATGTGACATTCCTTAAGCGAAATTGAGGAAACAATCGGAAAGTTTCAGACCGTTCCCTCTACCCTTGTGGGAGAGGGTAGAGAAGTATGGGAGCGTCTTTATTATTACCTGCTTTCATTGGTGAAGAGCTGGTTGCTTTTTTGGCGTTGGGTACAAAACGTTTCAAAGAAATTTACACGCCTGATGATTTGAATATGTTTAAGATTTTAGCCGGGCAGTCTGCTTTAGCGATTGAGAATGCCCAATTCTATCAACAACTTAAAGAGGCTCAGGCAACAATGCTTCAGGCAGCCAAGCTCTCTTCCATTGGTGAGCTGGCTACCGGTTTTGCCCATCAGATAGATAATCCTCTGGGGATTATAAGTGCGGGATGCCAGCTATGCGTTATGGATATAAAGCAGGGGAAGATCCAAGGTCTATTCTGTACTGCCTTTGGATTTGCCTGGAACTCTCTGGAGCGAATAAGTAAGAAAATTGATGAGTTGCTATGTGCTATGGCTGTATATAAAACTTCTCATCCGAGGGGGTAGGGAATGAAAGGATATGCTGTTTCTTCTGATAGAAGAGCTTCTTCTCGGTTTGGGGCCGATTTTCCGGTCAAAGTGGAGATTAAAAAACCACATTGCAAACCGTCGATTGTGTGCGGAAGAACTGTTAATGTGAGTAGACAAGGCTTATCGCTTATTTTAGATGCCCCTTTGCCTTTATCTTTGCCTGTTGCACTTTCTTTGGAATTGAGTCCTTCTTATCCGTCACTACAAACGAAAGCACGAGTAATTTGGAGTAATCCTTTAAATAAAAGTAAAGAATCTTATTGTGGTGTGCAGTTCTTGGATCTACACGATAAGAATCTCGCAACATTGGACCGGGTAATTAATGATGTAATTGATAAAAGAAAATCCTGTGAACGCAGAAAAGGTCAACGGAGGAAAGAAGTAGCTCCAATTGGTTTTCCGGAAAGAAGAAAAGCCGACCAAAGATTAAAAGTTAGTATTCTTAGAAAGTGCGTCATGACTCCCAGAGTCGACTTCCTTAGGGCTCAGGGAGTTTTCTTGAGAGAAGTTTCTTCCGTGGCTCAGCCAAAAATTATATTGAGAGGCCGGGAACTGATTATGTTTGGCTGCTGTAACTATCTTGGTTTAACCACGCATCCAAAAGTAAAAAAAGCAGCAGCGAAAGCTCTTGAGAAATATGGGATGAGTACTTCGAGTTCAAGAATAGCAGGCGGGACAATGGAGATGCACAATCTTCTTGAGCAAAAACTCGCTGAATTTGAAGAAGGAGAAGACTGCATAACATATGATATGGGATATCTGGCCAATCTGGGGTGCATACCTGCATTGGTTACAAGAAATGATTTCGTAATCACCGACGCTAAATCTCATGCTAGCATTATCGATGGTTGTTTTCTTTCGGGGGGTACTGTGTTGGTCTATAAGCACAATGACATGCAAGACCTGGAAAAACAGCTAAAGAAATGTAAGTGGAAGAGCAACAAATTAATTGTTACTGATGGCGTTTTTAGTATGGATGGTGATATTGCCAAATTGGATGTGATCTATAAATTGGCTCAAGAACATAATGCAGCAGTTATGGTTGATGACGCCCATGCCGTGGGAGTACTGGGAGAGAATGGCACAGGAACATGCGAGCATTTTAATTTGAGAGGCAAAATTGACATAGTCATGGGGACCCTTAGCAAAGCCCTGCCTGGTTTAGGGGGATTTATAGTGGCGAGAAAGCAAATTGTGGACTATCTCAGATGTACCAGCCGGCCATTCATTTTTAATCTCAGTTTACCGCCTTCCATTGTTGCCGGCGTTCTCGCCGCACTCGAAGTAATAAAAGAAGAACCGGAATTAAGACGGAAGTTGTGGAGAAATGTAAAAAGTCTAAGAGAAAATCTGCAGAAATTGGGTTATAATACTGGCAACTCGGAAGCAGCCATCATTCCAGTTATCATAGGGAATGATATCAAAACCTATCAAATGGTTAGAATGCTAGAACATTTAGGAGTTTTTGTAGATGCCATGGTGTACCCAGCCGTAAGGAAGAGAGAATCCCGACTTCGCCTTACCCCTATGGCTACTCATTCCCCAGATGATTTGCAAAAGGCAATTAAAATCTTTGAAAAAGCGGGAAGGAAACTAGACCTCATTTAAGGAGAACTTGGTATGAGATGGATTGTTTTGGCAGGTGGCATAGCCAATTTTCTATTAGCGTTACTCGTTCTTAAAAAAGGAGCGCCTATTTCTTTGAAACGCCCTTTTACTGTTTTTGCTTTTCTTACTTCTCTTTGGGGGTTTAGTAACTTTTTGTTTCTAGTGTCTCCTTCCAATTTTTGGTTCAAAACGGCTTATGCATTGGGAGCTTTAGTTCCTTCAAGCGCACTAATCTGGGTTGTGTGCTTTTCAACTGGAAAGAAATCTTCCACATTATTATCAATTGTCGTTTATGGAACAGGCTTTCTATTTTTTGCATTATGCTATGCCAGCGATTTTTTCATTGTAGGTATTGCTCCTCAAATAATCGGGTTCAGAGAAATCTATGGGCCATTTTTCCCCCTTTATTCTGTGTATATGTCAGGGGTCCTTCTGTATTTACTGTACAGAATATTTCTTTGTTGGAGGAAATTCACAGGTATCAGTAGAGAGCAAGCGAAATATATCTTTTTCGGTGGAGCGACCTTTGCGATTATCTCCTTCGCGGTTAGTTTCCTTCTGCCTCTTTTTGGGTACGCAAGATATGGTATTCTGGATAGTCCTAGTTCTCTCTTTTTTGTGGGTTTTACTGTACTAGCCATTATTCGATATCGTCTTCTGAATATTAATGTAGTTATTACTAGAGGGACTATATTTGCTATGGTATATGCCTTCGTCCTTGGAATTCCCATAGGCGTGGGATTTTGGGGCAGAATCTATCTTTCCAATAAAATAGGGTTAAATTGGTGGCTTGTGCCTGTTGGCATGGCGCTTATTCTGGCTAGTTTAGGTCCGGCCATTTATGGTGTTATGCGTCGGAAAACCGAAGCCGCTCTTTTCAAAGAACGGCAGAGATACCAGGAGAATCTAATTGCGCTGGCAAAGCAGATGACTTTGACCAAGGATTTACGACAGCTTCTGGTTTTGATAGTTCGTAGGGTGACGGGGGAGATTGGAATCAGTCATGCTCGGATTTATCTATTGGATAAGAAAGCTGGTGAATATGTTCGGGAAGTTAAGTATGGGAAGGAGAGGAGAAGGCAATTTTTTGGAGATTCTCTATCTAAGGACGCTCCTTTAATTCAGATGTTATACAGAAGTAGGGATATAGGACCTCTCTTGAGAGAGGAAGTTATCAGCCATTTTGAGACTAGTAAGCCTGAATACTTGGAAGAAGTAAAAGCACAATTGAGAAGTATGGGAGCGTCTTTATTATTACCTGCTTTCATTGGTGAAGAGCTGGTTGCTTTTTTGGCGTTGGGTACAAAACGTTTCAAAGAAATTTACACGCCTGATGATTTGAATATGTTTAAGATTTTAGCCGGGCAGTCTGCTTTAGCGATTGAGAATGCCCAATTCTATCAACAACTTAAAGAGGCTCAGGCAACAATGCTTCAGGCAGCCAAGCTCTCTTCCATTGGTGAGCTGGCTACCGGTTTTGCCCATCAGATAGATAATCCTTTTTCCTTCTCAGTTTTGGAAGAGCTGGTAGGGAGGAATTAGTAAGAATCAAAGTAGATAGATGATTCACCGAAAGGGTCTGGAACCATTCTTATCGGATATGGTGTTTGCCTTAAAATCATTATCACTTGGTATATTTCTTATAAAATGGATTTAGGGGTTAACAAAGATATCGAGAATATTGGGACGGTTAAGCCAAAGAGACACGCGGAAAGGTCCATTCACCTTGGGGAAGTTAGGTGTAGTGAAAGAAGGCAGAAGAGAGAGTGTAGACAGAGGAAGAGAAGAGTCAAGCAAATATCGATTGATTTCCCCGACAGAAGGTCAAAAGCTGAACGCAGAGCTTTTGACCGCAGGTCATCTCTCTTTGTAAAGTTGTTTTATCGGTTAACGAAACCGATAGTAAGAGCAGTTCTTTATCTTTTTTGGATTGCGGAGGTAAAGGGTATTGAAAATGTCTCAGGGTCGGATAGCGCTATCATCGTAGCAAATCATTCCAGTTATCTTGATTTTTTCATTATTTCTGCCGTAATAAGAAGGAGGCTATACTTTTTAGCAGCGCAGGAATTACATAGGGTTCCGGTTCTAAGATGGTTTATGAAATATAATGAAAGAATCTACCTTGACAGAGAAAGGCCGGGAGTAAGGTATTTTAGAGAAGTGGTAAGAATTTTGCAGCAGAAAAAGCTAGTGGTGTTATTCCCAGAAGGTACTAGGTCTGAAAATGGAAAAATCCAAAGAGGGAAATTGGGATTCGTTAAGCTTGGAATAGTAGCGAGAGTTCCGATAGTCCCTGTGGGCATAAGTGGAATGTTTAATCTACTCCCAAAGAGCGCTGCTTTTCCTCGCTTCTCCCGCAGTTGCAAGGTGCGAATAGGTGAACCGATTTTTTTGGATAAGTACTTTGGCAAGAAAGTCGGCAAAGGTTCCTTGCAGCAAATTGCAGATGACATCATGAGCAAAATATCGAAGCTATCGGAAATCCCAATCGGATTTCCCTGTAAATAGAATTGAAGTACGGAATCAAGAGCGCGGATTCGAGGAGAATTGCTTGGCAGCAAAAATTCTTGTTTTCTTCGATGTTGATAATACGTTGGTAAAAGGGCAAACGCAGCAGCTTTTAGTTCATTATTTGTATAAAAAAGGTAAGGTAAAATTTTACTTTTTTCTAAAATATTTTTTCTGGTTTTTATTATACAGGCTTAATCTGGTGAAGAATGTTCTCCCGGTAAGAGAAAAGGCATTTGAGAATTTCGCTGGATGGGAGGTGTCAGAATTTGAGGCTCTAGTTAGAGAGTGCTTCGAAGAAGAAATAAAGCCAAGGATGTTCCCTAAAGGCTTGAAGTTAATCCAGTTACACAAGAGGGAAAATCATGAAATAATTTTAACTTCGGCTTCATTGAGCAATCTTATTGAAGTTTTAAGACAGTACTTTGGGACGACATTTGCTATTTCTACTAAATTGGCTATCCAAGAAGATAGATTTACTGGGAAGGTCTCAGGTGTGATCGCTTATGGGGAGAATAAAGCTAAAATGGCTAAAGAATTAGTACAAAAATATGGAATGAGTCTGGAGGCAGTTATGCATATACTGACCATACGTCGGATTTGCCGCTTTTGGAAATGGTCGACAATCCCATTGTCGTGAATCCCGATAGAAAATTGAAAAAAATTGCCATGAAAAATAACTGGCAGATGTACCCCTTTAAGTAATCTCGAAAGAAACCAAGGATTTTTAAATGGCCGTTGTGCTAGAAAAATATGGAGGGGGAGACCTGAAGGTCTCCATTGATACTGTTTTCAACAAGATAGGGTTCAAGCCCAGGGGCAGGATTTTTATCAAGCCGAACCTGGGAGGAAGAGAACCCGTTTATGAAAGTGAAAATACTAGTGCAGATTTCATGAAGCGATTACTTGCCCTATTGTTAGAAAGAGGCTGTAAGGTCATAATCGGGCATACTTCTCTCATTGGAACTCCGGAAGAACCGTATTCTTTTGAACGAATCCTGAAACTGTCCAATTTCGAACAATTTGTGGCATTTAAAGAAGTAACGCTACTGAATCTGGATAATGCCAAAAGAAGAGAAGTAAAATATGAACAGTTAACGTTTATGATACCCGAAATTTTGAATCAGGTAGACGTCTACATCAACTTCCCGAAGCTAAAGACTCATATGGAGACGGGAGTGACGCTGTCCTTGAAAAACCAAATGGGTCTATTGCCGCCAGCCAACAAGATCCAGATGCACAGGCTGGACCTAGATAGATGCATTGCTTATTTGGGAAAAGTTATCAGGCCAACCATAAATTTGATAGACGGTATCATAGGAATGGAAGAAAACGGACCCCATCACGGTAAAGATAAAATAGCAAATCTCATCTTTTGCGGTGACGATATGGTTGAAATTGATTCGTTTGCAATGGCTATGATGGGACTAGACTATAGGTATGCAAGGCATATTTGCATAGCCGAAGACATAGGAGTTGGAAAATTTGTGGACGAGCTTAAAATCCAAGAAAATAGAGATAAAATAGTCAAATTCATCCCTGCAAGAAGATTTATGTTAAAAGGGAAAAAACTATACATTTGGCCAACGAGTGCGTGTTCAAAATGCATCATTACCCTTGATAGGGCTGGTAAAGAAATACAAAGAAAATTCATTCAAAAAATTTCCTTGTTTGTAAGGTCATATGTAATGAGAACGGACATAGTATTGGGAAATTGTCATGGGCTGGACGTGTCGCGCATGGGCAAATGCGTGGGAATAGGAGATTGTGCGGAGGAATGGTGCAAAAGCAACAATGTAGACTATTTAAAGGGGTGTCCTCCCTCCTTGAAGCACCTCAAGGAGTATCTCAGCACGAAATTGTTGGGGGTATGAGAACGATATATTTTACGCTTTCATGTTTATTAACAGCAGTAATCTCTTTGGGTCTTGGATTATTCGTCTACCTTAAGAATAGGAAGCAATTCACTAACAAAATATGGTGCTTGCTGAGCACTAGCATATTTGTCTGGGAATTTGGCTATTTTATGCTGTTGCTCTCCACTGACAAGGCGAAAGCTGTTTTCTGGACACGAGTTCTTTACTTTGGTGCCACTTTGATTCCTGTATTTTTTCTCGATTTTGTTCATTCGTTTCTGGGCTTAAGAGAAGTCCGAAAGAAATTGCTCAAATGCGTTTATGGAGTGGGCGTGATTCTTTTAAGTTTAAATTTGACGCCCTACTTCATTAAGGATACAGTGCCTAAACTTTCTTTCAGGTACTATCCCCAGCCCGGCATTGGTTACCATCTGTTTCTTGTAGTGTTTTGTTTGTGCGTCCTTTACTGCATTTATGTTATGCTTGAAAACTATAAAAGAATTTCCGTTTATAGACAAAATCAGCTTAAATATATTTTGCTGGCTTCCATTGTAGGCTTTGGTGGTGGGGCAACCAATTATCCCCTAATTTATAATATCCCGCTATTTCCTTTTGGTCATTATTTGGTTTTATTATATCCCATCATAATAACTTACGCGATCGTTACGACCCGTCTGATGAATATCACTGTTGCTGTTACTAAGACGGCGATATTTACTACTGTTTACTCTATTTTTCTAGGAATTCCACCCTTGCTTCTGATTCTTCATCGTCCTTTTTTGTATCAGCACTTTGGTGGTTATTGGTGGCTTGTGCCAGCTGGTGTGGCTGGGTGTGAACTACTCGCTTTCATTGCTCCCACTATAAATAGTTACTTCCAGGAGAGGGCTAATAGGATTATTTTAAAAGAGCAAAGGAGATACCAGGAGAATTTAATTGCTCTGGCAAAGCAGATGACTCTGACCAAGGATTTACGACAGCTTCTGGTTTTGATTATTCGTAGGGTGACGAAGGAGATTGGAATCAGTCATGCCCGCATCTATCTGTTAGATAAAAAAGCCGATGAATATGTGCGAGAAGTTCGCTACGGTAAAGAGAGAAGGAAACAGTTTGGGGATTCTCTATCTAAAGATGCTCCTTTAATTCAGATGTTATACAGAAGTAGGGATATAGGACCTCTCTTGAGAGAGGAAGTTATCAGCCATTTTGAGACTAGTGATCCTGAATACTTGGAAGAAGTAAAAGCACAATTGAGAAGTATGGGAGCGTCTTTATTATTACCTGCTTTCATTGGTGAAGAGTTGACTGCCTTTTTGGTTTTGGGGACAAAGCGTTCCAGAGAGATTTATACTCCTGATGATTTGAATATGTTTAAGATTTTAGCCGGGCAGTCTGCTTTAGCGATTGAGAATGCCCAATTCTATCAACAACTTAAAGAGGCTCAGGCAACAATGCTTCAGGCAGCCAAGCTCTCTTCCATAGGCGAATTAGCTACTGGCTTTGCCCATCAGATAGATAATCCTCTGGGGATTATAAGTGCCGGATGTCAGCTATGCGTTCTCGATATAAAGGATTGGCTCCAACGGGAAAATCTTCCTGAAAGCGATAGCAAAATTCTGACAAAAATGGACGACAGGATGCAGAAAGTAATAGAGACTGCTCACAGGGCAGCCGACCTTGTGGAGAGAATAAGGGGATATGCCAAGCCTGCTGATAAAGATTTTGAGCCTACAGACTTGAATTCGGTAATGGAAGATGCTCTGGTTTTGGCCCAGTATCAAATTTCCCAGGGAGGAGTTAATGTAAATAAAGATATTCCCCAGGATTTGCCTAAAATAAAAGGAATTGGTGTTCAGCTGGAACAGGCGTTCTTGAATATGATTATAAATGCCTGTGAGGCAATGGCTGGCAAGAAGGGGGAACTTACCATTTCGGCAAGAGTAGCAAAAGAAAATCCTGATAGGCTTGAGATAGTCATTTCAGATAACGGCCGCGGCATTCCTAAGGAGAACTTGAAAAAGCTGTTTGACCTCTTCTTTACTACCAAGGGCTCGCAAGGGACAGGCGTGGGATTATCAATGGCTTACCAGATAATAAAAGACCATAATGGTAACATAGACGTGGAAAGTGAGGAGGTAGGCAAAGGAACGAAGTTTACTATCTTTTTGCCAATTTGGGAAGAGAAACCCTGATTCGGGGACACAATACTTAACTATTTCGACCATTAGCTGATGTGACATTCCTTAAGCGAAATTGAGGAAACAATCGGAAAGTTTCAGACTGTTCCCTCTACCCTTGTGGGAGAGGGTAAGGGTGAGG
>Ga0315289_10016381_pt1 | contig 10228 bp, 18 predicted proteins | sample YL17G11_40_MG_FD_203452 | JGI IMG/M metagenome (GOLD analysis project Ga0315289, IMG submission 203452) | Sediment microbial communities from Yellowstone Lake, YNP, Wyoming, USA - YL17G11_40 | ecosystem: Environmental > Aquatic > Freshwater > Lake > Sediment | place: USA: Wyoming | collected...
CTCTATAATACCTCCTATAGGTATCCCACTTATCACAGTTACCGAAGTTCTTCTTATACCTAATCCCCTGCTCAATCAGTTCCGTCCATCTCTTTACATCATCTGTCTGTGACACATCTAACTCCTTTCCATCGCCCTAGCTAAATGTCCACCTCTCTTAGCCTCTGGAGAGTGAACATAGAGGGCAGCCAGATACTTCTTAACACTACCCTTCGTTGTCCCTACCTTAGCTCCTCTAGACCCATCAGGATTTTTCTTATACACCGTCTTTCCAACCGCCATATAGGGCATCTCATCCTCCTCTAAACAATAGCATCATACCCATCAACCTCTATCTGGACTGTAGGTGCTGTCCCAGTAGTTGCTATGGTGACATCTCTGCCACCTATAGATATAGGTCTAGGTGGTGTATAGACAGCGCTTGGACTAGTACTATCACATCTAATAGTGATAACCCTATTACCACTAGCTATATTAGTCCAAGTTAATGTTACTGTCGCATCATCCACCCCAGCCGTTAGTATAACGCCATACAATCTCTTTACATTAGTCACCACATTTCCATCAACCAACCCACTAGCTATTTCTCCCGCACTCTCCCAAGGCATATCATCCTCCTTATACTGCTGGTGTTACGTCAATTTGGCTAACTAACTCTTTACCAGCATTGACTAAACTAATTATCTGAGACACTATATCTTTACTACCGTTGACTAGACTGGTAATAATGCCATCTATCGCCTTGCTACTATTAACCAACACCGTTATTTGACCAACCTCATCCTTACTTCCTGTCAACAGAACTATTAGTCTATTTATCTTATTAGTACTTCCATAAATCAGAACCGTCAACCTACTAATCAAATTGGTAGTTGGTCCCGCCACTAACTCATATCCATCAACTTCCATTTGAAGGAGTGGTGATGTGCCCGTCAAAGTAACAGTAATATCTCTCCCTCCAACAGCTACTGGATTAGAAGGAGAATAGAAACAGGTTGGTCCAGTACTATCACACCTCAATTGAATAACCTTAGTCCCACCAACCGTGGTAGTCCACGATAAGGTAACCACAGCATCATCCGACCCAGATGTCAATATAACACTATACAACCTCTTCACATCATGTAATACCACTCCATTAGTTAATCCACTAACTATCGTCCCAACCCGTTCCCAAGGCATCTTCTCTCCCTCCTATTGCCAAATAGACAGTGACTCTTCAATCCCCATCTGTTTCTGAAATGGATACTGTAACACTCCCCTTCTTCTCATCAAACTCTCATACATCTCTCCCACCGTTGGGAGTGTCCTAGTATTTTTTGGCTTATTTATCTTATATTCACTCGGTTGAACCTTCTCCACTTGCCAAGCCAACGCATCAATTAAATCATCATGTACTCCGTGAGGAAATTGGAAGAGTTCATCCTCAAGGACACTCATCCCCTTCTTCAACTTAATCACACCTGCCTCAAAGAGTGGTTGAAGTCTATCTTTTATCCTTGCTTCCTTCATCTTTCCCTTTGTCTTGACAGGGTCGAAGGAATAGTAAGTATGTCTCGCCGCCATTTCCTCACGAAAAGCGAATTGTAAGTGAGCATATCTATCAATTTCCACCCTTATTCTAACCGCCTTGTCTAAAGCCGCTATATCTAGAGTCCTCTTTATCAATTCTCTATCAGTTATTCTATATCTCTCACAACGGAGGACAAAGATACCACTTTTAGTGTGTTTAGCACTGACTATAGCCGAATAATCTTGGTTTTTCCTCCCCGTTGGAGGGTCTGCGGGGTCTACAGTGACTACAACATCACCATCTTCGGGCACTTCAGTATAATAATTGACCCACTCAGGGTTAAATATCATAAACTCTTTAGATACAGGCTTATTTAGATAGAGAGCACTAAACATATAGCTCCCCAGAGCCAATCTTGTCGCATCCAACCTCTCCAAACTAAATCTTTTATAGGCCGGTTTATCATCTACTATAGCTGGTCTATTAAAAGTATCAAAATGTTCTTGTTCCATTACATAGTTAATGAGGTCATATGAGGCCCACCTAGTCCCCACTACTATCCTTTCATCATGTTCATTGATAAGTAGAGGGACGGTCAATCTATGAAATCCTATAGCCTGGTCTATATCATCCCTAGAAGGCATAACCTCCTCCCCACTCAACTCATCCCTCTTCGGAGCCACCGTATCATCCTCTATTATGATATTAAAATGCCTCCTGATTATATTAGCCCCCACACCAGCACTCTCAAATGTCCCTTCTGGGAAGTCCTCAGGTCTATTTAGGCAGGCACATCTATCACTCCACCTCACCTTAGAGAAGGGAGGTATAACCTCTGGAAATAGCGCTTGATATAGGGTATTACTCTCTACTATCGTCCTAATCTGTCTAACGGTCTTTTCAGCATTAGGTGAAGTATTACTTACCACTAATACTCTAATACCTGGGTCTTTGGTCGCCTTCCAAAGAGGATAGTAGGATGCGGCTATAGTCGTCTTAAGGAAGGTTCTAGGAAGGACCACCAACTTATTCGGTTTAGAGTACTGTAGCATATCACACAGGTCTTTATGGAGTGTAGCGTCATAATACCTATAGTCCATCAATGACTGAACGAAGAACCAGAAGTTCTCCAGACATAACTTCCTAACCTGATTAAGTTGTTGGTTGTCCAGTACTTGCTTCATTCTTCTTCCTCATCTCCTGTACTACCAGTTGAAGAGCATCCACCAACCCTTGACCAGCCTCTACCGTTACATCGTGTTCCATCTTTTCAGGAGCCTTATATCCCGCCCTATCTAGTATCTCTATAGCTGACAATTGCTGTACTCTCTCACTCTGTGCTCTATCTCTCAACCTTATTAAAGTCTGCACCGACTCTCCCGCCTCTTCCTTCAAAGTCACCCTAATTAAGTCAGATGGTGCCTTACTTCCCTCAGTCTCCACAAACTCCTTCTTAATATCCTCAGCCATCCTATTCATCTCCTCCTTAAACAACGGAGAGTTAGATACCAAACTAGCCCTAGCTAAACTATATCCCAATGTCCTACAGGCGTCACTCAACTGATACCCACTTAACAACAATCTCATCAACGCCCGATGTCTTGAGTTAATCTTCTTTGGCATTTGTCCCATAGTACTATTACTATACTCATCCATCACTACTCCTCTCCCGATAAAGAAAAAGCGAGGCACCAACCTTAAACTCGCCTAACACTCTAAGGTGACGTCTCGCCTCTTCGCCAGCGGGTATTTACTATTTCCTAATTAGTTCTAAGTAATTTCAATAATTGAAAATACATATAATTTCAATGATTATAATTATAAGTAAATTAGGGCTTGTACCTTGTCCGATTATAGTATACCACAAGATATAGGGGTTGTCAAGGGTATACGACCACAATTCATCATAAGTGCCTGAAACTATTGAAGTTATAGCCAAAAATATATTTGGGGTGTCGCTTTTTTAGTGGGGTATGTATACTATGCGACTTCGTGGGGGGTGCGTGCCTATGGAGTATCGGCTAACTTGTGGGATACTGCGAAACTCACGACAAAAAAATATCCCGATACTTTGTTAGGGTATCGGGATACTTTCGGACAAAGTGGCTTAGATAGTGGCTATCTTTGAATAATCCACATCTTCGCCTCCGACCTTCGCAACTTTCAAGCCCAACTTCGCCTTGTACTTATCCCTCATATCCGCCTGTTCGGATAGGGTTTTACCCACGTTAGCGAACTTGGTTTTTTCGTCGTTGCCCTCAAACAACTCAACTTCCCGTTTACAGATATGGAGTTTCCCTGAACTATCCGTAAACTTCGCTGTGATTGTTTTTTTCATTTTTGGTTTCACCTCCTCTCATTTATAATTTTATTCCTAAGTAAAGTATATCATACATATATGGTTTTGTCAATGCCTCCACGAAAATAAATGCTATATTCCATAGTTCTTTGATACTTTTTTCCATAACCCCATAACCCGACCATAACACTTAACTCCAATAAACACAAGGGTTTACCTCCAAAGTTATGGAGTTATGGAGTTATGGCATACCCCGAACCACCTGTGGATAACCTTATATTTATATATATATTTTTTATATATAGACGCTAATAAAGTACTACCCCCAAACTATAACCCATAACGCCATAACTTCCATAACTTTAATATAACCCCATATCATCATTAAGGTTATATCAATTTGGCTTCCATAACTGGATTATGGTATATCATAACCCCTTGCTATTATTGAACTTATGACCATAACCCAAAAAATTACCCATTGACAGCAATTTATTCTATAACCCATATAATTATGATATAACCCCTTTATTATCAATATATTAGATATTTATTTTTCAGGGCTATTGACACATCCCCTATGGTATGATATACTTATATCAGGATAGGATTATAATTATAATCCCCATATCATAATTATAAAGGTTAAAAATGCTATTATGATACACCCAAATCACATCATCTTCACCAAGATAAAACTACCATCAACAAAATTGATGGTATTTTTTATGCAATCCAAACCAGAAAGGAGGTGAACCCAATGAATAGAAAAGATATTCCCCATCTCACCCAAACCGAATTACAATCTACCAAATGTCGCAACTGTGTCCACGGTGTTTGGGAATATGGATACATTCACCCAAGCAGTTCCACCCCTAAAATCGTCTTCCACTGCAATTGCGGTCAGTTTCATCAAACAACAAACCCCCATTTCCTCAAACTATCTTGCTCATTCTACACCAACTGGAAAGGAGAGGAAAGGACTATCAAAGAATGGATAGACTATCTAACCTACTATTTCTCACAGAGTAAGAAAGTTGGTGTTAGTAATCTCCAAGCAAGTATACTGGTGGCAGAGTGGATATAGAGTAAATTCAAAAATTGAAAATAGCGGGAGGATGGGATGAAACTGAATAGAGTGTTTAGGGCGATAGGAAAGACTGACTTTCATATTCCTAATTGGAGGTGGTTGAAGAGATTAGTAGGAAAGTTGTTTAGAGTGAGAGCATATAGAGGAAGGGGTCCGAGGAAGGAGGTGGCACAAGCTACGGGTATCTATATTAGTAGGCTGAGACAGGACTTACCAGTGAGGTATGCAAAGAGGTTGCATGTTTATTTGAGATGAGGGGGAAGGAGAGTGAATAAAGAGATAATGAAAGCGATGGGATTTGAGAGAGAAGTGAGGATGGCGGAGGAAGGATTGTGTCCGTTTTGTGGTAAAGAAGTTAATATAGACGACTTCAGAGATAAGATTAGTTTGAAGGACTTTGGCGTTACTGGATTATGCCAAGGTTGTCAGGATAAGACTTATGGAGAGGAGGAGGAATGATACTAAGACCGTGGTTGCTGGAGAAGGAAGTAGAGTTGAAGGATGATGCAAGTTACTCAACCATCTTGTTTATTGCGGCGAATGAGATAGGAAAGGGAGGGTTGGAGTTCGGTAGAGTGTATGCCGAACTATGTCTATGCGCGGTTGAACAAGGTTTTGCGGAGGTAGGAAGATGCGAGAAGAGTGGAGCGAGGATGGCATTATCAGACTTCTGGGAGCCCTCATCAAGAGAGCAACTGATGAGCATTTACAACTTCTTGGAAAAGAGGATGTAAAGTCAGTTAGGGAGTTTGAAGAGGTAGAGAAGTTCTTAGGAGGCCTAGATATCATCTTGGAGAACTGGGGATTTGGACCAGTTAAGGTAATAGTGAAGAGTAAGATTAGGGTTATAGAAAGTAAAGGATTTACCACCGTTACTCAATGGATAGAGGAGAAGATAAATGAAGAGGATAGAGGAGAAGATGAGTATGTGGGAAATAATAGTAACTGGGATAGCGGTGGTGATGGCGGCAGCTGTGGGATGGGGACTGATAGTGGGGTTGTGGGCGTGTTTCCCTGCACTATCGAGGTAATCAAGGATGTCGTTTAAGATGGATGGAGTGGTGGTATGGGACACTGAGATTGAATGGGTATTCTCTATAATAGGATTAGAGGAGATAAAGAGACTGAGGGGGGTGATAGAGTACGCGGTGGAGACTGGGTATTATCAGGAGTGTGAGATAAGCTGTGGGACAATGAATTGTCTAATTGAGATGATTAACAAGGAGATTGAGAGGAGAAAAGATGAAGCTAATAGAGGCGATGAAGGAAGTAAAGAACTTGAAAGTCAAGGCTGAAGATTTAAGGAAGAAGATTGCGTGCTATTGTGTCAAGACTAGCTTTGAGAGTAATATGTATCCAGACCAGGAGGCACAGATAAAGGAGTGGATACAGTCGCACACCGACACTATTAAGTTGGCTGCTAAACTATCGGTTGCCGTTCAGAGGACTAACTTAGCCACAGAGGTTGAGATAGAACTGGGAGGGAAGAAAGTGTCTCATCCCATCTCTGAATGGATATTGAGGAGGAGAGAGTTAGCTGAGTTAGAGAGGGCGTGTTGGGGAGGGATTACGGATAAGAATCTTAAAGAGGGGCAGTTTAAGCAGACAGATGGAACGGTGATTGAGGTAAAGATTGTGAGGTTCTATGACCCCAAGGTAAGGGATGAAAAGATAGAACTATATCGGTCAGAGCCATCTATCATTGATAGGACACTTGAGACGGTCAACGCTGTTACTGAGTTGGTAGAGTAAGATTTATCGTTCTTTGAAATCCTACATATAGAGATAAAAACTGAAAAATAGGGCGTGGTTACGACGATACCGTAACAAATATTGCAAACAGAATGCAAAATGTCTAATCACCCATCGCGAGATTGGTGAATAGGTTCGACTCCTAAATCGGGACTTGAAACCCCAGAAACCTAAAGGCTTAAGGTTCAAGAAGTAAGGAAGTAAGGATAAAGAATCTTAAGGATAAAGTCGGATGGCTTAAGGATTATGCGAGATGTTCGCGGGAACGCCCAGAGGAAAGTTAATTTTTCCTATTAAGTCAGGAACTTCTTTGGCTTCCTATATGGGAGGATTTCACAATTTAAGGAGGGTAAGATGAGTGAAGGTGGACAGTTAGGAATATGGGTGTTGAAGATGGTGGCAGTGGTTGGATGTGCGGTACTCTACCGACTAGGTGGGTGGATGAATAAGGTGTGGAGGCGATATGTTATGCCTTTGGTGTATGGTGTGGTTTTGTCAGGCTTTGCGGTGTATCATCATAGTTGGAGTTGGACTATACTATTATATGCTGTACTACTCTCATTGGCTTTACATATAGGATATGGAGCAGAGGGGATAAAGGATAAGATAACGAAGAGATTTATTGCTGGAAGCTTGGCAGGACTTGCGGCTATCCCATTAGCTATTACTTATCATCTCTATGCTATATTAGTATTCCATATAACTATATGTACTATGGGGAGTATATTTCTTGGGGTATGGAATGAGAGTAAGGAAGGTGCGGCTGGTGAGGAAGCCACTATTGGATTATTATACACAGTGTTACCGATAATGATGGTATAGGGAGGAAAGATGACAGACAAAGAGGTAATAACGAACTTACTTCAGGACTTGGAGAGGGAGATAGGTGAGCTATTCAAGAGACTAGAGGATAATGATAACTACATAGGGGACTTGGAGAATGAGTTAGGAGAACTAAAGATAGAGGCAAAGGAAAGAGAACACTCAGACGACCCACCCAACGGTGTGGATTAGGAGGAAAGGATGAGTAGAGTAGACTTTAGTAGTATGAATGTGGAAGAGATTAAGGCAGAGATAGAGAAGATAAGGGCTGAGAGAAGAGGAGTGGGTATAAAGAGGAGACAGACTAGTTCCTCTGGTAGGAAGAATTCAGCAGGAGCGGCTAAGAAGAAGGAAGCCGAGGAAAATGCTGAGTGGATATAGAGGTGGATATGGCTAAGAATAGTGAGGGGTTGAAGAAGTACAGGAATGGAGTGAGAGATGTAGGGAAGGAGTTAGCGGACAAGGCTAGGGAACTGACCTCTCCTAATCTATTGAGTGCGAAGATTGCCCTATGGGCGGCAGTTAAGTTAATAGAGGATGAGTTGAGGGAGAAGAAAGATGGCTGACTTTTGTGGGCAATGTGAGATGAGGTTGTTTGGGGAGATTACTAAGCCAGATATAGATAAAGGCTGTCTTAATTTAATCCTCTGTGAAGGATGTGGAAGACAGGTTTGGATAGACCATACTGGATTGAGGGTGGAGTGCGGAGAATGTAGATTTGCCCACGAAGGAACTTGCGATAATGTGGCAGGAGATAATTGTGGGTATACATCAGAGATATCAGGTGAAGGGCTTTGTAAAAACTTTATTAGGAGGGAGGTGAAGAAGATGGCAAGTAGACTAATTAAGATGGCGCTAGAGAAGGAGACCAAAGGGACATATAGGTTTAAGTCCCTAGATGAGAATGAGATAGCGGTCACAACATTGTATGTAGGGAAGGAGGCGTTCAGTGACAGACCAGCTAATGGTTTAACTGTAACAATTGACGCGGAGGAGTTGACAGAGAATGCATAAGATATCGGATATCACCACGAGGAAATATGACTCCTCTTGCATTCAATGTTGGATGGACTGTCCTAAACAGTTCTACTACAGGTATATTATGAAGTGGGAGCCGAAGATAGAGCCTGCACCACTTGTATTTGGTAGGCTCTTCCACGATGCTCTCTACCTCTGGTATACTAGTAAGTCAGCGGAAGAATGTTTAGCAGTATTTCAAGCTATACCAAAGACAATCTCTGATGAGAAGAGGACGAGGGAACATGCAGAGGTTATATTCAAGGGGTATATTAAGAAGTACCCCACTGAGCCTTGGACAACTAGGTCATTGGAAGTTGAGTTTGCCTTAGACATGCCAAACGGGGCGATGTTTACTGGAAGGATTGACAAGATTATTGAGTGGGAGAAGTCAGTGTATGTCCTAGACCATAAAACTGCATCACAATTGGGTCTAACCTTCTTCCGTTCCTTCCGACCAAAGTTCCAGATAGACGGATATTGTTACGCCTGCCGTGAGTTATCGGGGAGCTGTGCAGGTGCCGTTATAAATGGAATACTTGTGGCTAAGGCGAAGGTAGACTTTGCGAGAGACATATCATCTAGGACAGTAAGAGAGTTGGATAGTTTCCCAGAACAATTCACTATCTGGACGGATGATATGGAGAGGGGAATGTTAGCTAAGCGCTTTCCAATGAACACCCAACAATGTAATAAGTATGGAGAATGTGTGTATAAAGAACTCTGTGTCTACGGAGAGGATGGGGCAGAGTTGAGGTTTGATGTAGGCAAGGAGGCTTAGGTGTTGGCTATTCATCCTTTTGGGCGGGGATGGTAAGGCACTCCGAATACTTACCAGGTCAAAAAGATGCGGATGGGACTTATCCCTTGGTAAGGGGTCTGAGTTCCACTAAGCCTTCTTAATAAATAGAGAGGAGGTGAAAGAGGCATGAAGAAGTGGAAAGTAGAGGTCTACTATGGAGATGACGCCATAGCAAAGTTCGAGATAGAGGCTGAGTCCAGAGAGGAAGCTGAGGATGAGGCACATGAAGTAGCTATGGACGACCTCTGGGAGAAGGTAGAGGAGATAGAGGATGTAAACAAAGAGGCAGAGGAGGGCGATGATGCCCTAAAGGAGGGTACAGATTAACGCGAAGGACATCAACACTAATGACTTAAAGGTGAAGGTGTTGTGTTATGGGAAGTCAGGGACTGGTAAGACTACATTCGCCAGCACCTTTCCTAAACCCTATATCTTTGACTTTGATAATGGGATGCTTAGCCAGCGAGGGAAGGATATAGAGTATGATACCTACACCAGCTGGAAGGCATGTGAGTTAAAGCTCCAAGAGTTAGAGAAGTCTTGTCCCTATGAAACCCTCATCATTGATAGTGTGTCTACAATGCAAGAGTATATGATGCAGGAGATACTGTCAGTGAACAAGAGGGTAATACCTACCCTACATGAGTGGGGAAGGCTGGTGGACTGGTTACAGGACCTGTTTATGAGGATAACTAAGATGTCTCACAACATTGTGGTGACTGCACATGAACAAGTCCTTCAAGATGAGGTATCATCTGAGATACTAGTCCTACCTCTCATTGTAGGAAAGAAGATGCCTGGCCAGATACCTCTCTGGTTTGACGAAGTCTATCGGGCACAGGTAGCTAGAGGGCAACAGGGTAAGCCACTATATCAAATGATAACGACCGCGGATGTGAGGTACACCGCTAAGTCAAGACTAGGGGTCCTTCA
>Ga0315289_10016382_pt1 | contig 10228 bp, 16 predicted proteins | sample YL17G11_40_MG_FD_203452 | JGI IMG/M metagenome (GOLD analysis project Ga0315289, IMG submission 203452) | Sediment microbial communities from Yellowstone Lake, YNP, Wyoming, USA - YL17G11_40 | ecosystem: Environmental > Aquatic > Freshwater > Lake > Sediment | place: USA: Wyoming | collected...
GCCGATCATGCTGTTGGGTAACTGCACGAACGAGCAGTCTCAGCAGTGGGACATTGAGGTCGATCCAGAGGCGCTGATGTTCCGCATCTGGATGCGTAAGTCCGGGGAGTGGAAGGACGCGCAGGGCCACACCTATGTGTTGTCGGAAATCCCTGAGCGTTTCCATAGGTTTAGCTTTGTCAGCGGCATCTACGATGCTGACGTTGAGGAATAATTTCGCTGATGGGCTTGTCAGTTTAATTTGAAACTGTAGCATTAGCGACCCTGCGTTTGACGGCGCAGATACAGAGGGATAATATCGAAATGACCGGGAACTGTGGCGATGTCCAAGGCTTGCCTAAAAACCACAGGAGCGGCGGGAGGCGTGCTCCCCCCTGTTCGCCCGCCGTATCCGTCAAGTCCCGGTCATGCTCCATCCGTGACATCAAGGATCGCCTGAGCGCGTCTCACATTGAGGCGCTGTGCCGGGACTGGTTGCCGCGCGGCAAGCGACAGGGTGGTTGGTATTTAGCATGTGCGCCGTGGCGTGACGACCGGAACCCATCGCTGGGCGTGTCGTTCAGCACCGGGCGCTGGCAGGACTTCGCGACGGGCGAGAAGGGCGACATGATTGACCTGTCGATGAAGCTGTTTGGCGACAGCCTGCAGGAGACGCTGAAGGGTTTCGCTGAGATGCTTGGCTTGAGCCATGCGTAAGGTAGACTTAAAGGCGCTGGCGATTGCTGAGGATATCACGGCGAAGGCCGAGATTGTCACGCCGATGCCTGAGCCGGTGGTGATTCCTGAGTCGCTGCGGAAGTCTCTTGGGCCGGAGCCTGATGCGATGTGGATATACCGCATGGCTGACGGCGCGGCGTTTGGGGCGGTGGCGCGGTGGAATCCGCCGAATGCGCGTAAAGAGATCAGGCCGATTGTCTGGGACGGGAAGAAGTTTCTCACGTCCGGGTTCGGCAAGGGCCGCCCGCTGTATAACGGCGACCTGCTGGCGGCATCGCCGACTGCGTCTGTGCTGATCGTCGAGGGCGAGAAGGCCGCCGATGGTGCAGCGCAATATCTGCCTGAGGGCTGGGTCATTACGACGTGGCAGGGCGGGGCGAAGGCTGTCGATCAGACGGACTGGAGCCTGCTGGCTGGGCATAGCTGCGTGGTCTGGCCGGACAACGACACGCCGGGCATCGAGGCTGCGCTGGATATCCAGAAGATACTGGGCGAGCATCGTGTGCCGGTGTCGATTGTGACGCTGAGTGCGGTGTTCCCGGATGGCTGGGATCTGGCCGATGCGCTGCCGTTGAAGGCGAAGTCGCAGCAGATCACAGACATCCTGCGCCGGGAACTGAAGCGCGCGGCGGTGCCGGAGATAGTCACCGATGTCACATCGCTGGAGGGTGATGACCCTGACGAGGAGCCCGCGCGTGAGTGGCGACCGCTGGGGTTCGATAAAAATAAATTTATGGTTATGTCGCAGGCCGGGCAGCAGGTGGACACATACGATCCGAGCTATTTGATGAGCCAGAAGGGGTGCATCAATATCTATCCAGACCCGGGGCACTGGGGCGCGCCTCAGGGCAAACCGGATGGGAAGAACGTTGATTGGATTATGGCTGGCGCGCGAATCATGAAGAAGTGTCACGACGTTGACGTGTATGATTCGAGGCGACTGCGCGGGCGCGGTGTCTGGATTGATAAGGCAGAGGACGGCGTTGAACGGGCGATTATGAACACGGGCGGCAAGCTGATCGTAAGCAGGCCCGGTGCGGAAACGCGCAATATTTCGTTCGTTCGGATTAAGAGCCGCTGGATTTACAGTAAAAGTCAAAGCCTTATCTTGGATGTGCATGATTACAGCCGGCAGGCGAGCGACGACGATGGCCGCATGATCCGTGAACTGTGCAACAAGGTGCAATGGGATGCCCCGATATACGGAGACCTGCTGGCTGGCTGGATTGCGACAGCGGTGGTGTGTGGCGGATTGGATTGGCGCACCCACGCATGGGTCACGGGTAATCAAGGATCGGGTAAGTCCACAATCGTGAATCTTGTGGCGGGTTCTTGCCTTGGCGGTCTAGGGCTCTATCCACTAGGGGCTACGACGGAAGCTGGCATCCGGCAGATGATCGATAACGACGCCATGCCTGTGATTTTCGACGAAGCTGAAGACGGTGACGAGAAGTATAAGATGCAGATGGCCGCGCGTCGTAAGGCGGTGCTTGATCTGATGCGGCAGGCGTCGACCGAAGGGCGTGGGCGCATCATGAAGGGGTCAGCGAACCACCAAGCGCGGGCCTTTACCATGCGGTCTGCGTTCCTGATGTCGTCGATTGGCGTGGGCCTGAAGGAAGCTGCCGACCTGACTCGCACGGCAGTGCTGACGATCAGGCCAATGGAGTCGTTCACGGCTGAGGAGCGGCGCAAGAAGGAGGAGAATTTCAAGGAATTCCTCAATCTGGCCGCTGGGATACCAGACGACATGCCGCAAAGGCTGCTGGCGCGGCAGCTGCATAACCTGTTCACGCTGCGCCATAACATTAATATCTTTAAGGAAACGATTGCTATGGTGCTGGCCAACCGCCGTATCGGCGACCAGCTGGGGACATTGATGGCCGGGAACTTCAGCCTCTACAGCACGAAGCAATTGGACACGAAGCAGTGCGAGAAATACCTGAACACGGTGAACCTCGACGAGTTCCTGCAGGTAAAGTCAGAGCGCGAAGACCGGGTGCTGCTGGATCATATCGTGCAGAGCGCGATCCGCGTTGAAACCCTGCACGGCGTGCAAGACCGGACGATTGGTGAGCTTCTGCTGATCTCCTTCACCCGGCAAGAGCACGCAGACGTGGGCCTGAAGATTGCGGACGATTCGCTGTCGCGCGTCGGCTTGAAGGTTGAGATCGAGCATGGGCTGGCGACCGGAGTGTGGATTGGCCAGAGCATCGTCGCCATGAACAAGATAATGCAGACGTCGACCTATTACGAAGGCTGGTCGGGCGTGTTGCTGCGCCATCCGAGTGCGCGGAAGAGTGAAAACTCGGTCCGCTTCAAGGGGGCGATGTCACGCGGGATCTTTCTACCGAAACATGATTGGCCAGTAGGGTTATGAAACTGACGAAGAGATCGAAGGGCTTCGAGCTTGCGCTCCAGACGGTGCGCGGCTGGTCTGATTCCATGCTGATGCAACGTGATCCGCATGAGTTGACATACACGTTTGGTATTAGACGTGATGAAGCAAACGTGATAGTTAAGGATGAGCGGTATCGCCGTGATTTATAAGATGAAAAAACCGGAGGATAGAATGACATTCCAAGTTGAAGATGGTTACGCAATCCCGGCAGCGCGCCAGCCGAGCAGTCGGCGTCCGAAGTATCCGTGGATGAAGCTGGATGTGGGGCAGAGCTTCTACGTCGAGGGTGCACCGCTCCGCTCGATGACCAGCACTGCATCACATGCGGGTCGGCGCTACGGTAAGAAGTTTATCGTCCGTTTGGCCGATGGTGGTGTGCGCGTGTGGCGTTACGAGTAAGATAAGAGAGAGGGAGAGTATCATGAAGAAACTGATTATCGCTGTCGCGCTTGCGGCTGGTATTGCCACCCCGGCATATGCCATCGCCAGTTTTCTGGTTGGTGAGTGGTTTGCCAATGGCAATCACTTCTGCCGCTACGACAACGGCACCGTGCTGAACGTCGGCTATCGCATCTGCCCACTGAAGATCGAAGGGTAATTCGAAATGGTTGCGAATCTAGAATACGACCTGCAAAACGATGGTCATTACCTGACGGGCCTTCTCAAAGAGGAGATGGAGCACTGCGGGTTTACCAAAGAGCAAATCGCCGCTCTGTCCTTGAGATTCACCAAGCGCGGCTTGATGGTTGTGGATGTGAACGACCAACTATGCGGCCCGCCATTCGAGTGGGGCACTCACATGTGGATCAGGGGGGATCAGGGGTAACTATGTCGGGCCGATACCTGCTTGCAGTCATGGTCGCGACGTTTGCGACTGCGATCTTCCTGATCGTCCGTAACAAGGCGACCGAGCAGGAGACGCTGGACATGTTATACGACGACGACATCTGGCCATGAGTAGCCGGGACATCCCCCTGCACCAGTATGTCTGGGTGTCGAGCGCCCTGATCCGGCGCGACGGTGAGGGCTGGGAGCCTGCGGTGTGGTTCGCCATACGCAGTGAACCGGGTCGGGCTTGGGGTTGTCACGTCATGCTGGAGTGTGGCGCCGTTTATCGCGGTGTCCCACCTCATGCGATTGCGTTCAGTCCCAAGCCCGGTCAGCCACACTGGACGCTGAGGCAGGCGCAGGTGTGGGATTGCTACGGCCACGGGTTCGACGTGGTGCGCTATGCGTATCTGTCGGATCTCACGGCGCGCTATGACTGCACCGATCACCGGGCGCGGTATCTGTTCACGGCTTGCCCGCGAGGCGATGGCTTCAGCGCGGCGCCGGAGCAGAGCAAAGAGTTTATGTTTATGCGGACGGAGGGGGACAGGCTCCTGATCCGACCGACGAATATGCTGCTGTTCGAGGAGTGCAGTTTCACTGAGGACACCGGCTGGCCGAGCAATCTGGCTACGTCCAGCGAGATATGGAGGTGCGAACGATGACTATTCTGATTGCACTTGCTCTGCTGGCAGCTATCTTTGCCTTGATGTACGTCGAGGGAAAGCTGCGCCGTGAGCTTCACGAGCTAAAGATGGAATGCGAGACGATGTTCCATCGCGACCGAAAGACCGGGCGTATCGCCAAGGGTCGGCGCCAAGACTGATCAGAGCTTGGACGGGCCGGGAAGACTTTCCAATATTGGGCAGTCGGCACGTCGCCCCCCGCTGGCAGACCGGGCCAAGATGTCTGCCAAACAAGGACATACAATGCAGCTTCGAGATTACCAAGAATCCGCCGTGCAGGCGGTGCGCGATAGCTTTCGCTCTGGTCACAAGCACACCCTGCTGGTCAGCCCGACCGGTTCAGGGAAGACAGTGATCTTCTCATACATCGCCGCCGGCATGGCCCGGAACAACAAGCGCATCCTGATCGTGGCCCATCGCCGCGAACTGCTGAAGCAGATCAGTGGCGCACTGAAGAGGGTTGGCGTGGCGCATGCGGTAATGGCGGGCGGATATCGCGGCGTGCCTACGGCGAACGTCGTTGTTGCATCCGTGTTCACGCTCGTGAAACGAATTAAGGGCATCGAACCGTTTGATCTGATCATCGGCGACGAGGCCCACCATTTCACGCCTGACTCCAGCTGGGGCAAGGTCGTCATCGGTTTCCCGCGCGCCCGCGTATTGGGCGTCACAGCCACCCCTGAGCGCCTCGATGGCAAGGGGCTGGGTCAGATGTTTGCCGACATGGTTATGGGCCCCACGGTGGCTGAACTGACCGCTCAGGGGTTCCTATCCCACGCCGTGGTCTATGCGCCAAGTGCACCGGATCTGGGAGGGGTGGGCACGCGCATGGGCGACTACGTGCAGAAGCAACTCGAAGACGCGATGGATAAGGCCGTCATCACCGGCAGTGCGGTCAAGCACTACGGGAAATACGCGCCGGGTAAGAAAGCCATCGCGTTCTGCGTGAGCGTGAAGCACGCCAAGAATCTGGCCAAAGAGTTCCGGGACGCTGGGTTTGCCGCGAGCCATATCGACGGCGGCATGAAAGAAGACGAGCGCGACAGCGTGCTGAAGGCGTTCGAGGAAGGCCGGGTGCGGGTGCTGACCAGCTGCGATCTGGTGAGCGAGGGGTTCGATCTGCCGTCCGTCGAGGTGGCGATCCTGCTGCGACCGACGAAGTCTCTCGGGCTGTATCTGCAGCAATGCGGGCGCGCGATCAGACCACACCCTGACAAGGAGAGGACTATCATCCTCGATCACGCCGGCAACACGGCACGGCATGGGTTCATTGACGACGACCGCGAGTGGACGCTGGCCGATGGGTTCGTTCAGGGACGCGGCAAGGGGGATAAGGCTGAGACGGTTCGGACATGCACAGCCTGCTTTGCCATGCATAAGCCGAGCCCGACCTGCCCGGTGTGTGACTACGTCTATCCGGTCAAGCCGCGCACCGTGAAGCACATCGATGGCGATCTGGTGATGACCACCCGCGCGGGTGAGCAGGACATGACGACGGCAGAGGGCATGCTTCAGAATAAGTTTAAGGTGCTGATCAGCGTCGGGCGCAAGCGTGGGTATAAGAATCCAACGCTCTGGGCATACAATGTCATCTGCGGGCAGGAGGCTGCGCGCATTGCGAAGAAGGTGGGGACGCGAGACGTTCAGACTACCAACGGGCTAACTGAAGGAGAGAGGACTGCGATATGGAAGATGACGATGGGGACTGGGCAGGGCGCGAATCGGTATTGATTCCTCTGTCGCTGATACACGCGTTGTCAGTTGGTCTGCTGCGGGCGTTAGATGAATGGCAAGAAGAGCGGGGCATCGATGAGATGGATGCCAGCAGGTGCTTCGTGGCGATGGCTGCAGCGGTCAACTCCGCAATGGAATGCCTGACCAGTGATAACGAAGGGGTTACGATCCAGTGAAAGAAGCAATCCTCCAAGCTGAGATACGTCTCGCTCTGGGACGCCGAACGGACATCATGATGTTCCGCATCAACGTCGGCAAGTTCCGCCCGCTGGACGGTGGAGAGCGTGTGATTCAGTCGGCGCCGGAGGGAACCCCGGACTTGCTGGGTGTCATCACCCCCGGTCGTGCGTTCGCCATCGAGGTGAAAGCACAGCGCGGTAAGCAGCGTCAGGTGCAAGCTGCGTGGCAGGTCGCATGGGAAAGACGCGGCGGAATCTATATCTTAGCCCGCTCTCTCGACGATGTTTACAAGGGGCTTGACATAAAACCGTAGACAGCGGTATGCCTATAAGCCCACAACAACAATACCGGAGGCATACATGGGAGCACTATCCGTCCGTGACCAGACCCACTGGCACGAGCTACGATCACAACACATCGGCGGCAGCGAAGTAGCCGCCCTCTTCGACATGTCCCCGTTCACGACGCTCTGGCAAGTGTGGATGGAGAAGTCTGGCAAGCTGCCACCCGAGGATCTCTCGGGCAACAAGTCCATTCAGGCTGGCACCTTCCTTGAAAGTGGCATCGCTAACTGGGCGGCGCACCGCTGGAATATGAAGATCGACAAGGTCGTCGATTACTTCACGGCTGATGACTGCCCCGGGATGGGCGCGTCACTGGACTTCCAGACGGACGGTGGTCACCCGGTCGAGATCAAGTGGTCGGCCCACGGTGACGGCTGGGAGTACGACGGTGACACGATCACCTCCGCTCCCGACAACTACGTCCTGCAGGTTCTGCACCAGATGGCCTGCACTGGCGCTGAGTATGGCTGGCTGATCGCGCTGATACGGAACGAGCCGCGCCGCATGAAGGTCCCCCGCAGCGAGGAGATAATTTCGAAAATTAAATCCGAGGTCACGAAGTTCTGGGATAGCGTCCGGGCAGGCCGAGAACCCCCGGTGGACTTCGAGAAGGACGGAGACGCAGTCGTGCGACTGCTGGACTTCGTGCCCATGTCGGACATCACGCTGGGTGATGAGCACGCCCACCTTTTCCAGAAGTATCTGGATAACGCTGCAATTGAGAAAGAGGCCAAGGCCAAGAAGGAAGAGGCAAAGACCGAGCTTCTGACCCTCAGCATCGAGGAGATGAAGAAACATAACACATCGCAGGACAAGGCCGTCGTGAAGTGCGGCGACCGCAAGCTGTCGATCAGCACCGTGAAGGCGTCGGTTGGAACCGAGATCACGGAGCAGATGATCGGCACGTTCTACGGCGCCCGATCCGGCTACAAGAAGCTAACGGTTTCAAAATGATAAGGTACACCGTGATGAGGAAAGAAGACGTGATGATGCGGGTAAACCGCGAACTGCTGGGCAAGCTGCGCTCAGTGGCCGGGCGCCACCCATTGAAGCCCACCCTGCGCGCCACCGTTGAGCGCGCGATTGAACTCATGATCGAAGATCTGGAAGAGGAGCAGAGCAATGCAAACAAGTAACCTCCCGGCCAAACCGATGGACCGGTTCAAGCAGGAACTCGCCATGCGCGAGAGCCACCTGCGCAGCCTGCTGCCGCAGTCGATGACCGTCGATAAGTTTCAAGGCGTCGTCGTGGCCGCTGTGGCTGACAACATGGATCTGCTGGACTGCGATCGTGGCTCGCTGCTGAAGGCGTGCCTGAGCGCCGCAGAACTAGGCCTGAGCCTCAACAAGAACATGGGTGAGGCAGACATCCTGAAGGTATGGGATGGCCGCCTGAAGAAGAACGTGGCGCAATTCCGACCCCGCTATAAGGGCCTGATGAAGCTGGCCATGCAGTCAGGTGAGGTGCTGAAGATCGAAAGCCGGCTGGTTCACGAGAACGATCTGTTCGAGGTTGTAGAAGGTCTGGACTCCAGCATCGTCCACAAGCACGGCCTGTCCAATCGCGGCGCGATGGTCGGTGCCTACTGCGTGTGGAAGCTGAAGAACGGCGAGACCCAGTTCGAGGTGATGAGCAAGGAACAGATCCTTGCCATCCGTGACCGCTCATCGGCCAAGACCAAGGACGGCAACGTCGTTGGCCCGTGGAAGACGGACGAAGCCGAGATGTGGCGCAAGACCGTGGTTCGCCGGGCCAGTAAGTACATGCCGCTCTCGACCGAAGCGCAGCGCGCCGTGGCCGTGGACAATCAGGCGGAAGGTGTCGTCGAAGGCGATGACTACACCGGCAGCGAGGTCGACATCACGGACTTCGACGAGACCCCGGTCGCAGAAGTGCAGGTGCAGAGCCTCGAAGAGAAGCTGGCCGCCAAGACAGCGGCAGCACCGCGCCAGAAGGAGGAACTCCACATCGACATTCTGGAGCCGCAGGAAGAAGGCGACATGGTCGATTGGGATGAATGGTGCGAGGCCGCATGCGAAATCGTCGCGAAGCTGACACCGGAAGAGCGCAGCGAGTGGCGTGAACTGCACAACGGCTATCTCGATGAAGCCGAACTAATGGCACCGCGCGGTGCCTCGAAGCTGCGCAAACTGTTTAACTGAGGAGAGAGTGAATGGGTAAGAAATACGATCTGGTCGTCAAGGTTGGCGAATACACTGACGGCCAAGGCCAGACCAAGGGCCGCTTCAAGAACGTCGGCGTCGTGATGGATGGGCAGAACGGCCCCTACATCCTGCTCGACCGCACGTTCAATCCTGCCGGTGTTGGCGGCAACGATGGCCGCGAGAGCATCATCGTCTCGATGTATGAGCCCAAGCAGGACGGCGCTCAGCCCACCCAGCAGCGGTCAGCAGCGCCCGCTCAGCGGCAGGCAGCGCCACAGCGTCCGCTGGAGGACGAAGTTCCATTTTAGGTTACCGTGAAAGCAGGCGGCCTTAACGGGTCGCCTGCTCCACCTGATTATAGACTCGGTTGAAGCGCACGAACTCCCCGTCGATGCGCTCCCGAAGGACCTCAAGCCGCTCCGCCTTTGCACCCTCATCAATGTCTAGATTTTGAATGCGCTTACGCTCTTCGTTCAGCTTCTTAACCGCCGCGCGCGTCGAGGTCAGGGCAGACTGAGTCCGGGGGTTGGTTTCCGCCGGGAACTTTTCAATCAACGCCAGCCGCTCAGCACCGGTTAGATCCTTTAGCTGCTGGTTCACGACGCGCGCCTTCTCTTCGCGCTCGTAATACTCACCCACGTTGCGCCCCTTGCCCGGCTGGCCGATAAGGCGGCGGACCACAGGGGCCGCAAGAGGCTCGCCTTCCGCCCCTGTCCGGTAGAGCGACTTGGCGAGGTTGGTCACGCCGCCAAGGGAGAACTCTAACAGGTATTCAAAGCTCTCGGCGGGCACGTTCAGGTTCCCCTTAACCTTACCCTCACCGCCGGTTATGTCGTTCAGGAACTGAGAAAATTCCTTGAAGCCTTCAGGCGTATTGAAGCGAGCGACGGAGGCGTAGGACTGCCCCTTGTCGAACGGCTCATTATAGATCGGCTTGCCCATGAAGTTCTCGTTCAAGGCGAGTTCGGTCAGCGGCTTGAACACAGTTGGCGTTGCCGCCCGGGCAACGGAGCTTGTGGCATTGCCGGCACTGAACTGCACTGGAGAGAAGTTCCCAAGTGCAGCAGTCACGATGTCCATTCCAGCAGCGCCAAAGTCGTCACCGCGACGGGCGGCATCCATCGTCCGGGTTGCGAGATACGGGAAGAAGCCAAAGCCGTATGGCATCGGGA
>Ga0315289_10016383_pt1 | contig 10228 bp, 9 predicted proteins | sample YL17G11_40_MG_FD_203452 | JGI IMG/M metagenome (GOLD analysis project Ga0315289, IMG submission 203452) | Sediment microbial communities from Yellowstone Lake, YNP, Wyoming, USA - YL17G11_40 | ecosystem: Environmental > Aquatic > Freshwater > Lake > Sediment | place: USA: Wyoming | collected...
GGCGGGTGCACGAACTCGTCGAAGTGCTTCTCTATCCTCTTGTCATCATAATCCTTCATCAGCCCTTCGAATTCCTTCCTGCTCAAAGGCTTCCAGCTCCCATCTACCCACATGTCGAACACCTTGGAGTGCGCGTGCGGGAACACGTTGCATACCGAGACGTAGTCGGAGTGCTGTAGCGCGAATTCGATGGACTTGTGCAGCGATCCCTTCACATCGTTCACGAACGGCGGGTTCGCCAGCAGGTACGCCCTTATGCCTATCCCGTGCTTGTGCGCGAGCTCGCTTGCAGCAGCGAAGCTCTCTACGGTTGTAACGCCCTTCCCGAGCTTCTTCAGGGTGTCGTTGTCGGCCACTTCCAGCCCGACCCCTATGTACACCTTCGCCTTCTTGCTCTCTATGTCCTTCAGCGCCTCGTCCGTGATGAACTTGGGCAGGCACTCGACCACCAGCTTGCCAGCGCCCTTCTCTTCCGCCTTCCTCACTATGTAGCTCCTCATCGCTTTTGGTATCTGGTTCTCGTCCAGGAAGCTGCCGGAGTTGTACACCTTCACCCATTCGGCACCCTTCACTTCCGCGAACTTCTCGTCGATGAACTTCTTCATCTCGTGGATGCTCATCTTCCTGAAGTCGATCGGGCCCCAGCCGCAGAACAGGCACTTGCCCCAGTCGCACTTCCCGCTCTTGATTATTATCAGTTTCTCGCTTTCCATTACAGCCGAATCGGGGGCGAACTTTATAAAACGCCGATGGGAGGGTGAGCCGCATCCGGATTTGGCTAGTACAGGACGTTTCCTAAATATTGCCCGGTGTGTGATGCTTTAACCTTGGCAACCTCTTCCGGGGTTCCTTCGGCTATTATTTTCCCGCCTTTGACCCCACCTTCCGGACCGAGGTCAATAATCCAATCAGCATTTTTAATGACGTCGAGATTATGTTCGATGACTATGACCGTGTTGCCGGCCGCAACTAGCGCGTCGATGACATTAAGAAGTCGCTCCACATCTGCCATATGCAGGCCGGTAGTCGGCTCATCCATGACATAGATGTTCCCTTTCTTGTGGAGCTCGCTGGCTAACTTTATTCGTTGGGCTTCACCGCCAGAAAGGTTGTCCAGAGGTTGGCCCAGTTCAAGATAGCCCAGACCGATATCTTCAAGGATATTCAGCCGTCGTTTGATTTCCTTATCCTCAAAGAATTCGCGGGCTTCACTTACCGTCATGTCCAGCACTTCAGAAACGTTCTTTCCGTTATGTTTCAATTTCAAGACTTCAGGGATGTACCTTTTTCCATCGCATGAGTCACAGGTAACATCAACGCTCTCAAGGAAGTGCATGTCTATTCTTATGAAACCCAGACCGCCGCACTTAGGGCAGGCACCCTTTGAGTTAAAGCTGAACAGGCCTTCCGGTCTGCCCGTTGCTTCAGCAAACTTCTTCCTTATCAGGCCGAATACGCCCACATAAGTGGCGGGATTGGACCTTACGGACCTGCCGACCGGCGACTGGTCAACAACAATGGCGTCAGGATGCTCCCTGACAAAGACCTCGTTAATGAGGGTACTTTTTCCCGAGCCTGCAACTCCTGTTATACAGGTGAACACTGCTTTCGGGATGTCCACGGACATGTTTTTGAGGTTGTGGACGTTTGCGTTCCTTATAGGAATAAAATCTGTTGGCTTGCGCCTGTTGGCCTTGGTCTTGGTAACGTCCTTCAGCAGGTATTTGCCCGTGACGGAGTCGGATTTCTTGAGGTCATCAACGGTCCCTTCGAATACTATTCGCCCGCCGTTCCTGCCGGCGCCGGGACCTAGGTCTACGACGTAGTCGGCGCTTTCGATTATGGCCGGATCATGTTCAACAACGAGGACGCTATTGTCATGGTCTTTCAATTTTTTCAAAATGGAGATGAGATGCGAAATATCCCGGGGATGGAGGCCTGCGCTTGGTTCATCAAATATGTAAGTCAGGCCTATGAGGTCGACTCCGAGTTGTCTGGCGATTTTTACTCTTTGTGATTCTCCTCCGGACAGGGAAGCGACCGACTGGTTGAGCGGCAGATAGCCCACCCCTATGTCAATCAGGTGAGACAGGAGTTCGTCAATTTTTTGAACGATTGGATGCGCCAAAGTACCTTTGACCGTTCTTATGAAAGCTCTTAGTTCAGTCAGCTCCATTGAAACAAGTTCTGCGATGTTCCTGCCATTTACTTTGACGGACGAGGCCAGCTTGTTGAGCCTGGATCCCCCGCAGGCCTTGCATGGCGTCAGCGTAAAGTATTTGATATCACGGCCTGTTGCCAATAGACCGCGCTTGTCTAGCCTACGCCTTTTGATGCTCGTGACTATTCCTTCAAAACCGACTCGTTGGACAAACAATTTGGCTCCTTTTCCGCTAATTTCGATGCGGTCGGAGTACAGAAGTTTGTTCAGCTCCGTTTTGCCGAACATTTTCAATGGCTTCTTCATGTCGAAAAGCCCGCTGTACTGCAATATGCTCCAGCGTCGCCCGCCGACGCGATATTCGGAATGTTTGATAGCACCCTCCGCCAAAGATTTGTCCCAATCGATGAGCGCGTCCTCGTTAAGTGTCAGTTCTTCTCCAAGACCCTTGCAGACAGGGCATGCGCCTTCCGGCGTGTTAAAGGAAAATAAGTTGGAGTCACCGATATTCGGCTCGCCGCATCTTGAGAAGAGGAGCCTGAGATAAGTATAGATTTCCGTGGCCGTGCCAACGGTAGACCTTGGGTGCCTGCCGAGCCGTTTTTGGTCAATCATAATAGCGGGGGACATGCCCCTGATCTCGTCAACGTTCGGTCTGGTGAACTTCGGAAGATGCATGCGGGCATACGAGCCTAACGATTCCAAGAACTGTCGTTGCGCTTCCGCAAAAATGGTGTTGAAAACAAGGGACGATTTGCCGGAGCCGGAAACGCCGGTGAAAACTACGAATCTATCCCTAGGAATTTCTACGTTGATGTTCTTGAGATTGTGCTCTCTGGCGCCGATGATTTTAATAACATCTGTCATAACCGCTCACTCTCATCGAAAGTTTATAAGCGGGCCGCGAAGATGAAGAAGTAGTTTGGTTTCTTCCCCTTTGTTTTATATTCCGGCTGGCCCAAGCAAGGTCATGCCGAAGAAGGAAGACATGGGGCTGTACATGGGCGAGATCCAGACCGGCGTCTCTTTCACTACATTCATGACCGTGATGACGATGTTCTTCATCGGCCTGCTCCTTACCCGTTTCGAGACGTTCGACCCGAGCGTGAGGATTCCCGTGCTTTTCTTGGTCATCAGCACCTTCGGGTTCCTCTATTCGACTTTGGTCTATGCCAATGCGTCCGGCGAGATAACACGTTTTGACAGCAGGCGGGCCATGCGCTACATGTTCATCGGTAACGTCATTTCCGAGTACCTGGGCGTCTACATGCTCGTCTTCGCACTCCCTCTCGTCATCAACGCCGTCACCGCCGACCTGTTCCTTCAGTATTCCGTGCTGATAGCTGCGCTGCTCGGGCTTGCTCTCTATTCCAGGTCGCCGTTCTCGATAATCTCCAGGCACATGAGGGGCGGGAAGAAGCTGGCCTTTGTTTCGGTCGTATGCGCATTCGATGTGGTACTTTTCCTCGCTCAGAAGGGCCTCCTTCCGTACTTCACCGAACTTTCAGCCACGTTCATCGCCCTCATGCTGCTGTCGGCGTGGCGCATTTCCAAGCTCGAGGAAGAGTAGCACTTAAGAACTTCCCAGCAGCTTTCTGGCCATGTTCGAGCTCCTTGACCGCGATGCCGCTGCAAGGCTGGGTAAATGGACCGTTGGGAAGCATTCCATTACGACGCCGAACATCGCCTTGGTAATCAATCCCAACAGGCTGCCTGTATCGTGCACAGAGCTGAAACGGGACTTCAAAGCCGATCTGATAATAACGAACGCTTACATCATCAGCCGGTCGCAGCAGCACTTGGACTTCGAGACGCGTGGCATCCAGGAAGTTCTTGGCTGGCAGGGCCCTGTTTACACCGATTCAGGAACGTACCAGATGTGGAGCCAGAAGGTCACCCCGGCGCTCGGTCCAAAGGGCATCATAGAGTACGAGCAGAAGATAGGCAGCGATGTCATAACTCCGTTGGACGTCTTCACAACGCCGAAGGACGGGAAGGCGCAGGCCAAGCGGAATCTAGTGGAAACGTTGAAGCGCATCAAGGCTGCCAAGCAGCAGGTTGACAAGCGCGCGCTGGTCGGCCCGATACAGGGCGGCCGCTTCCTGGATATGCGGGCGCAGGCTTGCAGGCAGGTCGCCAAGCTTGAGCCGGATGTTTTCGCGGTAGGTGGCATAGTCCCGTTCATGGAGAGCTACCGGTTTGCAGAGCTTGTTGACATCCTGCTAACGTGCAAGGGTGCCCTCCCCGCAAACGCCCCGATTCATGCTTTCGGCGCCGGCCATCCAATGACTTTCGCCCTGTTGGCAGCCTTCGGTGCGGACCTGTTCGACAGCGCAATGTATGCCCTTGCCGCGGAACGCGGTGCATACCTTACAGTCAATGGCACTTTGCATCTGAATGAACTGAGCGAACTTCCATGCTCCTGCCCAGAATGCGTCAAAACGGATGTCAAGAACATCAAATCCCAGCCGGTTGAAGCACGCTCCCTCTTCCTTGCACGGCACAATCTTTACGTCACTTTGGCCGAGATGCGTACCGTCAGGACAGCAATAAGGCAGGGCTGGCTGTGGGAGCTTGTCCAGCAGCGCGTCAGGGCCCATCCAGCTTTGCTGACAGCTTACATACACGGCCTGCACAAGCATAGGAAGCTATTGCAGCAGCTTGACCCCGTCAGCAAGTCTTCTGCTCTTCTTTGGTCCGGCGCAGAAAGCTCATTGAGACCCGAGGTGTTACGTGCCCAAGAATGGCTGCGCAGGGTGAAGGCAAGGAGGACGTTCGAGCTGCAGCCTTTCGGTAGGGTACCTGCGGGCCTGAAGTCCTGCTATCCGTTCGGCCAATCTGTCTTACCGGATAGGCGCGGCAAGGTCAAGGCCAACGCAGCCGAAAGGGTGGCAAATACTCTTGATTACCAGTTCGGCCGCGGAGCAGCCAAGTCGTTCAGGAAAGTTGCGATAGAGTCCTCCCGAAAGACAGGCCGCCTGCGTAGGCTTTGGAGCAAGGATAAGCACCTGCTGGGCACCTTCAGGCCGTCCGACGGTTTCTTCTTGCCCTCCATCGAAGGCGCAAAATTGCTTGGTAGGCATATCAAGAAAGTCCAAGTTGCTGACCCCGATGTGGCCAAGCTCGTTTCTGAAGGGAAGGTGCTGTTCGCCAAGTTCGCAAAGCCTTCAGCCGGGATATTGCCCGGCGAGGAAGTGGCTGTTGTGAGCAAAAATAAGCTTCTGGCTACCGGTCAGGCCAAACTGAACAGCATTGAGATGAAGCAGATGCAGCGCGGCGTGGCGGTTGACGTCCGCGCCGTTTAGCCCGCCCGCGATAGATTTATATACTACAGTATATAATTACTGGTAAGGAATAACTAGGTGATGTGATGGGAGAAAAAGTTGTAAGAAAGTTCAGTCAAGGACCCTTTGAAACGATAACAGCCGATTTCGTTGGTAATGACGGTTTGAGATATGATATCAGTATTCACGGTGACAGGTTGTACGTGAACGGCCAGGAAATGCAAACCCGAGAAGACAGTCCGTGCGAATACGCTCGGCAATGCGGCGGCGCCAATGGCGGCTGTTCCAGCGAGCGCTTGAGTCTGGATAAAGGCCCAGATGAGGCTTGCGCAATGCATACCGACCACAAACTTGCCGACGGCTACGAATGGGCGCCTGGCAAGGGCTGGGTAAAGAAGGCGTAACAATATGGTAAAATTTGCTGAGCTTGCATGGGCAGCCGGCGACGAACCGAACATGCGTTTTACATCGTATGATGGCAAGTTCTGGCTGGCTGCAGGACGGAAGCCAGCAGCCCTTTGGGGGCTGGATAGCCCCGCAAGGCGGCACGTGTATCCGGCACACGAGTTTTACGATTTACGGCCAATAACTGCGTATGATATTGACATGGAAACGCTCAAGGACCCGCGGGTCTCGCTGGAAGACCTCAAGAAGCGCGAGGTAGTGCCCGCAGAGGTCGAAGTGTACGAAACGCCAGCTCTTGCCCAGGAGGCAGGGAGATGGGTCAATGATGCCAGGCTCAAAGAGATAGTGCCCAGATTCTTGGAACACCAAGAAGAGGGATGGCTTTATGTATTCCTTCGGCAGGATCCAAAAGAGAAGTTGGCGTACAGGCTTACCAGTCGTCACACAAACCGCCACCTCACGGATGAAAAGGGAGATGCGGAAATCGCATGGCTGAGGAGCTATCTGGAAGCGCAGAAGATACCGTTCGAGATAGAGAACCAGTTTGATGATAGATTCCCGCATCTGGACAGGGTCAAGGTAACTTAACACCCGCCGTGATAGCTAAGCCTTGCTTTCTTGCAGTTGGCGTTTCAGCCGCCTGTAGCGCAGTACTTCTTCCATCGTCAGGTTCTCGCGGCCTGGCTTGAGGCTGATGATCTTGGCACGGATGCCGAACTGGTCCATGTACTTGACATCGATGAACGGCTTTAGGTAGTTCTCGACCAGTTTGCTGGCCGTGTAAGGGTTGACCTTCAGAACCCTGGCTATGCCCCGTATGTGTATTTGTTTGGCCTCCTTCAGGATGTCCAGCAGCAGCGCCACCCGCTGCAGGGTCTTAATCGGCTGGCCGCGTGACATCCGCTTCCCTCACGAATTTTCGTACTTTCCCGATGACCGCTTCCACGTCACGCAGCTCTTTGGACCATATGACCAGCGTCCGGTAACCGTAGGCTGCGAAGTGTGCAATCCTTTCTTTCTCTGCCCGTTCCTTTGTCAGTTCCGGCCTATGATGCTGCTTTAACTGTAAGTGATGCCACTCGCCGAACAGCTCTATTATCAGTTTCCGGTTGGCATGCACGAAATCCGGGCATTTGCCATCTATTGCCAGTCGCCAGTCGCCAACGTAACGCCATTGGTGGGGGAAGTGCTCGCGCAGGAGCCTATCCAGGTCCAGTTCTGCCAGGCTGGTACCCCACTTGGGATATTTGGTGGCCCATTCCCGAATTAATGATAGGTCATGATTGCAACTGGCATCAGGACGTGCTTGCCTGAGTCCAAGCTCGCGTATCAGGCGGCTTATTTTGTACGGTGAGAGGCCAGTCACCTGTGATATGGCCTTTACAGATTTTCCGCAAACTGAGTACTCCTGGCCTACCCACTTCTTTACTGCTAACTCAACAAGGAAGCGCTCGAATGGGCGGACACTACTGAGAAGTGCTTGGAGGCGCTTTTTCTCTTCGCGTCGCTTCTTTTCGAGTGTCTGTCTACGCTTTTCGGCTGGCGGTAATCTCTTGTATGCGAGCTCGAATGATTTCCTCAGCGCTTCGAGCATCTCATTCATTTGAGTCTCGCGCTGAGGATTGCGTGGCCCTGGCAGTATTGGAGGGTATTTAGCTAGAAGCCGTTTCAGTTCTTCATCTTCATTGGGCTCCTCTGCGGCAATCGACATAAAGGCAACACCTGTTACCCTATTAGGGGAACGTAACACATATAAGCTTTTTTGTTGCCCGGAATATACAAAAGAAGGACTTTTGGGGTCTTTTTCTGTGACACACATCGCGCGAGATGTTAAGGCAATACCCTGATTGTCTCGGCCACTATCTCCAGTTTGCCCTTGTACTCCTGCAATCGCCCGGTTACTTCGACCTCCTGCCCCTGCTCCGGCACGTCTATCTTGCTTCCGGCGAACGCGACCACCTGTATAGAGCCGGTCTGGTCCTTTAGCGTGATGAACGAATGCCCCTCTGTGGTCGTCTTGACAGTGCTGACGGTGCCAGTGACCTTCACTGTCTGGCTCATCGTGTTGTCACCTAGCTGGGCAATGGAGTAGCCTGTAGGAGTGGCCTGCTGGGAGGCTATGAACAGCCCTATTAACCCCAGTACAGCGATGCCGAGCGACAGTTTGAGTAGGGTTTCGTCACGCATGAATGTTCACGATAACTTCACGGTGTGCACGGGCGTGTAGATAGGGCCTTTTGGCGTCAGCTGGCTCTGGAACAGGACCACCTGCCCCACGTGCATGGTACCAAGGTCGGTAGTGGCCATCTCCTTCAACACTGTTATAAGTTCTGTTTTGTGCTGGCCGTTCTTTATCCTGGCCAGCGTGAGATGAGGTGTGAACGGCTTCTCTTCCCGTCCGAAGCCCATGTCGGCCAGTGCCAGCTCTATGTCCTCGGCCAGTGCGGACAGCTGCTGGGCGCCTTCCCTTGCCCCCAGCCAGACCACCCTGGCATAGGTGACCTGCGGGAAAGCCCCGGCACCGGCTATGTGGAGGTCGAATGCGGCGTGCTGCGGCACAATGCGGTTCAGGACGGCCTTTACCTTGTCCGAATCGGCCTCGTTGATCTCGCCGAGGAACTTGAGGTTGTAGTGCATGTTCTCCGGTTTGACTATGTTTGCCTCTATGTCGAGCATTTCGAGCCTTTCCTGGAGCCTTGCGGCCTTAGCTTTGAGCTCATCGGGTACTTCGACCGCTATGAAAGCGCGCATGGAGAGCATTCGGACCGCTGGGATTTAAGCATAGGCAGCGGCTATAACGATGTTATAGCTAATGAATCGCGTAGAGCCTTTTCCGAGTCTGGCAACTCAGCCACAATAGGTAGATGACCTTCACGTGATTCATATGAATATTCACGTGAACATCCCTCTTTAGACCCACAAACCCACTACAAATGGCTGACCTTCACGTGAATATTCACGGCCTTCACGCGTGAACATCGTGAAGAACGTGAAGAAGATGTGAACGTTCACGCCATGTTCATATGTTCACGCAGCACTATAAACCGCATTCTAGTCCCAACTATCAAAATGCCCGTTGGATCCGGTCACCAAACCTCACAAACCTGAAAAAACACGAAAATGCGGCAAAAATGTCAATTGTATGCTCCAGAATATACTTTCTACACGTCAATGTTCACGTGAACGTTCCAAAATCAGCCACTTATGCTTCATGTGGAGGTTTTATATTCTTGTGATGTGTGTTATGTTCACGTAAAACCTTCACGAAACCTTCACGTATGTTCACAAATAAGCGGATGAATCACATGGCGTTTCCAAAATGGGGCTGGTCTTCCAACCCTTTCGTGCTCCGGATTGAGCCAAAGCTGTTCACCGGTTACGAGGAGCAAGTCAAAGCTTTGCTCCAACATGTCGATAACAGGCACAAGATAGCCATCCTGACCGGCCATACTGGCGCAGGCAAGACACACGCCCTAAAGTGGCTTGAGGCCTATTCCGACGGGAACGCCGCCAAGCTCTATTTAGCAAAGCCTCCGACCCAGCCACAGGAGTTCGTTCGCGTCTTTACAGATCATTTCGGTACGGGCCTCTTGGCGCGCCTGCTGGGCAAGGAACCCTCACTTTACACCCTTGCCGGCTGGGTGAACGGCCGGCTGAAGGGCGGTCATCTCCTGCTCATGCTGGATGAGGCCCATGAGACCAACAAGGACGTTTTGGAATGGCTGAGAGTGCTTGTGGATCAGATAGATTCCGTTTCGCTCATTTTGGCCGGGTTGCCTGCTTTGGAGGAAAAAGTGAGGGTTGAGCTGCCCACGTTGGACCAGCGCATCACGTCAAGGATCACTCTGACCGCATTGACGCCCGAAGCCACGCGCCAGCTCATCCAAAAGCGGATTGAAGCAGTAGGCGGTAAGGGAACGCAGCCCTTCACCGATGGCGCCTTGGAGGTCATCTACAACCGCACCGGCGGCTTCCCAAGGGAGGTACTGAAGATGTGCGACCGCCTTGTGAGGGAAGCTGCAGAGAAGGGCTGGGGTTTGGTAGAGGCATCGAACATTGAAGCTTACAGGGAGGTTCCGGTGCCGGAAGTGAGAGTTGACGAACCTGTTGTCCATTTCAGCCCCAAGCCGCCTTCTGAGGAGCAGCTTGCCAACCTTCCATACCGCCAGCGCCAGATCTTGGACATATTGAGCAAGACCGACTGGCTCACGCCTGGTGCAATAACAGAACAGATTGACATCGGAGCTTATGCCACGAAGCAACACGCGGTCCGCAGCATCAACAACATCCTTCACAGGCTGATGATTGACGGTTTCGTCCAGCGCGAAAGCAGGGGCAAGGCGTTCATGTACGCGCTCACGCCCAACATGAGGACCCG
>Ga0315289_10016384_pt1 | contig 10228 bp, 8 predicted proteins | sample YL17G11_40_MG_FD_203452 | JGI IMG/M metagenome (GOLD analysis project Ga0315289, IMG submission 203452) | Sediment microbial communities from Yellowstone Lake, YNP, Wyoming, USA - YL17G11_40 | ecosystem: Environmental > Aquatic > Freshwater > Lake > Sediment | place: USA: Wyoming | collected...
CCGGTGCGATGGCTGTGCCGATCGGCCGAACCAGCCCCATCTTGACCTGCTCCACTTCCGGCCAGACCACAGGCTCAGCAGCCCTGCTCTCCGTGCCGTCGTCGGCGACCGCTGTAACCGTGAACCAGATGTAACCCTGGCGCTGAGGAAACTCTATCGCCACCTTTCGCACGTCGGCGCCCACTTCCTCTGCGGTCTCATACGTGGGTTCGTGAAGGGCAGACTTCCAGTCGAGGTTCCACCTGACCCGGTACTTCACTATCTTCTTTGCCGGTTCGTTTGGAGCATCCCAGGTGAGGACGGCCTTGGTCCGTTCGCTTTCGGCCGGAACCACTTTCAGGTTCCGGACAGGAGCAGGCGATCCTATGGGCGCAATGTTGGTCTGGTAGACATAAGTGTGCGCCTTCTCGTCCCCTCGCCAGCAGGCGAGGTTGAACTCCCTCATGTCAACGAAGTGGTATTCCTTCTGGCCGTAGGCGCGAACGCAGTACATGATCACACAGTTGCCGCCCACCACCCAGAGAGTGTCGTAGGGATTCGCGCCCAGGTTGAACTTGCCCTCGTCGTCGAGCCGGACCTGTTTCGGAGTGACGATGTTGGTCTTGCGGCTTGCCTCGTTCATTTCATAAGGCGAGGCCCACTCCTGGAAGATGGTTAGAGCGGCACCCGCAAGCGGCTCTCCACGGTTGTTGAGGAACTGGACGTAGTTGCTCTCGGGCATGTCGAACAGATAAAGCCCATATCCTGCGTGGTTGTTCCAGCGCTTCATGGTGGCGTCAAAGGCTGCGGCCTCGTCTTCGCTGAATGCTCCCCGTATCTCGTAACGGTACGCGCCTCCCATGATAGAAGAGTGGGCACACCTGTGATCGGAGTATGGTATCTCGATCGTCTTGCCGGTTTCCGGGTCGAGGGCAAGGTTATCGAGCAGCCCAAAACCTATCTGGTAGCTGTCAATAACACCGCATTGATGGACCAGCTCGTGGATAAGTCCGCCGTCAATGCCCTTGGCGTATTGGGGAATCTTGTCAATGTCCCAGTAAATCCGCCAGTTGCACCAACCTCCCTTGTCGTTGTAGGCCTTGAGCTCTGCGCCCTCGTCTTCGGGAAAGATGTAGTTGAACCTTACCCCCGCCTGCACGCCGTCAGGAGTCGAAGGGTACTTGGCGTCGCGGAAGTACTCGCGCCACTTATCTATGTGCGCCTGGCACCAGTCCTCGAACGAGTAGGAGCCGACCAGGTTCTCCGTGTTGCCAAAGGCCGGGTATTCGCCCTTGTTGCCTGCCGTAATCGTCAGCACGAACCCGAAGGTAGGGTCTTCGCGCTTGTTATTGGCTTTGCAGATCTCCTCGATCTTGTTGTTGGGATCGGCCTCGAACGAGACGAAATGCCTTCCCAACTCGTAGGGCCACTTTATCTGGACGCTTGTCTTCTCGCCGGGTTCAAGCGCCGGCAGCTCACCTTTCTTCATGACCTTCCCGTCCATCTTGAAGAGGTAATCGCTCTTGCCGACCTTGACGCCGCCCTTGTTCGCGACGAACGCCGTGAAGGTGATCTCCTCTCCCTTGACTGGGTGCGTCTTAACGTTCGCTTCGTATTCGTCGCGCGTATAATAGTAAACGGGCGGCTTCCCCGGAACACCCGTTCCCGGCTTGACGAGAACGGGCAGGTTCCCCGGATATGAGAATCCATAACCCGGATACACAGGCCATTGCTCGATGAAGAGAACGTCCAGGTCCGCCTTCTTCGGCACTTCGGCCTGCAGTGACAATGAGACGAGAGCAAAGAACGGGATCAGTGTTGCAGTGAGAAGCCTATTCATGTGCGTCAACCCTTCCTTTCGCATCCGACTGGCACGCCGAAATCTCAGATCGGGCTGTCGTCCCGCTGCTCGATCATGACGTGTGCCGCGTAGAGTGTATCGCATATCTCGCGGATTCGCAACTCGGCTCGCGGCTTGCAGGGCATTCACATGCCTGGATCGAGAGCTCTCTCCGGCTGTTCAAACCGGCCTCACGTCAGCTCTGCTGCGGAACAAGCAAATCGCCACCCATCGGTCGAGAGTCTACAGGACGTGCTCTCGAAACTCGTCAACACCGTGCGTCACCATTGCCGTAGTTTACTTCGGTCTGCTGACGCGATATACTTGGATCGAGCCCGCCTGGTGTGCGTGCTCAATGGGGTAAATCCCCAGACCTCGCCGGGGCCGCTGACTTGAAGCGCGGAGGTTGGTTACCAATGCAGGGGAGTAGTTCACAGCCGGATGCTCTGGGCCCGAGCTCCTATCCTCGATGTTACGCTTTTCTCGGCCTGGCATTGCTGATTGCTGCAACGCCTGGCTGGGCAGGTTCATCTACGGGGGTGAGCCTGGAGGTAAAGCCTGGCGTCCTCTTGGTCAAAGAGGGAGGGCGATCGCTGCCGATTTCTCTGAAGTGCCCGCGATTCGTCTTCGACGGAGTGGCGGCGGGCGAGAACGCGGGTGCCGGAACTGCACCATCAGGTATCGAGCGGGGCCGACCTGCGAGGATAACGTTCAGCCCGATCCCGGTAGGGAAGACCGGCAAGCTGGAAGTCGTCCTTTCGCTCGATTGGTCTGCGAAGGAGAACGTGCTCCGCAAATGGGCGCGCTTCCGGCTCAGCAACGTCGAAAAGCCAATGCGACTCGAGGAGGTTGTCCTGGAAGATCTCGACCTGGCGGGCCGGAAGGTTGAGGCCGAGCCGAGCGACATTCAGAGTTACCCAAGCTTCACAGACGGGTTCTTCCTGGGGATCGAGTTTCCGGTAGCATTGACCCGGCTGGAAAATGGGCATCTCATCCTGGGGCAGAGGCCGGGCCTGATCGTACAGCCGGGCATCTGGTATGAGACCCACAAGGCCGTCTATGGCGTCGCCGAGGTAGGCCGGGAGAAACAGACTTTCGAGGGGTACATAATGGCCCACCGACCCGGTCCGAAAGGTATCCACGTCAATTACAACAGTTGGTGGACCTCCCCTGCCCCATACTACACCGAGGGCGATATTCTGGGGCTGATGAAGACTTTCGAGGAGAAACTGTACAAGCGCTACAAAGTCTCCTTTGACACTTTTTGCATAGATATGGGCTGGTCTGACCCGAAGAGCATCTGGGAGATCGACAAGAAGCTTTTCCCGGACGGGTTCAGTCGAATCGAGCAGGCGGCAGCCAGGGCAGGATCGCGACTCGGGCTATGGATATCCCCGAGCAGTCAGTACCCTACGGCGCTGGACAACGACTGGGCCGAGAAGAATGGCTATGAGACGTTCGGGGGAGACTGGCGGTATGCGTGTCTGGGAGGCAAGCGGTACCGCGAGGCGTTCAGAGACCACTTGATCGAGCTGATAAATCGGTATGGGATCCGGCACGTCAAGTTCGACGGCTACCAGTTCGTCTGCAGCGCCTCAAACCACGGCCACGCGCCCGGTGCGCTCTCCGCTGAGGCCTGCGCGGAGGGCATAATCGAGGTATTCGAGTCGGTGCGAAAGGTGGCGCCGGACCTGTGGATGGAACCGACCTGCTTCGGATGGCACCCGAGCCCGTGGTGGCTCTTCTACACCAACTCGGTCATCGGGACGTTCGGCGACGACGCCCCAACCGGCCGTGTGCCCTGCCCGATATACCGCGAGAGCTACACCACCGCTCGCGACTATTTCAACCTTCAGGGGGCCTACTGGACGCAGGTCCCGATAGCCGGGCAGGAGGTGCTGGGCATAGTCCATCAGAGCGAGGAGCCGTTCATGAACGACGCCGTCGAGACCCTGATGCGTGGAAACCTGTTTCTGCCGATCTACCTCAACCCGAAGTTCATGGACGACTCTCGCTGGAAGTGGCTGGCCGAGTTTCTCAAGTGGGCGCGCAAGAACGCCGGTGATCTTGAGGCGACAGAGGCGATACTTCCGGCTTCGTGGCAAGAGGGCAAGTGTCCGAAGTTCAGAGGAGATGCTCTGATGCCTCGGGAGCCTTACGGCTACGCGCACTGGAACGGCAGCAGGGCACTCGTGGCGCTGCGCAACCCGTGGATCGCGTCTCAGAAGCTGACTTTGAAGCTTGTGGGGATCTCTCCGGGGACAGCGGGGCTCTCGGCGGTGAGCCTGTACCCGGAGGTCCGGGTTTACGGCACGAACCTGCGGGCTGGCGACAGCCTCGAGGTCCCGCTGGCGCCGTACGAGACCCTTGTGCTCTCGATCGGCCGACGCCAATCGCTGGACGGAGTGCCTGCTGTCTCAGAAGCGCTCCTGCCGACCGTAAAGGCTACTGTGCTCAGGAAAGACGTGGTCGGGGCAGATTTCAGCAACTCAGTCGTGCCGCTCGGGCCGGACTGGACGAGCAAGGTAGGCGAGACGGACTCGACCGTTCAGGTTGAGCTGGAGGCGGATGTGACGGTGACGGCCCCGGACACGGAGCTGCTTCTTCTCCGAGAAGGGCAGGATCCTCTGCTAAAGCCGATGTGCCGGGTCGAGATCAACGGCAGGGAGGCCGTGGAATCGCGGACGAGCAGCTCTGGAACGGGTTGGGCGGCAGGGGGCCCTTCGCCCGATCAATGGCTTTTCCGACACTTCCCTTTGGCCAACGGCACGAATCACATCAAGGCCCAAATGGCGGGCGTCACCAGCTCGGACAGGCTCTCGGCCTGGGTCTGGAGCACGAAACGGGGTTCGACCGGACCGGTCACCTACCGGAACGCTCTACCAAGCCCGGAGCTGATTCCAGTCGAAGCCGTCCGGCTTCTGGACACAAGCACTGATCGTCCCACAGTCGTGCGGACGGACCGCCCGGTGGACCGGATTGACGGGATTTTCCTCGACTTCATGACCCCGACGTCGGTCTCCCAGGACTGGGGCACGCTTCAGAAGAACAGGAGCGTCTGGGAGAAGCCGCTGGCGATCGCGGGCAGGCGGTTTGTGAGGGGGCTGGGAACGCACGCGTTTTCACGGATCGTTTACGCTCTCGATGGGAAATACCGCCGTTTCCAGGCGTACGCCGGCGCGGACTGGGGGAACAACGGCACGGTCACTTTCGAGGTTTGGGTGGATGGCAACAGGCGCTGGGAGTCGGGCCTGATGAAGAAGGACACCCCGGCAAAGCTCGTGGACGTTGATGTGAGCGGCGCGAAGACGCTGGAGCTTGTGGTCGGCGACGGCGGCGACGGGATCAGCAGCGACCATGCCGACTGGGCCGAGGCGAAGGTGCTGAGGTAATCCGCTGTTCAAAGCGGGCGGAGAGCGACGATGGGCCGCTCCCAGGCCTTCAACAAACGTTGTCTGCCATCCGCAATTGCAGCGCTGGTGCTCTACTACACTTGGACCCGCGGAAAAGCAGGAATTGTCTTACCGGGCAGCGAAATAGCAGACTGAACGGGGAGGCTCCGGTTTCTGGTCAGACCCGCTGAGACTGCAACGCCGGGCCCTGAGTCCGGGAAAGGAGAGTCAACCAAGTGACCATATTGTTGACGATCTGTAAGGTCCTAATCATCATCGGTGCGCTCAACTGGGGGCTAGTGGGGTTCTTCAAGCTTAACCTCGTAGCGGCTATTTTCGGAGAGAAGAGCGCCGTGTCAAGACTCGTTTACGCTATCGTTGGACTGGCGGCGCTGCTGTATGTGATACTCTGGCTGCTAAAGCTGACGCCAGGCAGGGCTGCATAATAACCGAGAGAACGAGACGCGGTGCCGCGGCCGCTAATTGTCTGTCGAAGAGTGCCGTCAGAGGAAGGGCCGACCTACAGGTATCTGAACGTAAGGCAGCCCGACGGCTCGCTCATCTGTCGGGAGAAGTATGAGGAGAACGGCCAGAGCCTGAAGCTTGTCGAGAGCCACCAGTATCACGAGGACGGGCTTGGGAGCACGCTGGCCATGACCGACCAGGACGCCGACGTGACGGATAAGTATTCCTACGACGCCTGGGGGAACGCGACTCACGGGACCGGCACGACCGCCGATAACCCGTACCAGTATGTGGGGCAGTTGGGTTACTACACCCACCACCAGGAGTCTACGCTCGGCCTCCTGCAGCTTGGTGTCAGGTATTACGACCCGGGGGTGGGGAGGTTTACGCAGAGGGATCCGGCCCTGCGCGGCTCCGGCAGCTACGCGTACGCCGGCGACTCACCGGTTCTCTACGAGGATCCGGACGGTAGGTTTCCCACGATAGAGCACTGCGGCAAGAAGAAAGACAAGAAGCATGACGATGTGGAAAACGCGCTGAAGAGGATATGTGATGCCCTGAAGGCCGGCAAGTGTCAGCGCAGCGCCTGCGTACACGGGGGGCATACCGGCTGTCACCTGAAGATATGCGAGTCAGGACACGTCCAATGCGAGTGGAGCGGTTACAGATGTCTCGCTGATAGCTGTGCGGAGTCTCCGCCGCCCTGCTTCGAGAACGTTTCGCGGCCGTTCCTAACTATCACACTGTGCGACGACATCTGGAATCCGCGTCCCGGCCGTACGTGCGACACGTATCCCGGCACGCCGGGACATGCGGTTATGGGGAACATCCTACACGAGATGAACCATCTCTGCGGGGATTGCTCGGAAGAGCACAATGATACTCGGGCCGGCAACTGTCTAAGGGATATTCTGGGGGTGAGGTGATGAATCGCATTTTCTTACCGTGCATGGCCTTGGTGGCTTGTGCGGGTCTCGCGGTCACCGGTGGCACGAGGACGCAGAGCGCCGCTCGGCGGGTGCCCCACGAAGTTCACCAGCCCCGAGCGGTACTGAGCACCACGAAGATGAAATGGGGCAAGGATGAAACGCTGGCCTTGTGGCTCAGCATTTACAATGGTAGCAACCGCCCGCTGAGGATCGACGGTCGGCTGCACTGGCCCGGGAATATCTTCGTGTGGGTTAAGTTGCCGGGCTCAGTCCAGGAGATAGGTGCTGAGACCGTACGCCCGCACATATCGATGATTACTTGGCGGTCGCTTCTGACGACGGTGCCGCCGGGGGCGTCTTACGGCACGAGACTGGCTATCGGCCGGGGCAGCAAGGCACGCCTTATCAAGGAACTGAAGCGCTTGACGCCTGGCACCTACACGTTCAGGGCAGTCTACTATAGTGCTCTTGACCCGAAACGGACCGGAGGAGTCACATTCGAGACGTCCTCTAACCCACTGACTATAGTAGTCGAGCGGTAGGGATTGGTTGCGGCTCTGCATTGCTGTGGTTTCGGACCACGACCGACCCGGATATCACCGTCACTCCCCGGTGCCGATGCACTAGAATCCCGTTATAGAGGGAGGGACAGTGGGGCTGTTGAAAAAGGCCGATCCATCCGCAGTTCAGGGCCTTGCGCCCATCCTGGCTTCGGCAAGCGGCGAAGGTGAGGACAATATGAGATTCGTACTGCGGATACTTCAGCCTGCACGCACCCATTCGGCTGCAATGGTTGGGGCGCTGATTTCGTGGCTGATCGGTGTACTGTTTCTGTGGACACTCGACGTCGTGCTCTACAGGGTTGGCTTGTCCGCCGGTGCGGTACCCGACTACGGGTTCGGAGCCGAGGCCGCCGCGTTTCCGCTCGCGGTTGCCGTCTCAAGCGGAACTGCGGCGGCGGCCGGGTCCAGCTTCAGGCTCCGCAAATGGTGGACCTGCGCGGCGCTGCCGCTGCTACTGTGGGGCTATATGGTATGGTGGGCCTTTCGGCATGGCGCCTACTATTACTCGCGCGGCTCTTACGATGATGCCCTTACCATTGTATACGGACGAAAGTACTTCAGCGTAGCGACTTACCTGGCGATATCCGTAACCGCTGCGTCTCTGGGCGCCATCGTCGGGAAGAGCAACCAGCCGCGCTGGCGTGCTGCCCTTGCTTGCATTGTGGGCGGCCTAGTCGTCACGTCACTTGTTCTTGGGGCATACTACCCTGCGCTCGTCGCGCAGAATCGCCGAGACTTGGAGCGGCAGGACTTGCTGCTTGACGCCCGGCGACAGCTGTGGGAGCTTAAGCAACTGCAGCGTCACCAGGGAGATCATGCTTCTTCCCCACAGAATGGCAACCATCTGCCATAGGGACGTCCGACGTGACAGGCAGCGTTTCCCGGGTGTTTCGGGGGTCCGTCCCCGAAACGCCCGCTCTTATGTGGCGAGCTGGTTGCTGATGAGGATATGAACAGCCGGCTGGACTACGTGACCTATCCGCCGAACAATCCGGTGGACTTCGGCTGCGACTGGGTTAGGAACCGCAAGAACCCGCCGTCTGGTGAAGACGCTATGGTGTTCAATGATGTGGACGAGTTGACAACCCGGCGGGGGGATTACGAACGGACGTACAGCTACTACGACGATGGGACCCTCCCGGAGGTCTGCCAGCTAAACCAACGAACCGGAGGAGACCACTGACCCTAACCATCGTGGCCCTAACTGTCTGCGCGAGCCTTTCCGCAGCAGCCGCACCGGTCATAGAGTTCGAGAAGACCGTTGTGGACCTGGGGAAGGTCCAGGCCGGCAAGAAGGTAACGGCGAGCTTCCCGTTCAAGAACGCGGGCGACCAGACGCTTCAGATCACCAGGATTTCCGGTTCCTGCGGAGGCTGCACTAGTCTCAAGGCCACCCTCACCACTGTCCAGCCGGGCCAGTCTGCTGCGATAGAGGCTGCGTTCACCACGCCGAGCGGCGGAGGCAGCATCAGCAAGAGACTGCGGGTAGAGACCAACGATCCTGCCAGGCCATCTGTCAGTCTGGCAGTGAAGGGAGAGTCAATACCCATTGCCACACTCTCCCCCAAGAGACTGAACGTCGGGAAGATCCGGACGAAGTCTACGGTGGACTACACGGTCACCATAACCCCGACCAAGCCGGAGGGCTTCTCCATCCTCAGGATAGAACCGGGGCGCAAGTTCGCCACCGCGCCCGGCTTCAGCAAGTCAGCAGACGGCACGGGAAGCTACATAGTAACCGTCCGTGTGCAGTCTGGGGACAGGCCGGGCAGGATATACGAGAGCCTGAAGGTCCTCAAGCTGAGTTTGAGTTTTTGCCAGCGGTTGCTTGGTCTACCAGGAAACGGACACCTCGGCACGAAACGGGGTTTTGTTGTATCGGGACACCCCTGTCCGGATGCCTGCCTCGCACCTGTGAGGTTGGCTGTCGGAACAAGGGTGTGCCGGAAGAACGCGGCAGGTTATCCTGGTGGACGAGAACAACAAGATCGTCCGGCGGCTGTAGGCGTCTGCTAGCTTCGGGCGTAGGCGGTTCGACTGAGGAACTTCTGAAGGACGATGAACGCCAGGAGAAGCATTCCTATGGCTACCTTGGTCCACCAGGAACTGAGCGTTCCCTGAAACATGATCCCTGTCTGAATGATCCCGAATATCAGCGTTCCGATCAGCGTGCCGAACACGCTGCCCGCTCCCCCGGTCAAGAGCGTCCCGCCGACGACGACAACTGCGATGGCATCCAGCTCCATTCCCACCCCGGCGCTGGGATTGCCTGCCGATTGGTAAAAGGTGAAGACCACCGCCGCAAGTGACGAGCAGAAGCCGCTGAACGTATACACCAGAAGCTTTGTCGGCCCGATAGGGAGCCCCATAAGCAGCGCCGCCTCCTCGCCGCCGCCCACAGCGTACACATTCCTCCCGAACGACGTGTAAACCGAAAGGTATATCCCCACCGCAACGACGACGAGGAAGATGATCCCGGTTATCGGCATTTCTGCCCCGCCTACCCTGACCCCGAAATCCGTTATCCAACGGTAGAAATCGTTCTGAATGGGCATGGCCCTCAAATTGATGATGTAGGCCAGGCCCCGGGCAAGAAACAGCCCAGCCAGAGTGACAATGAAAGGGGCCAACTTGAAGAAGTGGACCACGCACCCCATCAAGAACCCAATGGCCATACCTAAAGCAAGCGCTGCCAGGATCGCAAGGAGCGGATGCACGTTGCAGCGCCCCATCAGAACGGCCATGACGATGCTCGAGAGCGCCATGACAGACCCAACGGAAAGGTCAATGCCTCCCGAGATGATCACCAGCGTCATGCCGACAGCGATGATCCCCAGGAAGGAGTTATCCACGATGAAGTCAATGAAGACGCGCAGCGAGAAGAAGCCCGGATAAAGCACCGAGGCCGTCGTGTACAGAAGCAGGCACACGGCCGAAGTGGCAAGGAGTGGCGCGTGCTTCATCCAGAACGCCCCCCTCACCTCGACGACCTCCTTGGGGTCAGGATCCCCAAAACCGTCTTCTGGAAAGCCGGCGACTGAATGAAGCAGACCTGCACGA
>Ga0315289_10016385_pt1 | contig 10226 bp, 11 predicted proteins | sample YL17G11_40_MG_FD_203452 | JGI IMG/M metagenome (GOLD analysis project Ga0315289, IMG submission 203452) | Sediment microbial communities from Yellowstone Lake, YNP, Wyoming, USA - YL17G11_40 | ecosystem: Environmental > Aquatic > Freshwater > Lake > Sediment | place: USA: Wyoming | collected...
CCATTCGCTTCCGCGAGGAACCTGCATCGTCTTAGACAACTTCGAGACCAGGCAGAAGTCGGGCTGCACGGCATCGGCGAATCCTTCCAATCACTCTCAGCGCTCCAGCATCAGAAAGCGATCCTAGAAGCAAATTTGGGCGCACCAATTGGAGGCGTCAGAATACATCGTTTGGACCTGATGATTCCGAGAACGTTTGACTTCGAGAAGTATGCGGGATTCATATACGATTCGACATACTTCCCGCCGAGGTACGGTCAGAGGAGGATGTATAGGCCGTTCTTCGCGGTTGAGGGTCTGCTTGAAATTCCAATCGCAATTATGGATAGCGACTTCGCAGAGATGAGCACGGAGAAGGCTTGGACGCGGATAGAAAGCATTCTGGAGGAACATCGCAGGAACGAGGGCGTTTGCACGGTTCTCTGGCATCCACACAGTTTCTACGATGAAGGATGTGCTTTCCACACTTTGCGCTACGCACACCTCGCAGGATTCAAGGAAATCTACGAGAGAATCCTCCAGTACGGACAAGACAACGCTGGCGATATGTGCAGCTGCATGAGAATCCAGGAAGAAATCCAACACTCAAAGCTAGCGTGCTGGTGACGCAGATCGCCAGCAGAGTAGTCTCCGCGCAGGCACCCAACGACCATTCTTGCGGGTCCACGATCGATCGGCTACCAGCGGCCGGTCTTGCAGAAGAAAACGCCATCCTTCCGTTCGAGAGAGAAGATCTGGATCTTCAAGCTTGGAGCCACAAGCAGGACAGATGAGTATCTCAAGCAGATCCTCATGAAACAGATCCATGCTGAGGCATCTTCAGGAGCCATCTTCGCCTCATAGGCCAATAGCCTATTAGCCACTTCCATGACCACGACATCTTGCAGGAGCAGTTGTCTTGGATCCGGTAGAAAAAACACATCGCGACTACTTGTCTGTGATAGGTGGTACTCATGCAACGCCAGGAGATTACAAGAACAGAAGGTGGAATCAATACTACCATTTGACATACACGCACATTGTGGATAGGATGATAGGCGATCGGGTTGGAACTGTCCTTGATGTCGGGACGTCTCACGGACATTGGCTGCCATTTCTGAAGCAAAAAGGATTCACTGTGCTCTTGGGGGTAGAGCTTGATCCTGAGCGAGCAAAGCTTGCGAAACAGAGTGGGTACCATGAGGTCTATGCTTGCGATGCAGCGCAGATACCCCACCCGAGTGAAACCATAGATGTCGCGATCTCGAATGACGTGTTTGTGCACATTCTGAGAATCAAGGACAAGATATCGGTATTGCGAGAGGTGGAAAGGCTGCTCAAGCCTGGTGGCATATTCATTTTGAACCATCCCATGTCGAGGGCGTTCAATTTCAAAGGTTATCATGTCCATGAGTACTGTTCGTTCTTGAGCCTGCAAGAGTTCATCACTCTGATCCTGAACAACACGGGTCTCTCGATTACCGACATAAAACCCACGTACTATCATTTCAGAAACTCTAGGCCGGGATTCATCGCGAGGTGGGCTAGGCACTTCATCGCGATCCCATTTGTCATCAGGTTTCTCTTCTACTTGGATTACCTCAATGCTAGGGATCTGCCTCTAGAGGACTCAGACGTCGTCTATGTCAAGCTCGTCAAAAGGACCGGCGAGACCGTCGTTCCTGGTGCAGGAAGAGGCACCGTGAGCAAGGCATCGAAGTGATGCAAGTTTGTGGATTCATCGTCTCACACCTAGTTCTCTGTACCACTCGATAGTCCTCTTCAACCCTTCGTTCAGATCGATCGTTGGTTTGAACCCGAGTAGGTCTTCTGCGAGAAACGTGTTTGCAATGTGTCTTCTGACATCACCAAGTCTCTCTGGCTCGTAGATGATCTGTTTTTTTCCCGCATCTAGGTGCTCGGAGATAGTCCGGATCACGGACTCTATTGATATTTCTTTTCCACTAGCAATGTTCAGGACTCTCTTTCTGGTGCTCTTGCATTCATAGACTTTCACGGCGGCATCCACGGTATCTGCTACAAACAAGTAGTCCCTTGTCTGCTTTCCATCGCCGTAGACAACAGGTGGTTGGCCGCCAAGTATCCTCCTTATGGTGAGCGGTATTACGCCGGCGTAGCTTCCCTCGTTCTGTCTGGGTCCGTAGTTGTTGAACGGCCTTATGATTGATGCATCAATGCCAAACGTGTTCCAGTAGGAGAATATGAGCTGGTCTGATGCTGCCTTGCTGGCAGCATATGGGGTTCTGGGATCCAAGGGATGCTTTTCATCCATGGGCGCGTACTCACACGTGCCGTATGCTTCGGACGAGGAGAAGTGTATCAGGGTTTCGAAAAGGTCTCCCCTTGCCAGCTCGCACACAGCACCTGTGATATGGACGTTCTGCTCAAAAGTCCACTTGGGTTTCCTGAGAGAAACCAGCAACGGTACAACTGCCAGGTTGAACACCACATCCACATTCTCGTCCTTCAAGACCTTCGACATCGCTTGGAGGTCGGAAGCGTCCTGATTATAGATCTTGAGATTCGGGTAGGCTCGCTTTGCGTCGTTGAGATTAGCCTCCTTTCCAAGGAAGAAGTTGTCAACTACGACCAGGTTGTCCGGATCCTCTTGGACTAGTCTGTCCACTAGGTGACTTCCCATGAAACCGGCGCCTCCCGTCACAAGTATAGATCCGTTTTTCAGGCTCATGATGAACTTCGCCTTCACAGTATCAAGATACGCGCCTTGGATGAGGACGATTCTGATATTCTTGTCTAATAGCATCAACAGTCAATCGTATTCCCTCCTCTGGTGGCGTTCTTGGCTCCCACCCTAGCTCCCGCCTGATCTTCTCGTTGCTATAACTCATCCTACGGATGTCGCCGGGGGAAGGTGGGGCGTAGACGGGGCGCACTTTGGTGCCCACAAAACGAGAAACCAATTGAAAGATCTCCGCGATCTTCATTTCGTGTCCGGAGCTGAGGTTGAAGACATCAAACATCTTATCGTAACGCATCGCTCTCAACAATGCATCAGGCACATCCTTCACGAACACAAGGTCCCTCGTCTGAAGTCCGTCTCCAAAAATTGTGATTGGGCGCCCCAGAAGAAGGTTTGTTGCAAATGTTGCTACAACGGGCATCCAGCGTTGTCTTTCGCTAATTCTCTGTCTCGGTCCGTATACCGTCGCAAACCTGAAGATCGTTGACTGGATTCCGTATTGCTTGTTGTACGCCTGCATCATTAGTTCCGCTGAGTACTTGTCAACATCATATGGAGTTGAGCAGTTCACCGGGGCAATTTCTTTTGCTCGAACGCAAGGACCGTATATGCCGCTATTGCTGGAGAAGACGATTCTCGCATCGTGCTTCCGAGCGTACTCAAGCACATTGACAGAGCCCATGAGATTCACCGAGACGTCTGTCTGTGGTCTTCTGAAACTCAAGCTCCTCTGATGACAAGCAAGGTGGAAAACAGTCCGTGCCTTCGGAATCTCCGAGATCCAAGCCTTTCTCGAAATGTCCGCGACTCTAAGCTGGACTCGATCGATGACGTTCCGCAGATTGCTTCGGCTATGGCTATGAGTCAGAACAGTGACCGAATATCCCCGGCCTACGAGTTCCTCGACTAGGTGGCTGCCAATGAATCCGGTTCCTCCGGTTACAAGGACCTTTTCGCCAACCAAGCGAAGTCACGCGTTCATCGAATTCTCAGCAGCACGCCTGATCTTCCAACCCTTAAGCGTATCGTGTAGCGTCTACAGTAAGGGAGACGCGTGTTTCTGTAAAGCCTTAATATCGACGCCTCGGCATCGGCCGTAGCTCTGATCGTCGGTGAATGTAGCTTTGCGCGTAGGGATCTTCGGCAACCTATCTAACAGTGGGTACAATCTCGCGAGGATCCTGCGGAAGCGTGGAATGGACGTTCAGTTCATTCATGACCCCCACCAGAATATGGCATTCAGTCAACCACTCTGGGAAGACTGTGACCTTGTTCTGGATCCTAGCGCCATTTTTTCCCCTCAAAGTTTCTGGGCAGAAAAAGCCATCGAAGTCGGATGGAGGAAACCAGACTGGTGGAAAGACGTGAGCGAAAGAGGGCGCAGAGTTGCACTCATGAATCCAAAGCTAGCACTAAGGGCCATGCTTAGTGCTGACGCTGGCAGATCAGTTGGAATGCTGAAGTTCGCACTCGGAAGCTTGCACCTTGTTAACTTGCTGTCGCAATTCGATTTCCTTGTTCTCATCGGGGTGGGACCAGTGTACGGGAAGCTTGCTGGAGTACCGTACATAGCAATTCCATTGGGACAAGACATCACATGGTTACCATTTCAAAACGACGTGGTGGGGCGGCTACAAAAGTCGGCCTATGCACAAGCACGTCGCATCTTGGTCTATGATTGGCGTCACATCGATTCTCTGTGCACGCTCAACCTTTCTGACCGCTGGACATTTTTTTCTTTCCCAATTGACGCTGGCAAATACGCAAGACGTGATTCGATGGACAAGGACGAAGTTTTCGATTGGCTGCCCGCGGGCGTGAGGGACAAGTTTGTGTTTTTCATGCCATCATCTCAAGAATTCCGCCTGAAGGGGACGGACAAGGCGCTGAGAGCTTTTCTGAAACTGTCCCATGAAAGAGATGATGTCGCACTTGTCACTCCAAGCTGGGGGCAGGATACTGCCCGAGCAAAGCAGATAGTCAAACAGGGTAGCGGAGAAGACAGTGTGGTCTTCCTTCCCTACGTTGTCAGCAGACCTCTCTTGATCAAGTTCTACCGCGTTTCAAACGTGGTCGTCGACCAATTCGTGCTGGGGTCGTACGGTTTTTCGGTCCTCGAAGCGATGGCCTGTGAGAGAGCAGTAATAGGGCATATTAACTCGAACAGATATCGTCCGTACCTGCGGAGGCTGCCTCCTAATCTGCAAGCGTACACCGAGCAGGAAATCTACGACAAGATGAGATGGGCCGTCGAGAATCCAGATGGATTAATGACCATTGCAAGAGAATCGCGTGAATGGGTCATGGATCAACACTCACCTGATTCCGTTCAGACGCTGGAAAAGGCAATATGCGAGGAGGCTTGAGTCACGGTGAGTCTGCTCACAGATATGGCTGCGCTCGCTTCGTTTACCGCGCGTTCCTCTTCTCATAGTCCGTTCATGTGAATAGCGTTCCCCTTGCTACTGAAAAGGGCCGCACTCACACAGGATGGGCGCGAGTGCATCCTAGTTCGTCAAGATCGCGGAACATCCGGCGCATTTGTGTCCGCCCAAACTCCTTTATCACTGCACCATCCTATCCGGTGTGACCGAGGAACCGAGGATGAGAGTCGAGAGGTTGATCACGAGAAGTTGGTACTATTTCAGGACCGGATACGGGACCTATCTTGTGTTTCTTTTGGGCTTCGTCTCGACTCTTGTAACGGTCTACTATTTGGCGATCAACAACATTCCGATGCTTAAGGCGTATTTTCCAAGCTTCACAACATTCGCTATTTTGGCGATGCTCATAGGGGTTCCGTTTTCGGTGATTATAGGGTGGGTGCACACCAAGAGAAGCAGCTTGTATAGTGCTGAGGTCGACATAGCTGTCGAAGCGAACCCGTACAACTATAAGCTTGCGCCAGGCTACTGGAAAGAAGCGGCGTTCCCCGCATACCTAGAGACGCTCAGGCTGGTCAAAGCACTCTGTGAGAGAGAAGGTCTTCTTACTCAGGACGACCGAGAGAAGACCGAGCAATTGGAGCGGAAGTTTGAGATCCTCATAAAAGGGGGCTACGTTGGGACACCGAGGAGAAAACTCAATTTCTAGCATCCTAATTCATAAGCCCATTTCACTTCACGATGATACCAGGTGGGTACTTGGACCGGGCCTTTTGCTGCTCGATGGTAGCGACGGTCTTGAGATAGGTGATTATTGCGGTGTACAGATATGCAGTTATGCGACTGTTGAGTGGGCTCTGAAGTGCAGATGCATGCCCACTCGCGTTCGAAAGCGGAAATTTGTCCCTCAACAAACAACATGCAAGACGACGTTCAGCTTGACACACGCGCTCCCCCAAGAACTTGAATATTCGGAACCTCTATGCGCTGACGCCGGCCAAGGCACGTGACCGGCGTGAGCTCGAACACCGCTGCAGATACAAAAGGGCAGTATAGATTGTTGAACATGGTGGACGGGGGCTCTCTAAGTGATTTGGCCAAGAAGGGCGTTCTGTCATACGTGGAAGAACTCTACAATCCTGGGAACTTCTTCAGTACCGTGTATCACGTAGTCTTCAAGGAGCAGGATCTATCGGTCCCAATGGGAAACAAAACCATCAAGGTCCTCTTGCTCAGGAGGACTCGGCATATTCTAAAGATTGACTTCCTGATCAACCTAGTCTACTACGTTATCCAGATCATCCGCGTCCCGAGGAATATGGCATTAACGTAATACGTGCGCGCGATCCTTACCTGGCAGGCTTCTTATCCATTGTCGCGGGCAAGTTGAACGGGATTCCCGTCGTTGTATCCCTTGGGGGGACCATCGACTTGCTCAGCAAACGGAAGGCAAATGACAGGGCCGTGAGAGCTCTTCTGAGACTATGCCGACAAAGGGACGACGTCGTGCTTGTCAACCCGAGCTGGGGAGAGGACACGGCCCCAGCGAAACAAATGGTCGGAGAAGCCGGGGCAGAAAGGAAGGTAGTTTTCCTCCCGTACCTGGCTAGTAGGCCTCTGTTGAATGCCTTCAACGTTCGAGGCGCGACAGTTATCGACGAATTCGTATTCGGCTCGTACGGGCTGTCAACTCTTGGGGCGATGACCTGCGAGAGAGCTGTGATATCGCACATATATTCGGAGCAGTATCGCCCATACGTGCGTAGGCTGTCCCCTGATTTGGAGGCACGGACCGAGAATGAGATCTACGATAGGATGAAATGGGTCGATGAGAATCCAGGTGCGTTGACGGCGGTCGGGAGGGGATCTCGTGATTGGGTCGAAGATCAACACTCGGTGGGGTCCGTTCGCATACTCGAAGAAGTGATGACGGAACGGGCTTGATTGATCGCTCACATCACTTACCCGCGAAAATCGGTGAGCGCTGTGTTCCTGTTATGATCTGGATGAATTCACAGCGGGGACCGGAGCTTCTTCGATCCGTCCTCCCGACAGCACACACTCAAAACAGGCTATTTCCTGCTTCAGTAGTGTTGTCGGGTGGAACTGATGGAACGCAGTTGCTCGTGCGTGCCTGCCAAGCATCTTGGCCTCACTGGGATGATCGAGCATCCATAGTATGGCTTTCGCCATTGCAGCGTAGTCTCGGTAGGGAACTAGGAGCCCAGTATCGTGGTCCCGAATCAACTCACGGTGCCATTCCACATCATAGGCTACTGTGGGAGTTCCAGAGAGCGCTGCCTCGATCAACGCTCGGCCCATGAGCGGTGACACGATCACATCAGCTGTGTACATCAGGTCCCTAACCCGCTCTTGGGGCTCGAAGCCTAGTATCTGCACGTGTTCGGCAAGTCCAATAGAATTGGTAAGCCGTTGAAGATCGTCACGCATTGGGCCATCGCCGACAAAGAGAAACACCACATCATCTCGCCTATCTGCGACGTGCCTTGCACATTTGACGACATCATCAGGATACTTCTCCGCACTGAGGCGGCCAACGTACAGAACTACCTTTCGTTCCTTCAAGCCAAGTTCTGACTTCAGATTCCGCGGTGCACGCGTCTCGTCATAGTGAATCGGGAAGGTTGGGAGTCTGACGGTCGCCGCCTTGTTTGGAGAGGCGCCATTACGAATAGCGAAGTCGCGATTGTCATCACTGATCGCAATCACGAAGTCCGCGCGGAGGAAGACGAACTTCTCTATCGCCTTCTCAATCCGATGGGACCGCAGGAAACGATAGGCAAGCCCACCCGTGCTGCGTCTGGTCAAGTCATAGTTGGAGTGGACCGATATGAGGAAGGGAATACCTGTGATCTTTGACAAGAAGAAGGCATTCGCTCCTTGGATGTACGGATCTTGCGCTCTGATAACAGAGATCTCTTCGGTCTTAACGAGACGCAAGAGCGAGAAGAGATAGCGGGCCTCTGAGGCGATCAGGTTCATCATTGGGAACGCGCGTAAGCTGGAGAAATGGTATTGCGAGAACTCTAGGATGGTATGGCGTAGAGAAAGCTGGACGACCCTGTCTCTCAGTGCAGGAAAATGGACTGTGTAAACGTGGTCGAAGTATCCGTCAAGGTCGCGGTAGAGAATTGCGTCAGCAACACCTTTCACTTGGAGGGTCTCGAGTGTGGCGGGCACGAGACAAAGAAGGCGGCGCCTCTTTGCCTTCATATGTTGTGCTTGCTGCCGGCGGAGTTTCGAAACGAGCACAAGGAAAACGCCACAGAGAAGAAGGATCATGAAGAAGATCATGCTGAGTGCGACATCGATCGTCCTAGCGGGCGACAACACTCGCTCGACTCCTGTGCGATTGGCCGATTCGCGGCCTCTTCTCTTCTCGAGAGGCATCGCATCTGTCCTGCGTGCTGGATTCTCTATCGTCAAGCTAAAAGTGCTGCGTACCGGAAAGCTCGAGAATGAGGTTCGGAGAAGTTGCCGGGAGACTCCCCCATGTTCACTTCTACACAACAACAGGGGAGGGCACTACGCAAGGCCGTCTACCGTTGGGCGACCCAGAATGGCGCCTCGAGTCGAGAGAATTGTCAAGGAACCGGTTTGGTCAAGGTTTCATATGGAAACAGAACCGATCCGTTGTTGCAAGAGACCTATTGGGGAAGGGAATAGTCATCGTCTGAACTATTTGGCCAACGTTTCTACGTCTCTTCCCGGCCCTGCTAGAGCCACTTTCTCTTCAGCAGGGGTATTCTGTTCCTAGCAAGCAGGTTGGGTCTGTCTGTCCATCTGTTGCGGTTACGACATGGGTAGGTAGTTTCAAGTCTTTCGTTCACGTTCAACATCTTCAGGTGTCTTATCCTATCGTTTTCCATGATGTCCTCCAAATCCTGTTCGTTGGCGTCTGCGATGATCAACTCTTGGGGCATTATCAGAGGGGCTAGACAGCAAGTAAGAACCCTACTGTCGATTGTGACGACACATCGGTATATTGAGGTGCAGGGATATCTCTCAGGTTGAAATACATTCTCGTTGCCAGGCTCACTCAGGCCCACCCATGTCAAGTCCACCAATCCCGCCCAATCCGTTGGCGGTTTCACAAGGAGCTCCGCATTAGGGGACGTAAGAGGAGACCAAAGTCTAAGAAACTCGTCAACCTCGCTTTGCGCGTGTAGCTCTTTCATGATTTGCACGTGGGCGTGAGTCCTTCGTTTGACTCCATGGCGGTTGAGAATGGACAAGAAGTTCTTGGTGTTCTGGACGACTGGGTCGTACATGTCTGCTCCGTTGATGGCCCTCGTACTTCTCGCGTGATGCAAGGTTCAGGCTTAGGACCACTTGATCCGCTTCGCATTTCCCAATCTCATGCGCGACTCTCTCGGATAGAAGAGTTCCGTTGGTTGAGAGCAATATCTCTACGGTGGGCATCTTCTGCCGCAGGTATCGGATTGATTCCAGGAAGTGTGGATACATTAGGGGCTCTCCATATCCGACCACTGATGCTGCTTCCAAGTTCAGGGCCGCTGCCTGATCGACCATTTTCTTGAACAGACTCGGATCCATGTCTCCTATCTTGCGAACCTTCAACATGACGCATCTCGGACAGTACCTGCAGTCTAGATTGCATCTGTTGGTCAGTTCCATGGATAGGTGCTTTCCTATCAGTACTCTCTGCCAATAGTCTTGTCTCCTTATGAGGAGTCGTCGCAGATCGCAGAAAAGCGGGTATCGTTTTATTGCGTTCTTGACCTTGGGAAGTACCCCAGCGCTGAATGCTAGCATTTTCTTGTTCATCAGACAGCATCTTCCGGTTTGAGGGTCGTTCAGCGAAGCAGTCGTCAAAAAACAGTGCTGCTTACAAGAGCTGTAGACTCCTTTCCAGAGAACTCGCGGTACAACGATTCTAGGTTCATTTGCGGGATCTGGCCAGTCTCAACGGTTGCGAGTCGCATTCTCCGAAGAGGTGCTATGTCGGTGAGAATTCCTCGTCGATCGATGTGGTGCAAAGAAAGAGCTAAGAAGTGCAGCATGTTCGTTACGGGGAAATGTGCACGAGCACCCTTGCCTTCACTCTAGGAGATTGCTTTGGAGCCTGCCCTCTTCCTCGGCTTCTTTCTCGTAATGGC
>Ga0315289_10016387_pt1 | contig 10225 bp, 8 predicted proteins | sample YL17G11_40_MG_FD_203452 | JGI IMG/M metagenome (GOLD analysis project Ga0315289, IMG submission 203452) | Sediment microbial communities from Yellowstone Lake, YNP, Wyoming, USA - YL17G11_40 | ecosystem: Environmental > Aquatic > Freshwater > Lake > Sediment | place: USA: Wyoming | collected...
GCCACAGTTAAGACTAGGCGGGCATCTGCGCGTCGAGCACGTGGCAGCGAAGCGTCAAAAAAGAGGGGAGAAGCGGCTCCAGCCGCTTAGACCTGAAGCTCGGCCCTTTAGTGCCGATGTAGATCACGTAAATAAGCAAGTTGCCTGCGCTGTCCAGCCGGAATCATGCCGATTCTGTTGCGTTCAAAGGAGCCTTAAACCACTGCTTTATCGCTGCCAACGCAGCCTTATAATGTTGTGGCACCTCGGACAGCAGCTCATGGCGCGCGCCCTGAAAGGTCGATATTTGCACCTCAGCCTTCGCATGGGCGGCCGCAATCTGAACCCAGCTGCGAGCAGCATCAGGATTGACTACGGATTCTTCACCGGCGGTGAGGACCAGAGTCGGAATGGTTAAGCTTGCAAGCTTGGTCGGATCAAAGCAGGTCGCGATCGCCTTAAAGGTAGCGTGGCCCCAGCCGAAAGTCGGGCTGGGTAGGCGATACTTTGAAGCGACGATGGCTTGGTAGCGACCAATGTCGTGGGTCAGGTCGTTGTGTTCGAAGGGAGTCGCTTCTAAAGGGCTGACGCCAGAGCTCACCGAGCCGAGGCCGCAGACGGAGAGAAAGGCGGCCAGAGGACGGCCGATGCCTGGAGGCACCGGCTTGTTTGGCAGACCGAGTAGTGGAGACGACAGAACCATGGCTTTGGGTTTGATGCGGCCGGTTAAGGCGCCATAAAGTGAAATCAAACTACCCATCGAGTGCGACATCAACACATAGGGTCGGTCGCCGACCACTAAGTCGATGATCTGTTTAGCATCGTCTGCGTAGGAATCGTAGCTGTCCACGGTGGCCCGGGTGCCGCCGGAGGCGCCTTGACCACGGTGGTCCCAGGTGAGAAAGCCGGTATGCGCCGGTAGGTCCAAGTCGTCGGCAACATAGGTGTACTTTTCTACGAACTCGCTGCGACCGTTGAGGAAGACGACGAATTGTTTGGCCTCTCCTTTCGGTAGATAGACCGAGTAGCGCAGCTCTAGGGCCCCGTCACGCGAGCGAGTTGTTGCGACGGTATAACGGTTTGCTTCAGTAAGTGCGCGCTTCGGCGCTGAAGTGTTGGTCATAGAGAGCCCCTTCTTTGAGCCAGGCGTGGAGTTCGCGTGGATAGTTGGTACATAGCCCATGCAGGCCAAAGGTCTTCATTGCGGTCCACAGACCTTCACGATCGTGGTCTTCGCCGAGCATTTCGACCCATGCAAACACCTGCCAGCCTCTTGCTTGTGCTTGATCCATCAAATTGGCGTCGACCATACTGACGTGCGGATGCAGGATGTGCGTTCCCGCTTGGTCGAGAAAGACCTGCGGCGCCATGATGGCAAAATACGGCCAAATGAAGCGATCCGGCGGCCAGAGGCAAGCCCGCTGCAAGGCGGGAGCGTGGTTTTTGATCCACGCGAGTGGCTTGATTTCAAAACACGATACGATGACTCGATGGCGAAGTGGGTGCTCAGCCACCAGTCGGGCGACCTCGGCGGCAAGGAGTTCTGATTCGCCTTTGATTTCGATGTTCAGCTCACAAAGCGGCAAGATGCGGGCGATGACCTCATCGAGAAATGGTAGCGGGTCACCGTTGCGCAGCGTGACATCCGCCAGCTCAGGTCTCGTGTGCTGCGAAATCAGCCAGGCTTTATCCGTGGTCCGCCGCATATCGTCGTCGTGCATGACCACAGCATGGCCATCACGACTCAGTTGGACATCGAGTTCGATACGCTCTGCCCCGCCTTCAATCGCCTTGGTGAAGGCGGTCCAGCTGTTCTCAAGGGCTTCTTTGTTGGCGCCGCGGTGACCTATGACAAGCATAAAGAGACGCTCATTTTGTGGTTCTTATAGGCAGTTAAATTTAGCGCTTATCGCCGGATTGATCTAGGCAAATACTGCCGATGGGGTGGCGGCCGCACCTGCGATAGACTTAAGGGAATCCTACCCTCTCTCATCCATCTCCCTTTTTTGGTGAGGCGATCATGCTCCAGCGCGGCTTTGGCAAGTCTACTTTCGTGGCTTCTGGTGTTCTAGTCTTGGCGTTTCTCTGGCCCATGGGCCGTCAAGTTCTGGCCCAGGGCGGAAAACCCTTCAGTTTAAGTGCGACTCCTAGCAGCGAGGGCGGTGGCTCCAGAGCAGGATACCGGGCCGTCGTGCTATCGTTGCCGATCGTCAACGTCGGTGGCGGGATGGTGGGACGCGGCGAGTTGAATCTTTACGGGCGCGCCAGCTTGGCGATCGAGGGGACCTATCAGGCTAAGAGCGAAGATATGACGAAAAAGGAGCAGCAGAAGACCGGGGAATCAATGATGACCCAGGCTCGAGCGATCTCGGCCTTTCTCGCGCGCTACAGCGAACCGATGCAGATGGCGGGCTTTTATTATGGTCTAGGCGTTGGCTACCGGCAGGAGACCGCGAAGTGGCGCTTAAAGCCTGACGGCACAGTGACTTCGGCCGCGCTCGACGAGCAACGCTTTGCGAATCACGCCGCGACGATGGCTGGGCCGACTGGGCATGTGCGCGGCGGATACCGCTATGTCGGCAAAGAGGTCCCCTTGCTGATAGGTGCCTATGTCGGATTGCGTCATTTTGAATCGGTGGTGAAAGATGCGCAGCCAAGCGCCATTCCTTTGGGTGGCGGCTCTTACTCGGATATGACCGATGCCCAAAAGGAACACCTCAAGCGCCGCTTTGCAACAGCGCCCGAGGCGGGACTTGAAATCGGCTTTGCCCTCTAAAAGTTATTGCGGGTCGGCGTAAGTGACTTTGATCGCCGCGCCGACCGCTGGCACTTTGCCAGTGTTGAACTTGATCGCCTGATTGGCGCTGTTATAGGTCCAGTCAGTGCTGGTCACGCCGTTGATGGTGACGGCGATGGTCGGAACGTCTGGTTTCGTCGGCAAGACCACCTGAGCCGCTTGGGATGCGACGTCCAAGCCAATCTGCGTCATCGAGTCGCCCCAGTTGACGTCGCATACAGAACGGATGATCCCACCGGTTTTCGTTGCCGCCGCGATGTATTGGGTGCCTTCCTCCTTGGGCTGGGCCACGGCCGAAGAGCACATCGTGCCATCTGCATTGCGGGTACCGACGATGCCGGAGATCGAGAAGTGCCCTGCACCTTTAGTGGACTGCAGGTAGGTAACCATGTCGTCCGAAGTATATTTGTAGCGAGTAATCCCATCAGTCCAGAAATTGTGACCGTTGTAGGCGTCGGTCATGCTTAGGCCAATGCCGTCATCCTCTTCATCTGAGAGGACGATGACAGCCAAAAAGGCATCAGGCCGAATGAGCGCTTCGTTCTCTCCGCTCAGGGATTTCTGCACGGCCAGCTGCACCGCGGTCAAACCGTGCTCAAAGTTGGATCCACCGGCACCCTGGCGCACATAGGTGTTGAAGCGACTAACCAAATCGGCGTCGCTGCTTTTTAGCACGCGGCGACCAGCGTCACCGACGAAGGACCCACGCAAATGGGTGGCTGGGCTGCCGCCATAGTTGTCGACGGGACAGACGCGTTGCGTTAAGTCGGTCGGCATCGTGGCTTGACAGACATCGGTCGTCGTCACGGCGGTCTGGAAGTTCAAGTGGGCATCCGACAGCTGATTGATAAAAGCATTGAAGTTTAAGGCGATATTATCTTGCTCTGGGGACATCGAGGCGGAGTCATCGATCACCCATAGCAAATCGATTTTGCCCCCGTCCTTCTGTACGGTTTCGACCGTATGCAGGTGCAGGTTAAGAGTGCCTTCGCCACCGGTCCCGGCCGTCCCGCCCGCGCCTGCGCCTGCTCCACCCGCGCCTGCTCCGCCCGCGCCTGCTCCGCCCGCGCCTGCTCCGCCCGCGCCTGCTCCACCTGCGCCTGCTCCGGCAGTCGCTGAGCCTCCGGCGCCACTGCCGGGGGCGTCGGTCGAACTGGAGCCTGCCGCTGCGGCACCTGTCGAACTAGATTCAGCCCCAGACCCGTTTCCTGCCCCAGACGCTGCCGCACCCGAGGTGGTGGCGTCTCCGGTAGTCGTCCCGGGGTCCTTGGCGGTATTTTTTTCTGACGTGAACGAGGCGGGCTGTGGGCCGCAGCCTTGGACTGCCAAAAGTAGCAGTAGCGAACACGTTGGCACGGCGAGCTTTGGTCGCAGGACGAAAGACCAAACGGTAGATAGGCTCATAAGGACTCCTCTAAGTGTTGGGTAACCTCCACCTGCGGCGCAGGCAGCATTTCACCCATGGAAGGCTTGTCGTAAGGTCGCGCTGGCGCCTTAAGTCGCGACAAATGATGCTTTAAATTCAGTAAGTTGCATTAATGTTTAAACGTCTCAGTCGGAGCGTGTCGACCGGTTCAAGGTATCTTCCTCTCCGAGCAACTTGGTCTTGCTTAGGGCAAAACCAGCTGTGATACTGGGTCCACATCATTAAACCCAGGGGGCAGGGTGCGCATCGCGATCGATGCCAGGATGATCAGCCCGGGCAGCATGCATGGCATTGCTCGCTACGTGTATGAACTCTTGGACTGTTTAGTGACATCGGGTTCTGACTATGAATTTTTCATCATAGTGAATCGCGATAGCCCGCTTGAAAATAAAGTGTGGCCAAAGCACATGCGCTTGGTGACCGTCCAAGGCAGTTGGATGAGTTTGCGCCAGCAGTGGGAGCTGCCCCAAGTACTGCGCGCGATCAAAGCCGACCTGTTTCATGCGCCGTCGTTCATGGCGCCGTTGGTCTGTCCGTGTCGTTTGGTGATGACCATTCACGATTTAAATCATATGGTGCTGCCGCAGTTCTACACGCCGCTGCACCAGTTTTATTATCAGATTTTCGTGCGCAGTTGTATTCGCCGTTCGGACTTCATCTTGACCGTCAGTCATTTCTCCAAGGAAGAGATCGTTCGCAACCTGTCGATAGCACCAGAAAAAGTGTTTGTGACCTACAACGGCGTCTCGGCCAACTACCGTCCTGTGACGGACCCCGAACGCTTGGAATATGTCCGCGACCTCTACGAGTTGCCTGAGACATTCATCTTTTGTCTGTCCAACAACAAGCCGCACAAGAATGTGCACCAGCTGGTACGCGCCTACTGCTACTCTCAGGTCACGATTCCCTTGGTCCTCGCCTGCCCGGTCGATCGGAGCATCATCCGCATTGCGGAAAACTACGGCAAGAAGCACCTCATCTACTTTTCTAAGTTTATCGACGAAGAGCATCTGCCGAGCGTTTATTCGATGACTCATTTATTCGTTTATCCGTCGACCTACGAGGGCTTTGGCTTGCCACCACTAGAGGCTTTGTCCTGCGGTGCCCCAGTGGTGGTGGCAAGATCTTCGAGCTTGCCCGAGGTCGTCGGCGAGAGTGCTATTTTTACCGACCCCTTTGATTATCAGGACATCGCCCGCGCCCTCGAGGTTGGGGTAAGCGACGAAGCATTAAGGGCCAAGCTCACGATGTTCGGTATGCAGCATGCGCAGCGCTTTTCCTGGCAAGCCATGACCGATCAGACGATCGAAATCTATAAAAAGTGCAAGACCGGGGAGGGGACGACGACGCCGACCTCGGAGGCCAGCCCTGTCAAGGCGGGCGCGCTATGAGGATCGGGATCAACGGTCGGTTCTTAGCGGCCAAGCGAACCGGCGTGCAGCGCGCCGCCTACAACCTGATTCGCTCGATGGTCCGGGTCGACACGGTCAACGAATATGTGCTTTTTACCTCTGAGGAGGAGCTGGCCAATCCCGACTGGCAACGACCCAACGTTAAGATCGTCCCGTCGCGAATCCGCGAAGGCGAGAGCTTGCGCAATCACCTGTGGGAGCAGTTTACCCTGCCGCGCCTCGCCGCGAAGCACAAGGTGGATATTCTGCATTCGCCCGCCAATTTGGCGCCGCTTTTTTACAAGGGTAAATCCGTCGTGCACATCCACGACTTGTGCTTTGTCGTTAATCCCCAGTGGTTTAGCTTCTTCTTTCGCACGCTATACAATTACGTGATCCCTCGTCTTGCTAGGCGTGCTGCCAAGGTCATCACCAATAGCAATAATTCCCGTAACGACCTGCTGCAGTTTTGTGACCTCCAAGCTGAGCGCGTCAGCCAGGTCTATTGGGCCGTCGATGATCTGTTCACCGCGTCGCCGCAGCTAGGAAAGTCGCCCGATTGGGAACTCCAGGACTATATTCTGTATGTCGGTTCGTTGGAGCCACGCAAAAATATCGGCACCTTGCTGGAGGCCTACGAGCTCCTCCGTGCGAAAAACCCCGAGATTAAGACCAAATTAGTGCTGATCGGGGGCGAGAGTCCGCTGTTTGCCGAGGTCCGGCTCAAGGTGAAGCGCTTTAAAGATGACATCTTATTTAAGGGCTTCGTCAACGACCAGGTGCTGCTCGACTTCTATCGCCATGCCAGTTTGTTCGTCTACCCGAGCCTGTACGAGGGCTTTGGCCTGCCGCCTTTGGAGGCTATGGCCAGTGGGGTCCCGGTGGTGACCACCATGACCTCCTCGATTCCTGAGGTGGTCGGCGATGCCGCTTTGCTGGTCAGTCCCTACGACACCCAGCAACTCGCTGAAACCATGGGCACCGTGCTGCAAAACCCGGATATCCGGGAGCGACTCATCGCCAAGGGGCGGGAGCAGGCGAAAAAGTTCAATTGGTACAGGGTTGCCAGAAACACCCTGGCCGTTTATTACGAAGTCTTGAATTCACCGGCGGCCAATCAAGGGGGGGCCAGGATCTACCTACCCTTTGAGCGGTGGCGCGAGCTACGTCGGCTGGAAGAAGACAAACAAAAACCCAGGCTCCTGCGCGCGGCGACGCCGCCTGGACCCTGAAGACCGAGCGAAAAAAACGGAGCAGTTCATGCAAAGAGTCCGCATTGCTAAAGTCCTGGAGGCTAGCAAGCCTGGCGAAGTCATCACCGTTTGTGGTTGGGTCCGCAGCAAGCGCGAGGGCAAGGCCTTTGCCTTTCTGGTCTTGGGCGACGGCTCGACGCAGGAGACCCTGCAGGTGATCATCGACGCTGGTACGCAGCCGGCGGAGCTGCTCAGCCAATGCACCACCGGTGCCGCGCTGACGGTGACCGGCACCGTCAGTAGTTCGCCTGGGAAGGGGCAATCCGTCGAGCTGCAGGCGAAGAGCATGCACTTGTTTGGCGGGGCTGACGCCGAGACCTACCCGCTACAAAAGAAGGGCCACACCCTGGAGTTTCTGCGCGAGATTGCGCATCTGCGGCCGCGCTCCAACACCTTTGGTGCAGTGTTTCGTATTCGTAACGCCTTGGCCGCGGCAGTCCATGAGTTCTTTCAAGGCAAAGGCTTTATCTGGGCCCACACACCGATCATCACGGCCAATGATTGCGAGGGAGCCGGGGAGCTCTTTACGGTCACGACTTTGGATCTGAAACATCCGCCGCTCAATGAGCACGGTCAGATCGATTTTAAACAGGACTTCTTTGGCAAACAGACGCATTTGGCCGTCTCTGGACAGCTTGAAGGCGAGTTCATGGCGATGGCTCTTGGTGATATCTACACCTTTGGTCCGACGTTTCGCGCCGAAAACTCGAACACCACGCGGCACTTGGCTGAGTTCTGGATGATTGAGCCGGAGATGGCCTTCGCCGATCTTGCGGACGATGCTGATCTGGCTGAAGAATTTTTGCGGGCAATGTGCGCCGCCGTATTGAAGCACTGCGTCAAGGATCTTGAGTTCCTTGAAAAACAGTACAAGACGATCTCGATTGCGGAGATCGGGGTATTGTCTGAAGCAAAATTCGCTCGCTTGACCTATACCGAGGCGGTGAAAGAGCTCGAACGGGCCAAGCAAAGCTTCGAATTTCCCGTCGCTTGGGGCAAGGACCTGCAGAGCGAGCATGAACGCTACCTAACCGATACCGTGTTTAAAAAGCCGGTGATCGTCACCGACTATCCAGAGCAAATTAAGGCATTCTACATGCGCCTTAACGACGACGGACGCACGGTCGCGGCGATGGATGTCTTGGCACCGCGGATTGGCGAGATCATCGGTGGAAGTCAGCGCGAAGAGCGTCTTGATTTGTTGCAGCAGCGCATGGCGAAGATGGATGTCCCGGCGGCTGATTTGCAGTGGTACCTGGATCTGCGTCGCTATGGGTCAGCACCGCATGCCGGGTTTGGCTTGGGCTTTGAGCGTCTAGTGCAATATCTGACGGGCATGGGTAACATTCGCGACGTGATCGCTTGTCCACGGGCGCCGCAGTTGGTGGCATTTTAGATAGCTTTGGGGCGATTCGACGGATTTTGTCTCTATCCCAGGTTGGGCTTTGTTGCATAAACCCTGCCCTCCAGCCTTCCCGTCCTCCCAGTTGCGCGGAGTAAAGCCGCTGCCCAAAAACTGGGAGGGCGGGAAGGCTGGAGGGCAGGGTTTATGCACAAAGCCCCCAGGTTGAAATAACATACTGATCATGCAGAGTTTATAAATAATAATTAACTTATTATTTATATCATGATATTAGTATGACATCGATATATGTGGGTTCGGTTTTCCATCGAATCTATCCTCATCGGGAGCTGATATCATGGCCTTTGCCGCATCCTTTTCTACCGTGCGTGGGGCAGTTTTAGTCATCGCTTTCGCTGGATTAGGCGCGTCGTGTGGGCGTCGGACGCCGCAGGGCGACCCGAGGCCAAGCCTGACACCCGGGCCAGAAGTTAAGGCACCCGGCGCAGCTGCCCCGTCAACCACAGACGTGGCTGCAGCAGGCAAGTCTGAAAGCACTCCGGGGTCAGAACGTGCCCCTACCGTTTCGCTGCCACCAGCGGGCGACGTCCCACCGACTTCACCGGGAAACAACGAGCCTTCCGGCACGGTCACGACCAGTGGTGGAGCCTCATCTGGCTCCTCTGCAGGTAGCGGGGGATTGGGGACGGCCAGCACTTCTGGTGGTGGGGGTGTTACACCCAATCCGCCCTCCCCAGTGTTGGTGGTCAGTGAAGGCTACAAGAAGAACTGCGGTTTTTGCCATGGTGCGACTGGTACTGGCGGCAGCGGGCGCATCTTGGGCCCAAGCCTGGTGACGTACGACGAAGATTTTGCGGCCTACACTGCGGCTGTCCGATTTGGCGTCAGGGGCAGCGCTATGGGGGCGTACAAGGCAACGCGATACTCCGATGCGGATTTGGCAAATGACTTTGCTTTTTTCACTGGTAAGCCAGCGCTTTGATATGACCTGCGGTGCTTGAGTCAGCTTCAGTCGAACGCCGGATTCGCGGCCGAGCTAAGTAAAGCCAGCGACTAGGCGGCCGCATGGCGTTTGCTTTCCCGCTGGTTGACGCTACTATGCGTGGCTCAAGGTCAGCTCAAGCTCAAAGTCTAGGAGAGGTGGAATGTTGGCTACTGGCAGAGGTCGGCCTCTCGCGAACGCAGCCGTCATCATGGCTGCATTGGTCTTGCTCTTGGTGATCGGGGCGCCACGCGCCTTTTACCCGAGTCTGCACTGCGATGAGTCCCTATACACCGGTGCCGCATTGCACATGCTGGACGGTGATTTTTTCCTGACGCATTTCTGGCTCGACAAGACCTTTCTTGGCCCGCTGTTTATCGACTTGGGTGTCTTGGTCGGAGGGCGGGGGGCGCTTGGCTTTCATTTGGCGGGATGGTGCGCGGGAATTACGGCCGTACTGATGTTGATGCGTACGCAGGGCGAGTTGGTGTGGCGTGCTAACGCAGTCCAACGAAGTCCTTTCTTAGCCTCACTCTTGATGATGCTGCTGCAGCTTGCTGCATTTGTTTTGCCGGTAGGCCAGTTCTATTTGGCGTCGGCTTTTTTCGAGCCGTTTACCTTGCTGTGTGTCGCCGTGATGCTTAAGCACCTGGTGCTCGGCGCTTCCGGCGTTGATGCCCGCCGCCATCTCCACATGGTCTACTGGGCCTTTGCGGTAGGGGTCTGCTGCAAGTTTACCGTGGTCTTATGGGCGCCAGCATTGGCCGGGCTGTGGCTCTTGGAGGCGCATGGCCGCTGGTACGAACGCTTGTGGCATGGCTGTTTTGATCTCCTGCGGACGACCGCTCCGATATGGTTGGTGACCGGTTATTTCATGCTGACTAACAGCGAAAAGCTGGCGCCCATTTCCTGGTTCAAGCACCTCTACGCAAAGACCAATGAAGCAGCGCCGCCGGCGCGCGGTGTTTTGTGGCAGCATCTTTTATCCTGGCTAAAAGTCACGAGCCATTTGCTTGGTGGTCCGTGGGTCTTTG
>Ga0315289_10016388_pt1 | contig 10223 bp, 8 predicted proteins | sample YL17G11_40_MG_FD_203452 | JGI IMG/M metagenome (GOLD analysis project Ga0315289, IMG submission 203452) | Sediment microbial communities from Yellowstone Lake, YNP, Wyoming, USA - YL17G11_40 | ecosystem: Environmental > Aquatic > Freshwater > Lake > Sediment | place: USA: Wyoming | collected...
TCGGCTTTCCCATGGTCTTCCTCCTTGCGAGATCGCCTCGCCGTCGAGGCGCGAGGGACTATATCACAGCGAGGCCGGGCAGCCAACCGGTTGGGCGGCAGCGGGGCATCCGGTATAGTTCTCGCCATCTATCCAACGAGGAGGTCAAAGAACCGATGAGTAGAACATGGTTGTACGTCCTTTTCCTCTCTGTCGTCGTCGGGGCGAGCGGGGTGGCCGCTGCCACTCCCCCCGACCTCGAGGCCTCCCTCGCCCTCTTCTCGGGCGGGGGCGACGTGATGATCCCCTACAGCGACGAGGGGCGGGCCCAGCTTGAGATGGCGATCGCCGCCTTCCGCTCCGCGATCGGCGTTCCGGAAGGACTTGACGAGACCGATGAGGCCAAGGTCGCCTCGGTGGCGGTCGACCCGGGGAAGAAGGACCTCGTGAACAAGCTCTCCCAGAGCTACTACACCCTGGGCGACGTCTTCCTGCGCACCGGGAAGGAGGCGGAGACGACGTACGTCAAGGGGAAGCAGTGGGCCTTGGCGAGCCTCCGCCTGGACCCCGCCTTCGTCACGCTGGAGAAGGACAAGGGGTTCGCTGCGGCCGTGGCCGCGGAGACGGACGCCGCCGCTCTGTACTGGGCGTGCGGGAACTGGCTCCGCGTTGCGGAGTTCGACAAGCTGGGCGCCGTCTTTGCCGGGGCGCCGGCGAAGTGCGAGGCGATGGCGAAGCGGACCCTGGAGATCGACGGAGGCTACATCTGCTACGGGCCGTACCGGACGCTCGGGGCGTACTTCGGCGGCCTCCCCGCCCTGTTCGGGCAGGACCTCGGCTTGGCGCTCGCCTTCTTCTGCGAGGTGGTGAGTGAGCCCTCGTTCTGCGTGGGCTGCACCTCCTGTCCGATCGATCCCTCGTCCTCCGAGTACTTCGAGAACCGCCTCCTGTTCGTCGAGTTCTACCTCTTGGAGAAGGGGCTGTGGCAGGACGCGGCGCGCGTCCTGCGCTCGATCCTCGACGAGCCGATCGGGACGAAGTACCCGCTCTACAACGCCGTCTGCCAGGAGAAGGCGAGGACGTTCCTCGCGGAGGTGGAGAAGCACCTCTAGGCGGCCGGTTGGCCGGGCGAGCCGTCCCGGCTATAGTCAGGGCACAAGTCATACCCTAGCGACAAGGAGGGGGACCATGCGGAAGGTCGGTTTCTTGTTTCTTCTTGGTATCGTGAGCGCGATCCTGGCGTTTCCCGTCGGGGCGATGACGGTCGACGAGGCGCTCAAGCTGTGGGCGGAGGGCGACTTCATCCAGATCACCTACGACGCCGCCGGTCAGGCGAAGCTCGAGGAGGCGATGGCGGCGTTCAAGACGGCGCTGGGGGTTCCGGCGGACCTCGACGAGACGAACGAGGAAGCGGTGGGAGCGTTCGTCGTCGACCCGGCGAAGAAGACCCTCGTGAACAAGCTCTCCCAGGCCTACTACACCCTGACGAACAACTTCCTCGACCGGACCGAGTCGAACGAGGTCCGGCGGGCGAGCTACCTCAAGGGGCGCAACTGGGGGTTCAAGAGCCTGCGGATGAACCCGGGCTTCGTGGCCCTGGAGAAGGAGAAGGATTTCGTCGCCGCGGCGCAGGCGGAGACCGACACCCAGGCCCTGTACTGGTCCGCCTCGAACTGGCTCCGCTACGCGCAGTTCAACAAGATCGAGGCGGTCTTCGCGGGAGTCCCGCCCAAGGCACAGGCAATGTCCTTCCGGACACTCGAGCTTGATCAGGCCTACATGGTGTTCGGCCCGTTCCGCTCCCTCGGCGCGTACTACGCGGGCTTGCCGCCCCTAATGGGGCAGGACCTGCCTCAGGCGCTCTTCTACTTCTGCAAGCTCGTCTCTGAGCCGACCTACTGCGCGGAGTGCACGGCGTGCCCGATCGACCCGTCCGTCTCCCAGTACTTCGAGAACCGGACCTTCTTCGCTGAGTTCTACCTCATGGAGAAGAAGCTGTGGGCGGACGCGGCGAGGATCCTGCAGTCGGTCCTCGACGAGCCGATCGGGACGAAGTACGCCCTGTACAACGCCATGTCCCAGGAGAACGCGCGCAAGCTCCTCGAGAAGGTGAACGCGGAGCTCAAGAAGTAACCTCCTTGTCCCCACGCGGGACCAGGTTTTCGGGGCCGGGATCCGTCCCGGCCCCGTTCTCTTTCACCCGCTCCGCTTCAGGCGCCCGGTCCGCTTCGCGTAGCGCTCCACGTGCCGGAAGACGACGAGCCCGACCACGATCACCCCGCACCCCGCCCCGATGAGCGGGAAGACGGTCGAGAGGAGGCTCCCGGTCGGCGCGTGGTGGAGGAGACAGGCGCGCATCTGGTCGATGACGTACGTCGCCGGCGACCCGCGGGCGATCACCTGCAACCAGCCCGGGAGGGTCGCGATCGGGTAGTAGACACCGGAGACCAGCAAGAGGAGCGCCGCGGCCGCGCTCGTCATCTGCGCCCCCCGCTCCGGGTAGAGGAGCGGGAGCACGGCGGCCAGGATCCCCAGGCCCACGAACGACACGCTCCCTGCGAACAGGAGCAACACCGCCCCGCCCAGGTTCGCCTGCGACAAGTCGAGCCGGAAGAAGGCGGCGACGATGGCCAGGGTGAGGAGCGTCCGGAAGACGCCGTAGCCGATCGCGAAGAGCGTCGTCCCCACAAGCTGCGTCGGCCGCGACACCGGCGCCATGAACGTGTACTCGATCGTCCCCTCCCAGCGCTCCCAGGCGATCATCTCGCTGATCGAGTAGAAGATCATCGAGAGGTACGACCAGATGAGCGTCCCCACGAGGAGGTACGTGATCAGGTACTGCGTGTCCATGGGCTGCCCGCTGATCCTTTCCATCCCTGCGCCGATGTAGGTGACGGCGAGGGAGTTCACGAGGGAGTAGAAGAACCAGACGAGCTCCCATCCCCAGTAGCGCTTGATCAGGTGGACATTCCGCTCGATGAAGGCGTACGCCCCGCGGCTCTCGTTTACGAGTCGGCTCATTCCACGACCTCCAGCTCCTTGTCCTCCATCCGCCCGCCGGTGAGGGCGATGAACACGTCCTCCAGGGTCGGGGCGTGGCCGTTCGTCTTCGGGACGAGGGTCTTCAGCCCCTCCGCCGTGTCGAGGGCGATCACCTTGCCCTTGTCCAGGATCGCGATCCGGTCGCAGAGGCGCTCCGCCTCGTCCATGTCGTGCGTGGTGAGGAGGACGGTCGCGTCGTGCTCGGCGCGGATCTCGCGGACAAAGGTTTGGACGTCGCGCTTCGAGTACGGATCAAGCCCGGTCGTCGGCTCGTCGAGGAGAAGAAGCGAGGGCGAGGTGAGGAACCCGCGGGCGACGGCGACCTTCTGCTGCATCCCGCGCGACATCCGCTCCATCGGCTCGGTGAACGTCTCCTCCTTGAGCCCAAGCCGTAGGAGGATCTCCCGCATCTTCACGCGCGCCTCCGAGATCGGCATCCCGTACAAACGGGCAGCGTAGGAGAGGTTCTCCAGCGGCGAGAACTTCTTGAAGAAGGCGGCGTCGACCGAGACCCGGTTGATGAGGCGCTTCACGGTGAACTCCTCCTTCTCGAGGTCGTGGCCGAAGACGCGGATCGTGCCGCTGTCCGGGAGGAGGAGGGTCGAGACGAGGCGTATGAGCGTCGACTTCCCCGAGCCGTTCGGGCCGAGGACGCCGAAGATCTCCTTGCGCGCGACAGTGAGGTCCAGGGATTCGAGGGCGATGACGTCCTTCTTGCCGTTCTTGGCGTGCGCACGGCGGGCAAAGGAGCGCGCCTTACGGGAGAAGACCTTGCGCACGCGCTCAAGTTCAAGCGCAGGTGGCAACATGAGAGACTCCTAGACGAACGAAGGAACAACAGAAACCGGCCGACCGGGCACAGGCCGTGCCCACGCGACAGGGGCGTAGCCCCTACAGAGCGATGATCACCACGCGCATTTCATCCCTCCGAGTAGCCTCGGAAGAGGCCGGTTCATGAGATGGCGGAGTATAGCACGGGCGGGATCGGAGGTGCAAGGGGCGAGGGGCGAGGGCCCTCTCTCCGTTTCGCGACTGCCAGCCGCGCCTCCATCCAGAGGGGCTGATGACACCGCGGCCAGGTTGTCTCATCAAGTGAGTGTAGATCATCGTGGTCTGCACGTCCTTGTGCCCCAGCAGCTCCTGAACCGTGCGGATGTCGTACCCAGACTCCAGGAGGTGCGTGGCGAACGAGTGTCGGAACGTGTGACAGGTGACACGTTTGGCAAGACCCGCATCCGCCGCCGCCCGCCTTACCGCGCGCGAGAGCGTGCTGGGGTGACCATACCACCGTTGCCCCCGGCCTCTCTGCTCGTCCAGGACTGACCGGGTGGACGGGAACAGGAACTGCCACCCGAGTTCCCTCGGAGCCGAGCCGCTTGTGCTCGACCGCCGGCGGCACCGCCACCCATCCCCTGCCTTCTTTCAGGTCCCTTTCGCGCTGCTGCCGAACGCGTTCGATCTAGGTCCGGAGAGGGTCTCGAAGGGCGAGCGGGAGGGGCGCTGCGCGGTCCTTGTCGCCTTTAGCGGCGGGGACCGTGATCTGCCCGCGCTCAAGGTCGAGGTCCATCACGCGCAAGGCGGAGCACTCCAGCAGCCGGAGGCCCGAACCGTAGAGCAGGCCAGCCATCACGACGTGGACGCCGGCCGGATCCATGGCCAACAGGACCCGCCGGGCCTCCGCCGGGGACAAGACGGTCGGAAGGCGTATCGGACGTCTGGCGCGGACGGCCTTGAAATCGCCCAGCTCGGATCGAAGCACGTCGCGGTAGAGGAAGACCAGGGCATTGAGAGCGTGGTTCTGGGTTGAGGCCGAGACCTGCCGACGAACGGCAAGATGCGTGAGGAAGGGTTCCACGTCCGTGGAGGTCATGTCGCAGGGGTGGACCCACACACCCGCCCTCTGTCGGTGGAAACGCAGGAAGCGCTCGATCCAACGCGTGTAGGCTTCGTCCGTTCGGGGAGAGAGGTGCCTCGTCCGACAGATCTCGCGCGCACTTGCTCGAGCAGCCTCACGGTTGTAGAATGGCGCGCAAGGGTGCGCCTGTTGATATGGAGGGTCAGAGAAGAGGACACGAGAGACGGGAAGAGGTGAAGGAGCGGGCAGCGGCGACGGTGCTATATGGCGGGGTTGCGGAGTAATCAGCGTTAGGCGCCTATCGATTGGGAGACTGAAAGGAGGTGAGGGGATATGATTACGCAGTGATGATATAGAAGAGAGTCTCTGTGTGGTTCGGTTTTAACCACCTTCGCGCTAACTAACGTTACGAATGGAGGCGAGACATGAGTCCAGAAAAAGATAACTCTTTAAATCCCGAGGAGAGGCGCGAGTGCGTAACCAACGTCTACTGCGGTGAGCAAGAGCATGCGCACAAAGAAGAAGTGTTCGGCCGCAGTTGCAATGAGGTAGTTCGGACATGCACTTTCGACGTATTCATGTCCAGGGTTAGAGTTGTCGACAATAAGGATGGCTATGCAGAACTACAGATATATCCTACTGTAAATGGTCATGTGGCGACTTGGCCAGCACCTACTACTTGGGGTGCCGTGCATCAGGAACATGGCTGGAGAATTACTAACCTTTATGTAACGTCGATAACGGTCGAAAAGGGAGAAATAGGCATCGCCCAGATAGGAGGTGGGGCTATAGAAATAGATAGAATGGGAGGCGGAAATTGGGAAGAAGGGGATTGCCAGGATATTAAGGTAATGCAACTTCAGTGTGGCCAAGATGTAAACCCTGTATATATAGACATTACATGTCACAGGGTAAAGGAAGCTCTTGCTGGTGAAACCACGTGCCAGCTACAGCTCGAGTTCAGGGCTTACAACCATATGCAATCTAATTTACAAACGCATGCGTCCTAATTCAGGGAGAGTGGGGAAAACGTAGCGTTGCCCGCTGTATCTGCCTAAGAATCGCATCAACTCGGACTGCCAACTGCGCTGCGGTTAGTCGGCAGCCGGTTATGCGGTACGTTAGGCTGCTGGGGTTTTCTCGGGTTTTGGTCTTGGGGTCTCAAACTGAACCCTGGCGGTTTCCGGGTTCTGGGGACATAATGCCGGTCTTCAGGCCCGCGGGATTCGCGTGCCCCAGGGAAGTGACGGACTCGGGTCACGTTTATCCCTTTTGGGCAGCAGCCGAGGGGGCGAATCGTGGAGAGATGATAGCGGGTACTTCATTCCGATCTGGACTATACTCGGCTCTGTGAGCCTGTTGCTGGGCTACATGGAGAACAGCGACTTCGTAATTGCCGCCGACGGGAGGGCCGGTGGCAATCCTGAGAGTGAGTACGCCCTGAAGACCATTCGGGTGACGCCCACCACAGTTCTTGGATGCACTGGAGAAACGAAGTTCATGCGTCCAGTTCTCTCGGCGCTTGGATTTGTTGGCGCAGAGAGAAGCGAGGACATAAACCTCTTCTGGGACATCGAACTGTCAGGCCAACCCTTGAAGGTAAGTTACGAGCAAGCGTGGGGACGAGTAAATAGAATCATCTCTGCGAATGCAGACAAGTACGCCGCCGAAGACGAGAAAGGGTTAGCCGCTGTGCTGATTGGCAGGAAGGGTCCTTCGTGCCTTCGGGTCTCCGTTTGGAGCCGGGACACCAATTGGCGACCTCCAGGTCCGGAGATAAGTAACTGCCCAAGCGGTGGACGGATGTTCCTTGGGTATCTTCCTCCCGCCGCTGACAAAGATGAAGTGTGGAAAGTAGTCTCGGACCGTCATGTAGGTCTATCCCTGGAGGATCGGCTCGCCAAGGCGATTCGATGGTGTAGTAGCTTGCAGGATGGTCCAGAGAGAAAGATCAATGGGAACGTCTTCACGCGCCGCATGTCAGAGGGCTTCGCACTGCGGCAGTTCCTCGATCCAGCTGTAGAGCACAACTGGAAAGGACCAGATTCGCGAGGGCAAGTTGGCACCCGACGATCCGCTCTATAACATGGACGGCATGACGCTTATCGGCGTGAGTTAGGAGGGAGTAATGAAAGCCCGATCGATACCGAAAGATCACGGGAAGCTATTGACTCATAATCCCCTGCGCGAGTACCATTCGGGCAACCCCTTCATGGGAGGTAGCGCGCATGGCGGAGGAGGAGCGCAAAGCCAGGCTCAGAAACACTCAGTCACCGGGGTATTGCAGCCACTTCGGGGGCGCGATGGGGTCAGATCTTGACGTGCCAGTCAAGGAAGTGATGGGTCCCTTCGGCCACGGGAGTGAGGCCGACCGGGGCGCGTCCTGCACTAACGCATGGCTCCTCGGCCCCACGCGGGGTGTGCTGGTTCGGCAGGCCTTGAGGCTGGAGGGGGCGGATCTCGCGTTGACGTGTGAATTCACTGCCACGCGGGGGCAGGCTTTCTTTGTCGATTTCGTGGTCTTGCCCCAGACGCCCCAGGGCGCGTAGGATGGCGCATGTTGGCTCGCCGGCGGGTGGCGCCCAGAGGATAGCGAAGGTGGTCGAGCGCCAGGCTGGTGCGGTCGCTACCACGTAAGAAAAGGAGTGGATCTATGAAGAGGCGGCATTTGACGCGAATCCCCATAGGGCTGGCGGTGGCCTGCGCGGTCAGCCTGTCGGCGAGCCTAGCAGGTCCTGTGTCGGCGCAGTCATCTGACTGGCGCGAAGAGCATGCGTACACCCTCGGGGTGCAGGCCTACATCTACGGCTTCCCGTGGGTCTTCTTGCCACAGCTCCGCTGGCAATGGGTCACCCAAGCCCCAGCGGACCCGCTGGGAGGGCCCTACGCCCCCTTGAACCAGTTCTGGCACGCGCGGCGGCTCAGCACCGCGGCGGACCGGAGCGGCGGCTCGCCGAACAACGATACCCTGTACTCCATCGCGTGGATCGACCTGTCGAAGGAGCCTCTGATCCTGTCCGTTCCGGCCCTCTCCGGTCGCTACTACACGTTCGAGATGTCGTCCATGGACTCGGACAACTTTGCCTACGTGGGCACGCGGGCCACGGGCACGAAGGCTGGGGACTACGCCATCATCGGGCCCAATTGGGCCGGAGTGCTGCCGCCAGGAGTCACGGAGTTGCCTCATTCGCGCACCCCGTATGCCCTGATCACGGGACGCACGCTCGTGTACGGGACCGACGACGTGGCGAACGTTCACGCGATCCAAGGCCAGTACAAGCTGACGCCCCTGAGCTACTGGGGCAGTACGAATACGCCTCCCGTCAGCCGCGACGTGTGGGCCCCCTATCCGCCGAGCGACCCGCTCGCCGCTTGGAGGACGATGAACCGGGCCATGGCCGAGAACCCGCCGAACGTTCCCGGCCAAGCGTCTCTGGTGGCCACCTTCGCCACGATCGGCGTGGGGCCAGGGCAGGACGTGAACGCGATGGACGACGCCACGAAGCGGGGACTCGGGCGCGCCGCGCAGGAAGGCATGGCGATCATGCAAGGCTTCAATCAGGCCGGAGGTAGCGGCCACAGGGTGAACGGCTGGATGTACCCGCCGTCAACGATGGGGCGCGCCGGCCAGTACGACGACTTCCTCACGCGCGCGGCGTCCCAGTGCTGGGCCGGCATCGTGGCCAATGATCCGGAGGAGGCGGTCTACCTCAACACGATCACCGACGCGGAGGGGATCCCGCTCAGCGGCGCAAACGACTACGTCATGCGGTTTCCTCCGAATGGCTTGCCCGACGTGGGAGCCTTCTGGTCGGTGAGCATGTACGGCATGGACCACAACTTCGTCGACAATCCGCTCGACCGCTACAAGCTCGGCAGCTACCCCGAGGGCCTCATGCACTTCGACCCGGACGGCGGTCTGACGATCTACGTGCAGCACGAGTCGCCGGGCGCGGACAGAGAATCGAACTGGCTGCCGGCGCCGGCTGGCGGTTTCTACCTCATCATGCGGACCTATCTGCCGGGGACAAACATCTTGAATCAGACCTGGGAACCGCCGGCGGTGGTTGCGGTGGTCAGGCGGCCAACCTAGTCTGTCAGCGGACAGGAAAGGGCAGAGCGGGAAGGGGCAGGTCCTGTCGTGACGCACCACGGAGCGGGACTTGATTCCGCAGTCAACCTGCGATCTCACGCCCGAGGGGGCTCGTGCGCCACGACGAGCAGCGCCGCGCGGTTGCTGGAGAAGCCTCACGAAACTAGGATAGCGCGCGGCTGGGAGAGCCAAACGAGTTGGGTGAACGCAGGCGCGCTGTGAGAGGAGCCGCACGCGGCTTCCTGCTAGAGGCAGAACGAAAGGGAGATCGGACCATGGCGAAGGTGCTGGTTGTGTACTGCAGCATGACTGGGAACACGAAGGCGGCGGCGGAGGCGGTGGCTGACGGAGCGAGAGGGGCTGGGGCTCGCGTCACGCTCAAGACAGGCACGGAGGCGCAGCCGCAGGACCTCCTGGACTGCGACGCCGTCGCCTTGGGCTCCTACGACGCTTTCGGCTACATGGGCGGCGGGCTGAAGGACTTCCTCGATCGGGCTTACTACCCGACGCAGGGCCACGTCACGGACAAGCCTTACGCCGCGTTTGTCACGCACGGCGGAGGAGGGCAAGCAGGCCAGAGCATCGAATCCCTCGCTCAGGCCTTCAAGCTGAAGAGGATTGCCCCCGCCGTGTCGATCAAGGGAAAGCCGGCAGGGCAGGCCATCGCCGACCTGAAGGAGCTCGGCGCCAAGCTCGCCGCCGCGGGCGGGAAGTAGGCCGACCCAGAGGTCAGTCTTGTCGTGGCACATCACGGACCGCAACCTGATCCTGCACTCACCGTCCGGTTCCTCGCCGCGGCGTGCTCGCGCTCTAGGTCGAGCAGGCGGTGCTTCCGCCACAGGCCCTCCGCCGTAGCCGACGAGCTTCCCGTCCTTCCCGATGACGCGGTGAGCGCAGTTCACAGCGTGCCTCTTGCCGCGCGTCAGGACGCAACGTCGAAGAGGCGACGAAGGGCGGAACGACCGTGGTGCACGGGGCGGAGACCAACGTACCGCGGAGAGAGAGGGAGCCTGTAATTCGACTTCTTGACGCTGCGACTCCTGATGGGGTAGTATGCACCCTGTATGAAAGCGCAACGTCAAACGGGCGTGCTCTCGACGGAGAATTTCCTTGCCGGGCAGCCGGTCTTCTCGCTCGAGGAGATGGCGACGGCCCTTCGCTCCAGCCGCTCCACTGCTTTGGAGAGGGTGAAGCACCATCTCGCTCGTGGCCGGCTGAAGCGCGTGGCCAAGGAGGTCTATGCTGCCGTACCGA
>Ga0315289_10016390_pt1 | contig 10223 bp, 7 predicted proteins | sample YL17G11_40_MG_FD_203452 | JGI IMG/M metagenome (GOLD analysis project Ga0315289, IMG submission 203452) | Sediment microbial communities from Yellowstone Lake, YNP, Wyoming, USA - YL17G11_40 | ecosystem: Environmental > Aquatic > Freshwater > Lake > Sediment | place: USA: Wyoming | collected...
CTCCCAAGACAACGATCGACATCCCAGGTTGCGCCTGACGCCCCGCCGGCCGCCACAGCCATCCGCGATGATGAGTCCGCTAAGTATGATAAGCGTATTGTCGCCGATCTGGATGTGATGGCACCGGGTATGGAAATGCTGCCAGGTCGGCGGCCGGGTTATACGCCACCCAAGCCTGACAAGCCGCTCACTGGCGCGGATAGAGAGCTCGCCACACGGCTGCTCCAAGGCCTGGACGAATACTTCAAAAGCATCAAGATGCTCAAGATGGACTTCAGCCTGACGGACTCGGCAATCCCCAGCCTAGACATGACGGGCCAACTGGTTTCCGCGGGACCGGGCCAATTCACGTTCAAGGGCAGAATCAACGGCAATACCGTCGCTTGCACGATCCATTATGATGACCAGGGCAGGGGATTCATAGAAGTTCCCGACCGCAAGCAACTTCCGGAACCAGAGTGGCGTAGGGATGTGCCGCAAGTTGTTGATGAGCTTCTCTGGCTGAGGCCCCTGCGGGCCAAGGACTTCGTCGACCGTTTTCACAGTCTGCGATCCGAACAGGAAGTCCAGATCTATGAAGGGAAACCGCCGATCAAATGCACGATCCTCGAAAGCCAGATCAGCACATGTTTCTTCGAGTCCTCAACCGGCAGACTCCTGCGAACGACAGTCACACATCCCCAGCAACACTCGGTAAACACGTTCGAGTATGCCGGCCAGGAGAACTGCCCGGTGCAGGTGACCATATATGACATTGACCGCGAACGAACGACCGTCTTCAAGTATGATAACTTGGAGCTAGAAAAGAACGCCACAAAATAAGGGGAAACGCCAAATGACCGTCGCGGAGTCAATAAAAGCCTCGGAGGATATGCCATACGATTGGGATGAGCTCCTTGTCCTGGATCCTGATTGGTCTATTCGCCCTGATGACAATCGTGCGGTCCTGACCAATCGCGATCCGGGGGCATTTTTTCGGGGGCTGATTACCACTGAGCGAGCCATACTCACTGCATTGTTGGACGGGAAGCGCACCCTCTCTGACCTGGCCGTCGCAGTAAGCTATCTGTTCGACCTCCCGCCGGCCCAGGGGAGGGACACCGTACGACGGTTTGCCAAGGACACAGTCATACATCTGGTCCGCCTCAGGGACGTTCCGGAGGGCCGTACGATCAGCGTCTATGACCCGGCCTGGTTTGCGCGGGCCGGCGCTAAGTTCTCGACGCGCCGCCGTCTCAAAAGCCCCATCATGATTACCTGGATGCCGACGCTGCAATGTGGAACGAATTGCTTGTACTGCTACATGAATCGCAGGCCGATTCCCGCCAATGGCATGCTTCCCGACAAGCGTGTTCGCCAACTCCTGGAGGAGGTTATAGGTTTACAGATTCCGGCCATGCTTATGGCAGGAGGCGACCCGTTTGCGCATCCCCATATTCTCGACTACCTTGATATCCTAATACGGGCTGGAGTACGTGTGCAGATTTCCACGAAGATGACGTTGACTCGCGCCCAGGTGATGCGCCTCGCGGATATCGGCGTCAAGGAAATCCAGTTTAGCATTGACGGCCCCAATGCCACAACGAGTGGCATCCGTTCACTTGGTGACGCCTACGGGCGGACCGTTCACGCGAATTCTGAAAAACCCTTTAACGCCGTGGGAATCTCGAGGCGGATCCGCGGAGCCGGCCTGCCAGTGCCCGCCGGATCGAAACGCAGACCCACGCCTCTGAGCGTCGCATTGAGCAACCACTGTTGCCAGGCGGTCAGGAGCTTCTGCCGGCGGCTGGTGCAGGACAGACGCGTCGGGGGCAACGCACTGGCAGGCATGTCAGCTCTCGAGGTGAAGGAAAGCAAGAGAAGCGGCGCCCTCGTTCACGGCGGGACGCGACCCGAAGGGCAACCAGGAAGGCGCACGGAATGGCGCAGGGTTTCCTGACCCGACGTGCGGAAATGTGGCAAACCCAGGCGGCGATTGGCCAGCTCGGCCGCGCGGCAAAGAGGAGGGGGGGCTGATCGCAACTCGTTTCGGTTGGCCGATAAAGCGAGGGCTTGCCCGCTGGTGGCAAGCCCTGTCTCGAACGAGGCCGACGGGATTCGAACCCGTAACCACCGGATCGACAGTCCGGTACTCTAACCAATTGAGCTACGGCCCCTTATGTACAGCCAGCCTCGGACATTCACTGCCCGCAAGGCTATGTCAGTATATGTTCCGCTGCCAAGTTGTCAACGCGCTTTGAGGCGCCGGGTCGAAAACGCCTGGCTCTTCAAACAATCGCCCGGGCCGCACGACCCGGGCGATTGCGAAAGGAGAAAAAACGCCACGGCTGCCCGTGGCACTAAAACAGCCAGTTTTGCTGCTCCTGCGACTCGCTCTGCTGGGCGAAGGGCGGCTCCGAATCGTCTTGTGCTTCCGGCTCGTCGTCGCGGTCTACTTGAGAGGCCACCGGGGCGGGAATGAGCCTGGTTCGCGGGGGCGCGTCGGCGATCTGGGAGTCCTCGATGAGGTCGGCAGCCTGTTCCGACTCAAACAGCCCCACGGCCGGCTCCTCGGCGTCTTCTATAGCCGGCACATCGGCTTGGCTGACGTACGTGCCTTCCACCTGGGGTTCCTGCGCCTCCTGCACCGGGGCAACCTGCGCTTGGGCGCGCGGCAGGGGGGTCAGCAGGGGTTGCGACGCGCGCCAGGTGGAGGCGCCGACCAAGCGGCGGGCCGGCGCAGCCGCGGGCGAACTGGGCTGGTAGCAGCGGAAGTACTTCTCGTAACGGCGTGGATCCGCGCCGGACAGCCGCGGCTGGCGGGCTCGGTACAGATGGTCCAAGTACTCCTGTAGGTCTGAATCGTCGAACTTGGCAAGGAACTCCGGGGCGGCGGTGCAGTTGGCCGCCAGGATCTGGTCGATCAACTCTCTCTTGGTCATGGTTCCGTCCTGCCAAAAGCCAGGGGTGCGTCTGACGGATGGTCTATCGGCCCCGCGCCGCCGAAAACTTTAGCCGCCGGAGACTTGTAGCCGAAGCGGGCCGGCGGGCCGTCGGAGGCCGGTCCGTCAGCGAGTCGCGGGGGCTGGTAATGGTGCTTGTCGCAGGCGCTTCAACAACTCGTGGTATTGGGTCTAGGCGATGCCTATACTCACGAGATTGCCGCGAGGCGAACGATGCCGTACTCGTTGGAAGGGATAGACTTCGAGACCCACGGCCCGGTGCGCCGCCTGATACGACGGCTGGTGTTGGAGCCGGTAGTGAACTACGTGGTTCCCCCGCCGATGATGCGGGCGATGCTGCGGCTGGGCAAGAGCGAGCTGGCGGCGGCTAACTGGACCGACCCGGGCGGCTGGCGGAGCATGGTGATCAGCTATGACGGCAAGCCCCCCCGGTGGGCCGACAAGATGCTGGTCAACGGGGGGGCGATGTCGATGGCCCTGCGCAACCGCCGGCGCCTGGCGGCTCGGGTGCTGGCCCAGTTGATCGACGAGTGCCCGCGCCAGCCGGTGCAGGTCTTGTGTGTGGGCGGCGGCCCGGGCCTGACCATCCTGGAGGCCATGCGACAGGCCCACCGGCCTTCCCAGGCCACCATGGTGGACCTGAGCGACCAGGCCCACGACCACGCCCGACAACTGGCCCGCCAGGCGGGCCTGGAGGACCGCTTCCGCTATGTCACGGGCGACATCCGCTCGCTCGACCTCGCCGACCTGCTGAGCTGCCGGCCGGACATCGTCAAGCTGATCGGGATCTGTGAATACCTGGGTGATCGAGCCATCCTCGAGGTCGCTCAAGCGGTCTGGCGGGTGGCGCACCCGGGGACTGCCGTGGTTTTCAACAGCCTTTCCTTTAACCACGGAACAGACCGGTTCCTCCGGAAGGTGTTTGGGTTGCACATGATCCATCGCAGCCCCCGGCAGCTTCAGTCTGTCCTCGCACAGGCGGGATTTGGCGAATTTGAGTGTCTTCCGGAGCCTTTGGGCGTTTACCATATCTGCGTAGGGCGCAAGCTGAACGGACCCTCACACTAGCCGCCGAAGGGATGCGCGATGCCTGAGCTGGCTGTGCCCTGGGGGGATGGGCAGTTGGCCCTGGCGCTGCCGTCGCACTGGAGCCTCCAGCAGGTGGCGCAGCCGACTATGCGACCAGCGGAACCGGACTGGCCGGAGCGCCTGGCGAGGGCGCTGGGCCAGCCCGAGGTTGGCTTGCCGCTCCAGCAGTTGCTGTCGGCGCGGCGCCACGGGCAGATCACGTTGGTGGTGGAAGACCTGGCTCGTCACAGCCCGCTCCCGCAGATCCTTCAGGTGCTGATGCGCGAAATCGCCTACGCGCGGATCGGGCCCGACCAAGTGGACGTGGTGTTCGCCACGGGGATGCACCCCTCGCTGACCGCCCAGCAGGCCATCGAAAAGCTGGGGCCGCTGGCTCACTCGTTGAGCTGGCGATCCAATAGTGCATTTGACCCGGGCGCACATCTGCGGTTAGGGCAGGTGGGCCCGGTGGTGGTGGAGGTGGACCGCCAAGTGGCGCAGGCGGACCTGCGGGTGGTCATCTCCTCGATTTCCCCCCACCTCCAGGCCGGCTTCGGCGGGGGGTACAAGATGTTGCTGCCCGGCTGTGCGTCGCTGGAGACGATTCGCGGTTTGCACCGGCTGGGCGTGGGACGCAACCCCCGGCAATGGGTGGGCACGGAGGCGCACCGCAACCCGATGCGGCAGGCGATCGACGCGGGCGGGCTGATGCTGGACGCGCAGCATGGCAAGACGTTCGCGGTGCAGTACCTGCTGGACGACGCCGGCCAACTGGCCCACCTGGCGGTGGGGGAGATGCTGGCCGCGCAGCAGATGATGGCCAAGCAGTGCGCCGTCAGTTGCGGGATCGTGGTGGATCAACCCGCGGACGTGCTGATCACGAACGCCCACCCCCGCGACCTGGACCTCTGGCAAGGCCTGAAGGCGGTGGCCAACACGCGCTGGGCGGTGCGGCCCGGGGGCGTGATCATCTGCCTGGCGCGCTGTGCCGCCGGGCTGGGCATGGCCGTGCCGCGCTGGCCGTTGAAGCCGGCGGCCGCCCGACGGGTCGTACAGTTCCTGGGGCACGACGCGCTGGCGAGCATGCTGACTCGCTGGGCGCCGCGATGGGCGGGCGACGCGGCGTTTTTCGTGCGCCTGGCGCTTCAGGCGGTCCACCGCAACCCGATTCTGCTGGTCAGTCCGCGGTTGGCCGCGGCGGGGGCGAGGTTCCCGGCGCTGCCGATATACGCGCAAGTGGAGCAGGCCTTCGAGACAGCCGATAAACACCTTCAGGGCCGGCCGTCGAAGGTTCTGGTGTTCCCCAGCGGGGGAACGACCTACCCGGTGCTCCCGGTGCGTCTGAACGGCCGGCAAACGGACTGATGACATCCGCTGAAGCGGTCGATCGCCTGGATGATCTGCACAAGGTGCTCGAGATCACGCGCGCGATGGCCGCGGTCGAGGACCTCAAGGGCCTGATGCGCCTGATCATCGACCGCAGCATGGAGCTGCTGGGGGCTGAGCGCGCCACGGTGTTTCTCTACGACGCGCAGACCAACGAACTGGTGAGCGTGGTGGCCGCCGGCATGGACGAGCTGCGGGCGCCGGCCGACCGGGGCATCTCTGGGGCGACCATCCGCGCCGGCAGGACCGTCAACGTCCCCGACGTCTATGCGGACCCGCGGTTCAACCCGGACATCGACCGCATGACCGGCTTCCGCACGCGGAACATGATCTCCCTGCCGCTGCGGGGCTACGACGGGGGCCTGGTCGGGCTGCTCCAGGTGATCAACAAGCAAGAGGGGACCTTCGACGAGTACGACGTGACGCTGGCTGAGACCCTGGCGGCCCAGGCCGGTGTGGCCATCCAACGGGCGGAGCTGATGGACCATTTCGTCCGCAAGCAGGAGATGGATCGGGCGATGCGGATCGCCCAGCAGATCCAGCGCGACCTGCTGCCCGCGGCCGAGCCGGACGTGAAGGGATTTGAGGTGGCGGGGGTATCCCTACCGGCCGACGAAACCGGCGGCGATGCCTACGACTACCTCCAGGTCGCCAAGGATCGTTGGATGTTCGCCGTCGCCGACGCCAGCGGGCACGGCATCGGATCGGCGCTGGTCGTCGCCGAGACGCGGGCCATGCTGCGGGCCGTGAGCCTGCTGGGCGGGGACGTGCCGGCCGTCCTGCGAACGGCCAACCGCCTGCTGACGGCCGACCTGGGCGAGTCGCGGTTCGTCACGTGCTTCCTGGGCCTGCTGGACGCCGAGAGGTCGATCCTCGAGTACGCCTCGGCCGGCCACGGGCCCCTGATCTTCTACGACCGCGCGTCGGACGCCTTCAGCCAGCGCATTGCCACCGACCTGCCGCTGGGCGTGACGGGAGACCAGGACTACCGCAAGGTGGTCTCGCACCCGTTCGGCCCGGGCGACTTTGTGGCCATCACCACGGACGGGTTCGCCGAGTCCACCAATCCAGCCGGGCAGGAGTTTGGCCTGCAACGGCTCCTGCGCGTGCTGTGGGACTGCCGCGAGGGCTCAGCCCAATTGATCGTGGATAAGATGGTCGGCGCGGTGCGGGACTTCACTCGCGGTCAGCGGCCGCACGACGACCTGACCGCGCTGATCATCCGCCGGCACTAGCCGTGGCCCCCATACCATCGCGACAGTCGGCATAATCCACACAGTCCCTGCAAACCCATCACTTCGCCCATCCTTCTTGGACTTCTTGTCCGCGCTGAATCTGAATCTTACGTTCCTGCTGGACGGGGCTGGGCCTTCGCGGCCGCGGCCTGTGACAACGCACTTGGGCTGCCTCAGAGGCGGCGTGAAGTGGATGTACGCCTTTGGGAACAGCCATGGCCGCTGGTCGATTCCGCCACATCCCGCTCGCCGCTCCGCTGGAACCGCGGCTGATGCTCAGCGCGTCAGCCCTGGAGGACCAGCAACTCGAAGCGGCCACGCCGATCGAGCTTTCCGCTCTGGAGCAGGCCTGCGTCAACGGCGGCATCGAGCCGGGCGAGGGCGGGGACCTGTTCCGGATCACTGGCCCGGCCAGGGGCAAGCTGGCGTTGGCGTTGCTGTCCACGGGCGGGGGGCTGGACCCATACCTGGAGGTTTTCAACGCGTCGGGCCGGCGGCTCCGCCGCAACGACAACGCCTCCCGCGACAGCCTGGACAGCGCCCTGCGGGTCCGCGTCAAGGCGGGACAGGTGCTATACGTGCGGGCGCGGGCCTCCTGCCAGACCGCCGGCCAGTACACCCTGTCGATCACCCCCTTGCCGCGGGATGACTTCGGCAACAACACCGCCAGCGCCCGCCTGATTCGCCTCCGCGCCAACGGAAGTCGCTCCAGGACCGGGCGGGTCAACTACGCCGAGGATACGGATGTATTCGAATTCATCGCCAACCGCGCCGGCTCGCTGTGGGTCCGCCTTCAGGCCCGCGGGGGGGCGGCGCTGGACGGCTACCTCCAACTGTGTGACGACCAGGGCAACGTCCTGGCCTCCAACGATGACGGCCCCGGCAGCCTCAACCCCGAGATCAGTTTCGGCGTGGTCGAGGGCCGGCGGTACTTCCTATGCGCCTCCAGCGTGGACGGCAGCGTCGGGCGGTATCGGCTGAGCGTGAGGATTCTGCCGGCCCTGCCGCCGGCGCCGGGTGAGCCGCCATCGCAACAGGAAAACCTCGGCGAGACTCTGCCGGAGGACGTGACGGCCGGCCAGGACGTGTTGGTGAAGCTGGTGGAGGCCGACGGCCGGCGGGAGCTGCGGATCCTGGGAACCGAGGCCGCCGACCGGATCGACATCCAACCCGACGGCGCCGGCCTGCGCGTGACCAGCGGCGGACGGAGCTGGACGTTCGACGCCATCGACAGCCTGCGGGCCTACACGTTCGGCGGCGACGACGTGGTCCGCCTGGCGGACGGCCTGGACGCATCGGCCGTGGTCTGGACGGGCGAGGGGGACGACGACATCTACGCCGCGCAGACCCGCCGCCTGGAGGCCCATGCCGGCGAAGGCGACGACCTGCTGATCAGCCTCAACGCCGCGGCCGACCGCCTGGAGGGCGGAGCCGGCCTGGACAGCTTCTGGGCCGACCGCGACGACGTGTTCGCTGACGTTTCCGCCCTAGAGCTCCACTGGGGCAGCGTGCACCGCATTGGGAGTTTCTACCAGCCGTATTCACCCGACCCCGCCGATCCGCAATACATCCCGCCGCGCCCAGGCGGGCAGGACCTGCCCGACCCGCTGGCGGAGTATTCCTACGCCGACCTGTCGAGCCTGGACCTGTTCAATGACGGCCCGCAATACGCCGACATCGCGCAGGGCCTGCTGGGCGACTGCTACTTTCTGGCCAGCCTGGCCAGCCTCGCTCAGGCGGCCCCGCGGCGGATCGAGCAGCTCATCGCGCCCCTGGGCGACGGGACCTACGCCGTGCGGTTCTATCGCGCCGGCCAGGAAGTCTACCTGCGCCTGGACGCCGACCTGCCGCGCTACAACCAGTACTACCTCTCGTACGCCCAGCCCAGCCCCACAGGCGAAATCTGGGCGCCGTTGCTGGAGAAGGCCTACGCGTTCTTCCGCTACGGCGAGAACTCGTATGCCTCCATCGAGGGCGGATGGATGCAGGACGTGATGCCGCAGCTTACGAACCTATCCGCGTCGGCCATCGCGACGCGCGGCGCCTCGACGGGGGCGCTGTTCGAGCTGATCGAGTCCTCGCTCCAGGCCGGCCGGGCGGTCACCGTTGGCAGTTACTACCATGCCGCCGGCCCGGTCGTGCCCGGCCACGCGTACATGGTGCAGTCGGTCCAGCGGATCGGCGAGGAATGCTACGTCACGCTTTACAACCCCTGGGGCGTGGACGGCCGGGCCTGGGACGACCGCCCCGGTGACGGCCTGATCCGCCTGGGCATCCAGCAGGCCAAAGACTCCTTCAGCGGAGTGGTGGTGGGGGTGGCGTAGGCTGCGAAGCCCGCGCAGCCCACCGGGACCGGGCTTGGCCTGTAAGCAGCACAAAGACCGTCACCAGCCACATGGCCAGAAAAGCCATTCCTCGTCCAGCCGGCTCCGGCCAGGGGTCATCCTGCCCCTCTCCGGCGAGACGTTGCAGGGCGCCGCCAAGGACCCATCCCTGAAGACTGAATAGGGCTGCGAATGCTGCAATGGGGATGGCGACGACCACGGAGCTAACCAGCGTCAAAGCCCTGCCCGCGAAGTGAAGTATGACGGCCCACGCAATAGGCGCGGCAACCAATAGTACCGTCCCGGGCAGGGGATGCAGTCCCGATCCAAACAGCAGCAGTGACGATGACATGGCCAGTATGGCCCCAAGGATCAGCAGCAGTTCCCGAACTGCCGATACTTCAGCCGAACGCTCCCTGCGCCTGCCCAAGCGCAGGAGTTGCCCAACTGCCACGCCGGGAGCTGCCGCGGCCAATGGTCCTGCGTGACGCATCAAGGCCAGGGCTATCAGCGGGAATAAGATGATCAATGCCTCCCCTGGCCGAGATGAGATTCCGAACAACAGAGCGATTACGGTCAAAGGAACCAGACCAACCGAGAGGCCCCAGGGCCATCCAACCTGCTCCAACAGTGGCGATGTCAGCATCTTGCACAGGTCCAACGTGTTGAACAGCTCCAACATGGGCAGATACCCCATGCACAGCGTCCCAAGCAGGATACGGAGCTGCCGACGGTTCTTTTCGGTCATGTGTTTGCCCTTTGTCCGCGATTATTGAGTTTCGCAAAAGTAATGTAAATGGACACTATCCCAACGGTGATGGCAGCTTGGATGCCAGAATGAGCGATCGCAGCTTGTCTTGGGAGCGGCAGACTCGCCGCTTGTTGGCGTGAAGGCTGTTGCGAATATCTTGCTTGTGCAGCGGCAGGGTGTTGGCCGTGTGGCCCTTGAACTCATTCCAGACCTGCTCGGCCGGGTTGAGCTCTGGCGCGTACTTGGGGAAGAACTCGGTCTGCAAGCGGGGGTTGTCCAGGAGCACCTTTTCGATCGCCGGTCCCTTGTGGATCTGGCCTTGGTCCCACAGGAGGATGACCGGTCCGGGCATGTGGCGCAGAAGCTGGCGCAGGAACGGGGCCACGTGCACGGCCTTGAAGTTGTCTTGCTGGAAGCGAGCGTACAGGCCGATGCGCCGGCGGATTGGACTGACCGTGAGCACGGCAAGAGCCGAGATGCGGTCGTGCTTGTAGCTGTAGGGAATCTTGGGGGTCTG
>Ga0315289_10016391_pt1 | contig 10222 bp, 14 predicted proteins | sample YL17G11_40_MG_FD_203452 | JGI IMG/M metagenome (GOLD analysis project Ga0315289, IMG submission 203452) | Sediment microbial communities from Yellowstone Lake, YNP, Wyoming, USA - YL17G11_40 | ecosystem: Environmental > Aquatic > Freshwater > Lake > Sediment | place: USA: Wyoming | collected...
TGAAGATTACCAATACTTATCATGCTTGGAGAGGAGAAAAAGGCAAGTATGATGATATTCTTGGATTCTGTAAATCTGTTAAGATAGATGAAATAAGAAAGCATGAACATATTTTAACTCCTGGAAGGTATGTCGGAGCAGAAGAAGAAGAGGAAGATTTAGAAGCATTTGACGAGAAGATGAAGAGATTGACTGCTGAACTTTCCAAACAAATGCAAGAAGGCAAGAAGCTTGATGAAGAGATAAAGAAGAATTTGGAAGGGATTGGGTTTAAGATATGAAAAACAAGAAAGGGCAGATTGGACCAAGAGAAATAATGTTGTTGTTAGGCGTCCTTTTTTTATTAACAATCGTCTTACCTATACTTACAACATTTATTAATTCATTAGCCACAGGAAACATAGATGCATTAGTAGAAGCCTTAGTTCCTTTATTCATATTTGCTATGATTTTTAATTTTATAAGGAGGTTTTTTGCATGAAAAATACCCCTTATACTTTAAATGTAGACAAATTGACCTCTTTATTTTTAATCTTTGTATTAGCTACAGGTTCCATTCTAATTAGGTTCCTATTTCCCCTCTCAAATGAAATTATAAAACAAGTTTTGTTCTATTTTGGTTTTTTTGGGTATGGATTTGTTATTTTAAGTATCTTATTTTACTATATCGCTAAAGTAAATGCTTGGTTAAAGAAAGATGAAATTAGAATTGGAGCAACTATCGGAATAATTTTAGCGCTAAGCCACTCTATTTTTATTGGAGTAGATAACCAATCTTGGTGGTCCTTTTTAGGATATCTTGCAGGAGATGGATTAATAATATTTATAGGTTTATTTTCTTACAAAAAATGGCAAAAGAACAAAAAACTAAGTTCAAAGAAACTGAAATAGGAAAAGAGAAGATTACTAATATTTTTCTTAGCATGCGCTGTGTTAAAAAGAGGTTGATATATAATGGTAAAGAGTTTAATGTTTTTGTAATTAAAGACACTCCTGCACGAGCACAATTAAATGATATAATTGTAGATAATCTATTCTTCGAAAAGTTCAATAAATCTGAGCAAGAGGCAATTCTTTATCATGAAAAATATCATCAAAAATTATCAACCTTCTTTAAAAAATTGTTTTATATTATAAGATTCTTTAGTCTTAGAAAAGTCAGATGGCAAGAAGAATTTGATGCAGATAATTATTCTCAAAAAGTTGTTGGTAAAGAAGCAATTAAATCTTTTCTAAAAAAAGCCGAAGTACTTTATCAGAAAGGTAAAATTGCTTATGATAAAAATTCTCATCCGTCAATAGATGAGAGAATTAGGGGAATAACTTAAAAGTGAAAAAGCAAACTAAATTCAAACAAACTGAAATAGGAACAATTCTTAATAATTGGGAAGCGAAGCGATTGAGTGAAGAGATTGAGCTTTGTTATGGTAAAGGGCTAACTGAAAATAATAGAATCTCTGGCAAATTTCCTGTGTTTGGCTCTAACGGCGTAGTAGGTTTTCATAATCAATTTTTAGTTGAAGGACCAGGAATTATTGTTGGTAGGAAGGGTTCTGTGGGAGAAATCAAGCTTTCAAAAGATAATTTTTGGCCGATTGATACAACCTATTTTGTGAAACTAAAAAAGAAAGGAAATATATATTTTTGGTATTATTTTCTACTCACATTAAAATTAAATAAAATGAATAGTCACAGTGCTGTGCCGGGATTAAATCGTGAGCAAGTTTATGAGATATCAAAAGAGATTCCAGCATATGAAGAACAATCTTCTATCGCTAAAATCCTCTCTGACTTAGACTCAAAAATCGAACTCAACCAACAAATGAACAAAACACTTGAGGCAATCGGTCAGGCAATCTTTAAGCATTGGTTTGTTGACTTTGAATTTCCAAATGAGAAAGGCAAGCCATACAAAAGCTCAGGTGGAGAGATGGTTGATTCTGAGTTAGGAAAAATACCTAAAGGGTGGAAAGTTGGAAAAGTTAGAGATATAGCTACTCAAAGCAAAGAACAAACTTCTCCTTCTGATTATCCAGATGATGTTTTCAATCATTATAGTATTGAAGCATTTGATATTGGTAAAAAACCAATTCTTCAGTATGGTAGTGAAATCTTAAGCAATAAATTAGTTGTACCCAAGGAGTCTATTTTGTTTTCAAAGTTAAATCCAAGAATTCCAAGACTCTGGGTGGTTATAGATGTAGAAAAACTCTCTGTGGGTTCAACAGAATTTTTGATTTTTAAATCAAACCCTCTTTTTTTTGGTTATTTATACTTCTTACTTGGAAACCTAACTACATTAAGTGGATTAATACAAATGGCTAAAGGAACAAGTAGCAGTCATCAAAGAATATCTGCTAATGATATCTTAAACTTGCCCATCACAATTCCACCTAAAGAAAACTTATTATTGTTTGAAAAAATAAGTTTAGAATTATTCAAAAAATTAGAAATCAATATTAAATCTCAAATATCTCTTTCACATATTCGAGATTCTCTCTTACCAAAATTAATGACTGGGAAAATTAGAGTGATAGCATGAAAAAAAGTAATAATTTCCGGAAAAAACTTATTAAATTATGGCCATTGTGGTTATTTATATCTTTAATTTTTGTTTTCGCAGGTGTATACACACTTATATGGAATTTGGATCCTGGATCTTTTATGTTTAATGAGGAAATTAATCTAAATCCAAAAGAGTTGATTGACATTCTAGGGTATAATGGAGACATTCAAAAAAATCCTATTACTAATTTTCAAAAGGAAATTAAGTTATCTGATATAGATATAAAATTATCTAACTATCTCACTGACCTGATTAATTATTCAGATGACGTACAATTGGACAAAAAAATAATGGATTGTTTAAAAGATTTACAACTTAATATTTCAGATAAATGTATTGGTAAAAGTGCACCAGAACGTCTATTAGAACTTATAAAATCAAGGGAACAATTGGAAAAAGAGAAGGATGATATTTCCAATTATATTGCAGATGTTAGGGCCAAATATCCAAATGGTTATACGTTTGGTCATGAAAATATCAGGCTATTCAGTATTTCAATGGAAACTAATAAAATTGACAAAGAAATAATGGATATCGTTACTAATTATTCATTAAATTATACAAGTAGTTATAATCAGAAAAATATGTTGTTCATAAATAAAAGGAATGAATATTTTAATAAAACAAAAGAACTCTTAGCATCTCGAATAGCCAGGTTAGGTTATTGGGATTTTTTCTATTTTAGTTTTAACACTGCTTTGGCAAACAGTTATGGAGACTTAGTACCAAATGCAAAGATTATCAGAATCATTGTTGGAATTCAGTTATTTATTAGTATAATCTTTGTTGGTGTAGGTATAAATATGTTGAGCAAGAGGAAAAATGGATAAGGACACTAAAAATTTTTTATTTACTATTGGGAGCATCGCATTATTTTCATGGCTTCTAAGTAGAAAGCACGGTAAGTGTCCTAAATGTAATTATCCCATTACAAATAGCAATAAACAATGTCCTAATTGCGGACAATGGCTTGATTGGGAGGGCTTCAAATGAAAAAGAAAGTTCCCCTGAAGCCAACAAAAACAGAAATAAGATACTCTATATTATACGTGATTATATGTACAATATTATGGCTCTTCTTAATTGGAGGCATAATTCATTTAATCAGCTATTATTTTTTCATATCTCAAAAAGAAGGTTTTTATAGTCAAGAAAGTATCAAAATTTGTACTTATCTCATTATAGGAGCTTTCATGTTTTTATTCATCTATAAAGATAAAGCAAGAGAAATATTTAAGATAAAAGAATGTTCAGATAATAAAATAAAATGCCAAAAATAATGACTGGTCAGATAAGAGTTCCTGTTGGGGTTAAAAAATGAAGGAAAAAGATTTAAGATTTCTTGAATTTGATTGGAATGGCAAAAAATTGTTTATAGTAACACATCATTCAATTGTTCTTAAGTGCTGGAAAAAGGCATATAAAGACAATTTGATATCTCTTAATTCTATTTTATTCCATATAGATAAACATCCAGACTTCTATTTTGATCCTAAAAATAAAGAAAAGTCCATTAAGCTATTAAGTTTATCTGAAGAAGAATTAGATATACTTATCAAAAAAGATTTATATTTTGATAATTCCGAGTTTATAGTCAATGCTATGTTTAGCGGGCTAATCAAAGATGGCATCTCTATACATTTTGAGGATTGTAATAATTGCTATGGCCAGCTATTGAATAGAGATTATTCAACTACTGAAAGATATACCTTTACAGAAGACAAAAAGGAGCATAATTTCTACATCTACAAAACAGAAGATTTAACTAATTTATTTGGTTACCAGTCACTATTAGATGACTCTTGTATTCATCAGGATACAAAATCTATTTTCAATATAACAAACTCTTTAATTTTAGACATCGATTTAGATTTTTTTACTTACGTTAATGAACAAATATATCCTAAGAATAAAAGAGATATTCAAAACCAGATCTTATCGCGTTCTTTTCAGAATATTTTAGGTAAAGCAAAAATAATCACTATAGCTCTAGAACCAAATCATTGCGGAAAAGAAATAGGTTCTTTAGAGATATTAGAATTATTTAATGAACATCTTTTTAAACCAGCAGGTCTTGACATACTTAAGGACGTTCAAGCTACATTTTTAACGTGAGACTATGCCAAAAATAATGACTGAATCGGAAGTTGAAGAAGCATGCCTTGAGATATTGGATGAGCTAGGCTATACTGTACTCAATGGTCCTGATATCTCTGAAGGAGGGATAAATCCTGAAAGGAATTACAATGAAGTTGTTTTGGTTGATAGATTGAGGGCTGCTTTAGAGAAGATTAACAAAGATATTCCAAAAGAAGCTATTGAAGAAGCAATAAAGAAAGTTATCAGGACAGACAGCCAAAATTTAGTTATCAACAACCAACATTTCCATAAGATGATTGTAAATGGCGTGCCTGTTGAATACAAAAGAAAAGACGGAAGCGTAAAGAATGATATTGTCTGGCTTTTTGATTACAACAATAAACATAATGAATTTTTAGCAGTAAACCAATTCACAATCGTTGAAGAAAGAAACAACAGAAGACCAGATATTATCCTATTTGTAAATGGAATACCTTTAGTTCTTATAGAACTAAAGAATCCTGCTGATGAAAATGCAACAATCTGGTCAGCGTTTAATCAATTTGAGACATATAAACAACAAATCCCGTCTGTTTTCAGATTCAATGAAATTTTAGTATTAAGTGATGGTTTGGAAGCAAGAGCAGGAACAATAACCTCCAACAAAGAAAGATTCTTGTCTTGGAAGACCATTGACGGCAAAAAAAGTCCAAAGACTGTTTCTCAAATAGAAATCTTACTCAAAGGAATGTTAAACCAAGAAGTTTTGCTAGACTTAATCAGAAATTTTGTTGTTTTTGAAGTAGAGAAGGAAAAAAAAGAAGGCACTGTCACAGTTTCAAAAAAGATTGCAGTATATCATCAATATCATGCAGTCAATAAAGCAGTTGAATCTACAGTAAAAGCAACAAAGAAAGACAAAAGAGCAGGAGTTGTCTGGCATACTCAAGGTTCTGGTAAAAGCCTAATCATGGTTTTCTATGCTGGGAAATTAGTATTACAAAAAGATATGGAAAATCCTACTATAATCCTACTCACAGATAGAAATGATTTAGATGACCAATTATTTGGAACTTTCAGCAGATGTCATGAACTATTAAGGCAAAAACCAAAACAAGCAGAATCTAGAGACGAAATAAAAGACCTTTTGAAAGTATCTTCAGGTGGAATAATCTTTACGACAATTCAAAAATTCTTGCCGGAAGAAAAAGGCAAAAAATATCCTCTTCTATCAGACAGAAAAAATATAGTTATTATTGCAGACGAAGCTCATAGGTCACAATATGATTTTATTGATGGATTTGCAAAACATATCAGAGATGCTTTACCTAATGCTTCATTTATAGGATTTACAGGAACACCAATCGAAAAAGCAGACAGAAGCACTCCAGCAGTATTTGGAAAATATGTTGATGTCTATGATGTAGAACAAGCAGTTGAAGATGGAACTACTGTTAGAATATATTATGAAAGCAGATTAGCTAAATTAGAGCTGAAGCCAGAAGAAAGACCAAAAATTGACAAAGATTTTGAAGAAGTAACTGAAGGAGAAGAAACTGAACATAAAGAGAAGCTGAAAAGCAAATGGGCAAGATTAGAAAAAGTTGTAGGCAGCCCAGACAGGATAAGAAGGATTGCTAAAGACATTATCAATCATTGGGAAACTAGATTGAGCATTCTTGATGGAAAAGCAATGATTGTTTGCATGAGCAGAAGAATATGTGTTGAATTACACAACGAAATTAAAAAGTTGAGGCCTGAGTGGTATCATAAAGATGATGATAAAGGAATAATCAAAGTAGTTATGACTGGTTCTGCATCTGACCCAACCGATTGGCAAGAGCATATCAGAACAAAGGATAGAAGAAAAGCTATCGGCGAAAGGATGAAAGACCCATCAGATCCTCTAAAAATAGCTTTTGTAAGAGATATGTGGCTTACTGGTTTTGATGCTCCAAGCCTTCATACAATGTATGTTGATAAGCCTATGACTGGACATGGGCTTATGCAGGCTATAGCAAGAGTAAATAGAGTTTTCAAGAATAAGCCAGGTGGATTGATTGTCGATTATATTGGAATAGCTTACGAATTAAAGAAGGCATTATCAGAATACACAGAAGGAGATAAGAAAGAAACAGGTATTCCTCAAGAAGAAGCTGTTGCTCTTATGCAAGAGAAGTATGAGATAGTAACTGGTCTATTCCATAAGTTTAATTATAAAAAATTCTTTACAGTAGCAACAAAAGATAAGATGGTTATCATTGCTCAAGCAATGGAGCATATCTTAAAACAGGAGAAAGGCAAAGAACGATGCTTAAAGTATGTTTCTGAGTTATCAAAAGCATTTGCTCTCTCAGTTCCTCATGATGATGCTATGAAGATAAGGGACGATGTAGGGTTTTTCCAAGCTGTAAGGTCAGCAATAGCAAAGAACACTGAAACTAAATCCTCAGATAGGGAAGATGTAGACTCTGCAATAAAGCAAATCTTATCAAAGGCAATAGTTTCAGATAGAGTAATTGATATCTTTGCTGCCGCTGGACTAAAGAAACCAGATATCTCTATTCTATCAGAAGAGTTCTTGCAGGAAGTAAAAGACATGCCTCAGAAGAATCTTGCTTTTGAAATGCTAAAAAAGCTACTTAATGATGAGATAAAAATCAAGCAAAAGAAAAATCTTATCCAAGCAAGGTCGTTTTTGGAGATGCTAGATAAGGCAATAAAAGCATATACAAACAAGAGCATAGAGACTGCTCAGGTCATTGAGCAATTGATAGATTTAGCTAAACAAATGAAAAATGACCAGAAAAGGAGTAAAGAGCTTAAACTAAATGAGGATGAAGTTGCATTTTATGATGCTTTAGCGGACCATGATGGTGCACAAGCAGTCTTAGGAGATGAAACTTTAAAGAAAATCGCAAGAGAGCTTGTTGATACAGTCAGAAAGAATGTAACTATTGATTGGACAATAAGAGAGAGTGTTCAAGCAAAACTTAGAGTTATTGTCAAGAAAATCCTAAAAAAGTATGGCTATCCACCAGATAAACAGCAAAAAGCTACTGATACAGTTTTAGAACAGGCAAAGCTGTTATGTAAAGATTGGGCTGAAATGCCTGCTTAGTATCCCTTATATAAAAAATGAAATTTCAAACGAGCTTGATGTGGGTAAAGTATATAACCCATTCATTAGAAAAATGAAAGAGGTAATTAAAAAAATATGGGGTTTTCTTAATAAACCATTATGTGTCATAGCAATTGTAGCAATAATTACATTAATTTTATATTTAAATTATGGGCAACATGAAAAAATTAAATGTACATTAACAATTTCATTGAAAGAGGAAGTAGCGATTGATAAATTTGGTATGAGCGAGGAAAAAGCAGATGAATTAGCTGAGGTATACAGAAACCTTTATAGATATGAATTATTTTTTGATAATTATCAAGAAGCTTTGGCTTATAGACAAATTTTAGCAGATCAAGAACGTGATGGATATTGGTTTAAATTTAATTTTGGATGTGAAGAAAATAAAACTATAATTCCTACGAGTTTCAAAGAGTATATAACAAAAAGCTAATCGCACTTTAATCAAATTTCTCTTTTTCTAAACAAGCACTCTCCAACAGCTATTTTTTCTTTAATAGGCACACTCAAAAGATTCATTGAATTTCCCCTTTATCAAAGGTCAGCAGGTTTGCTTAAAATTTCATGACTTCTTCGTTGTAGTACACCTCCAGAAAAATTAGCATGGAGGTGCTAAAAATGTTTAGAAAACAACAAAAATCAGGGATTTTTGGGTCTCAGAAACCCAACGGGTTTCTAAGAAACCATTATTGCGAATTTGAAGTTGCAGGAGAATTAGTATTCTGCACAATTTGTGGCGAACAGCCACATATTGGAGGTGAAGTCCAATGACTAAAGTAAGAATAGCGATTCAGGACTTCACCAGTCCTGACAATATCAGGACTAAAAGCAAAACTATAACTACAAAGCTTTCTTATAAAGAAAGCGTTGAGAAAGTCTTTGCTTTCTTTGAATCTTTAGGAGGTGATGCAATATGAGAATTGCAGTCACTGACCTTAAAGATTACAATGAATCCATTCTGAGATATGAATGGCTTGACTTGGAAGACTGCTCTTCCAAGGATGAAATCGAGGAATTCATAAAAGAATTCCTTGATAAAAGAACAAAAGAGACTAAAGAACTCCATGAAGAGTGGTTTGTCTCAGACTATGAGGAATTCGCTGACTTTGGTGAATATCCTGACATAGAAGATATTGCTAAGGCTGTAGAACTCAGCAAGCAATATAGCTGGGAGGCAGTAGCTGCATACTATGGCAACAGCCAGGAGCTTGACAGCTTTGAAGAAGCTTACTCAGGAGTCTATGAAGGCGAAGAGGACTTTGCTTACGAGACTGCTCAGGAAATCTATTCCAAAGAGCAGCTAGGTGTCTTAGACATCTACATAGACTGGGAAAAATACGCCAGAGACCTCTTCATAGGAGATTACTTCAGCGAGAAGGTGGAGAATTGTAATATCGCAGTGTTTAGGAGGCTTTAGTTTCTCATCATTTTTATATCATTACAAAAACAATAAAATTTTAATTAGAAATAAATCTAGTATTACCGATGAATTTATATATAATTTATTCTATTTATCTAAACAGGGTGTTTAAATGATAAAATTAATACAAGAGGGATGCTAACATGGCGTGTCCTATGTGCGGAGGAAGAATGGTTTGGTGTGGATGGATCAAACCATTTGGTTATGGTAGAAGAGTAGTATATCGTTGTGTAAGATGTGGATATAGGAGAATAGGGTAGTGTTAAAATGAAGCCTACTTGTAAAAATGATAAAGACAATAGTGATTCTCAGAGCTGGGAATCAAGATTTAATAGTTTTAGTAAGGAGATAAATTTGATTGTTTTATCCACCCTAATTGCAATAGCCTCTGTGTGCTTTATAGAAGTTATTAAAATGATAATCTTAACCTTGATTCCTGAAGAAATAACTGCAAAGAATATAACCTTAACTTCAAGTTCGGTAACATTTGTAGCGTTTATATTGCTAATTTTTATAGCAGTTTTCCTTGTTAGAAGACAAATCACTAAAATAGGCGAGATGTATGACATAAATAAGTATAGGTTTTCCGGTGAATTTTCTGGGAAAAACATTCCTAATAAATTGAAGAATGTTAAACTATTTTATAAAAATTTTAAAAAAATCTGCAACGGAAAATTTAAACCAAAAATTACTCCGTTATTAACTAATACAACCCCTAAAGAAATTAAAGGATTAAACGAATACCAAAAAGAAAATCTTCTATTAGAAAAGATATCTTCTTTGCACATATTAGACATAGGTTTATATGAGCCCATAGAAGAATGTGAAATTGCAAAAATACGTATAGAAGTTACACGCCTAAGTAATCAAGTTGGGTTTTTCTGTTTATGCAACTGTGATAAATTTGGAGAACAAATTAAAAAGGAATTAAAAGAATATTTTCATAAATCCTCAGTATTACAATCTTTGGACTGTAATTTCTAGACCGTCTCTTAATAAAAAGGGTTTTTCA
>Ga0315289_10016392_pt1 | contig 10221 bp, 9 predicted proteins | sample YL17G11_40_MG_FD_203452 | JGI IMG/M metagenome (GOLD analysis project Ga0315289, IMG submission 203452) | Sediment microbial communities from Yellowstone Lake, YNP, Wyoming, USA - YL17G11_40 | ecosystem: Environmental > Aquatic > Freshwater > Lake > Sediment | place: USA: Wyoming | collected...
CCCGCCCCGATAAAGCCATCTGGGCTATCCCGGGTCTGCGCCAGATGAACATCCTGCTGGATAAAGAAGGTATTTTAGCTGGCCTGAAACGGGCTGCCGAACAGGCTGACTGGTCTCGATTGCAACCTGCGGCCGACGAAATCGCAGCAGACAAGTTGATGGGTTACGCTGAAGAAGTCCACAAACTGCTCGATGGGTTGGAGCAGGACAGAGAGTCTAAAGTCTTGTACGCGGTCTGGGGCATGGTGGATGGCATGGCGCGTACCCTGGCCGTCCAACGCAGCCTTCTCATCCTTTCCGAGAATGAGTTCTTCCAGATGGTGCAGGATAGTGTCGGACAAGCCTCCGACTGGACGCGTTCCTTCCGCATCGCTGCCGGAATGGACCCGGCACCTCTCGGCCAGTCCCCTTATCGTGTACGCGGTGAGGCGGCACTCCGACTCTACGTCTACACTGCCCGCCCCCTGCTGGAGTCCATGCCGGAACGCTACCGGGAGGTTGTCGCCACTGCACTCAAACTCATCCAGGAGTCTGGCATCCGTGTCTGACCTGGCCGCGCTCGCCTTGGCCGTCCATGCCCGCCTGCTCGAATTTTTCGGCCAACCCACATGGAGAAACCCCCTATCTGCGGTGGACGAACTGGTTTCCACCATCCTTTCGCAGAACACGAACGATACCAACCGTGACCGCGCCTTCGTGGCCTTGAGGGCGCGCTTCCCGACCTGGGAGGCGGTGCGGGACGCCCGGCCCGATTCCGTTATCGAAGCCATTCGCCCGGCCGGGCTGGCCAACCAGAAAGGCCCGCGCATCCAGCAGGTATTGCGGGAGATCACTGCTGAACGCGGCGCTCTCGAGTTGAGCTTTCTAAGCGAGCTGCCGCTGCAAGAGGCGCGCGCCCGGCTGATGAAATTCAAGGGCGTCGGTCCGAAGACGGCCGCCATCGTCCTGCTCTTTTCCCTGGGGCGGCCGGCCTTCCCGGTTGATACACACATCTACCGGGTCACCGGGCGGATCGGACTCCGCCCCGAACGAATTTCCGTCGAAGAGGCGCACACACACCTTGAGCGATTGTTTCCCTCCGAAACGTACTATGCGGCCCACCTGAATATCATCCGCCTGGGACGTGAGATCTGCGCGGCGCGCCATCCGCGCTGCCCGGTTTGCCCGCTGTGTGATATTTGTTTTTACGGGCAAAATGTTGTAAAATGATAATTGTGCCCAACGGTGATGAATCTTGGATGGAAAGGAGGTGAGTAAGTTGCTGAGTTATGCAGGGGAACGCGGCGAGGGACTGGTCGAGTACGTGGTGATTATTCTTTTGGTTGTCCTCGTTGTTATTGCCGTTGTGACCTTGCTCGGTCCGATGGTCGGAAATCTGTTCGGCAAAGCAAACAGTCACATGCCTTAATGAGTTCTCCCATTGCCATGGAATCCCCTGATGAAATGGGCAACCTCCCGAGCGTTGGATGCTGCGGGAGGTTGGTGTTGGATCGCTATCATTTGAGTAGTTCCAGCAGGCCATCTGGATAGATCGGCGGCCTGCCTTCTCCGAAATCGTCCAATCGCTTCCAAACCGCGCAGAACTTTTGGCCTAATTCGTCACCTTGAATGACCTCTTTTTTGTAGAGATATCGATTGGCCAGTCTCCCATCATAAACCAGCACGATCTCGTGGCCGCGGCGGCCTTCGTAAACGAAGATGTTTTCCAGCGTGCCGAGGTAGCACACCTCAGTGAGCGTCGCGCCAATTTCTTCCATCAACTCACGAGTAACGGTTTCCTCGCCGCGCTTGCCAAATTCGATCGTCCCACCCAGAGGTCGGTAGAAAACCTGGTCCTTCTTGCTGTCGCGGCCTTCGGCGACCAGGATGCGGTCGCCGTCGCGGCAGACGCAGATGGCGATGGGGCGGATTTTTTCTGCGCGCATATTCTCTCCAACCTCACCCTACCCCTCCCGGCCTTCGGCCACTCTCCCCTTCCCTCTCCCAACAAAGGGAAGGGGAGGGCAGGGTAGGGATGGGGGAGGTTATATACTTGCCTGCATAGACCACGGCCCGGCCCACGTCACGGTGACGGGCAGCACCTTGCCGCGCAGTTCGTCATTCGTCTCGACGAAAACCAATCTATTCGTCGGCGTGCGGCCTCGCCAGCGATTTTTGACTTTCTCCTCGAAGAGCACGTCCACTTTCTGGCCGAGATAACGGGCGGCGATCTCGGCCGCAATGTCCTCCTGCAATTCTTCCAGGACACGGAAACGGCGCTTCTTTTCTTCGGCAGGCACATCATCGCTCATGCGCCGCGCCGAGACCGTGCCGGCGCGAGGCGAGTACCGCGCCAGGTGGGCTACATCTAATTTCAAGTCGGCGAGCAGGTCGTAGGTTTTCATGAACTGCGCCTCGCTCTCACCAGGAAAGCCAACGATAACATCGGTGGCAATCGAACAGCCAGGGATTTTTTCGCGGATTCTTGCCACGATCCGGCGGTAGTCATCATTTATATAGCCGCGTTTCATATTCGCAAGAACTTCGTCATCCCCGGCCTGGATGGGGATTTCGATGTGCGGCATAACCTTGGGTAATTCAGCGACAGCATTCATCAGCTCATCGCTGAAATAATTGGGGTGCGAGGTCAGGAAGCGGATGCGTTCCAGACCCTCGACCTGGTTCAGGATTTTTAGCAGTCCTGCCAGGCTGGGGCTGCCGGGCAGGTCCTTGCCATAGCGATCTACAATCTGGCCGAGGAGGGTGACTTCCCGTACGCCCTGCGCGACCAGGAGGCGCACCTCGACCGCGATCTCGCCGGCCGGGCGTGAGTGCTCCACGCCGCGCCGGTAGGGGATGATGCAGAAAGTGCAGGCGTGCGAGCAGCCGTAAACGACCGGCACATAGGCTGAGATCAATTTGCCGCGCTCGTGCTCCGGGAGCAGGATGTCGCCATCCATAACGGCGAACCGGCTTTCGGTCTCGTGCGCTGCGAGCGCCCGCGCCTCGCCCTGGGTCAGGTACGCCACGAGCGGCCCCGGGTCGGAGGGCGGCGAGAACACATCCACGAACGGGAAGCGGGCGCGCAGTTTCTCATCCCCTTTCACGCCTACTAAACATCCCATCAGGTTGATGATCAGCTTGGGGTTGCGCTGCTTAAGCGGGCGCAGCGAGTGAAGCCGGCTGGTGGCCTTGTCCTCGGCGGACTGGCGCACCACGCAGGTGTTCAGAACGATGATAGCGGCCTCTTCGGCCTGAACGGTATGGCTGTAGCCCAGGCGTTCAAGGGCCGACCCCAAACGCTGCGAGTCGGCCACGTTCATTTGACAGCCTTCCGTCCAAATGTGATATTTCACGACCGGTATTATAACGTAAAACGTAAAGCGTAAAACGTAAGGCGCGCGGCACAAGAATTGCGTTTGTGCCGCCAATGTGTGTAGTTCTCTGGGGGCAGCGACTGAGAATCATGATAAAATCCTTTCGCCCGGAGGGATGACCGAGCGGCTGAAGGTAACGGTCTTGAAAACCGTCGTGGCGCAAGCCACCGTGGGTTCGAATCCCACTCCCTCCGCAGACCATTTAATCCCGCACTTATAGTGTGCGCAGCGACCCTCCCCGCCAGGAATAAGAGACACGCCTTATATTGGGCGTGTTTTTCGTTCAGCCGGCTTCTTTGAAGAGGAAGTCCTACATTTGTTTTTGAGGAACGAAGGAGGAACAAATACCTTTCCTATTATTGTTTTTTCGTTTCTTCATTACCATCCATACCGCCCGAAGGTAAACCCGTTGAAGCAGCGGGAGAAGTGCTCCACACGGAGGAGGGGGTTACACGATGGGGGAGGGGCTGAGTCATTTTTAGATCAGGTCGTTTCGGACAAGAGAGTGAAGTTGGCGGAGGTATCTTTCGCAATCCACATCGCACGGCAGAAGCCGAATGGTTTATTGAAGTAACGAGGCGAAAGAACAATTGTTCTATATTATTATAGAACATTTGAGCGGTAATGTCAAGACCCAACCCTTACAGGGTGCTACGCGACGGGTGTTCTTCATCATGCTCAGCGGGGCGGGTGTCTCCGCGTTGTTGGGACTCAGCCTCGCCGGTCCTATCGTGGACCGCACCGGTGTACCAGTATGGTATCTGTTGACCGGTATCGTCGTGATCGTCATCGGAGCCTGTGCCTTCTTGATCCCGCCCATCATGCAGATCGAGAGGGGAAAACCGGGGAGCCATTCCAGAAGGATCCAACCCCCCTCAAATTTTGATCGAACTATCCAAAGAAACACCCACCACAATCACCAAGATTGGGTGATGATTTCTCCCCCAATCGCGGTTATTCTAAAAGCGCAACCCGTATTCGTTTTGGAGGTGAATATGGCTACGCTGACACAAGCTTACAAACCTGCGCTCGCACGCATCGCCTTTATCAAGAAACGTGATGAGTTCATCGAAAAACTCATACCGCGCCGCTGCATGGTCGTTTCGGTGGGATTGATCTTTTCCGGGATGAGCATTCCTTTGCTCATGGTAGTTCAGTTGCTCCCAATCAGTTTGTTGCTCGGTTTTGTGGGTTTCGCCCTCGTGGCAACCGGTGGCGTGACGGCGCTCATCTTTTGCGGAGAGATTTGAAATGGCCGACAACCCGGTTATTTACAAGAAACTCGAACCAGCCCAGATTGCATTCATCAAAACCCGCATCGATACCCGCGACCAGATTCCCCCGCTCTTTGACCACTTGCAAAAAGCCTGCGGGGATTCCATCTGCGGCGATGCGCTGGTCATCTTTCACGGTGGGGCGGTGAAGGATGGATTTCTCATCGAAGCCGCCTTCCCGGTGGCGCGTCCAGTGAAAAGAGGCAAGGTTCACACCTGCACACTGGATGCTGCCCCGGCCCTGGCCATGCTCCATCATGGCCCGCACCAGACCATTCGAGAGACGGTACTGAAGATTTACGACTACCTCGACGCGCACGCCTGGACAACCTCCCTATTCCGGCGCGAAGTCTACCAGGTGCTGGATCCCGCCGAGCCGCAGAATAACGTTACCGAGGTGCAAGTCATCCTGCACGAATGGGATCACCTGCTCGCCGAAGGCGCTGAAAAAATTCTGGGGACGGAAGCCCGCCAGCAACTGATGCAAGGCATCGGAGCCATCACCCCCGAATCATCCTTCGATGAGTATACAGCCTGGATCGAGGGCGCCATGGCACGCCTGGATGTCTTGACCGATGATAACGAGAAAAAATGCCAGGTGGTTTCGCATTGCGCCCATGTATTTCCACAGGAACGCATCGACCACCTGCGCTTCATTTATGAGCGTGGTGAGTTCGATGACATACTGCGCGAGATGTACAGAGACGACTTCTGGTACGAAAAGCCGGTGCAGCGAGGCAATGTGCTTTATATGCGCAAGAATCCCTTCAACCCCGAGGGCTACGCCAGCGCCACCTCCCCTGCCGAGCGGCGCAAAGCCTACTGCCACTGCTCGTTCGTCCACCCGTATCTGAACGAGGTCCCATCCAAACTCTCGCCGACCTTCTGCTTTTGCGGGGCAGGCTGGTATCGGCAGCTGTGGGAAGGGATTCTTGGCCAACCTGTCAAAATCGAGCATGTTGAAACCCTGCTCAAGGGCAATGACCAATGCACATTCACCATCACCCTGCCTCTTGAATTGGCGGGAGAATGTCTGCCGGAACGATTAAGGTAACCGATATGCCCGAGGAAACCACCTACGAAATTCGCGTGCGGGATGCTTTGGATGAGAAGTGGTCGGCTTATTTTGCTCCATTTACGCTAACTGCCGGTGATGAGGAAACCCTGCTTACCGGCGTGGTGCACGACCAGGCGGAATTGTTCGGCGTATTATTGAAAATCCGCGATCTGGGACTGCGGTTGGTATCCATGAATCCTGTCCCAAGGCAGTGAAAAAGGCTGCTTCCTAACCAAGACATCTAATTCGTTTGGGAAAGCGGAGGTCCAGTGAGTATAATCACGCTGTGATCACCCTCCTACCCACCAAATTCTACCTGCCACCCGCACCGGCCGGGTTTGTGGCGCGCCCGCAGTTGTTGGAAGAACTGGATGCGGCGCTGACCCACCGCCTGACCCTTGTCTCTGCCCCGGCAGGGGCGGGCAAGACAACACTGGTCAGCACCTGGGTGCAGTCAGCGCGCAAGAAGGGGGTCTCCTTTGGCTGGCTATCGCTCGATGACACCGAAAATGACCCGGGACGCTTCCTGGAATACCTGGTGGGCTGCCTGGAGGAAGGGGGCATGTTCATCGACACGGCCGTGATCCCTCCGGGACTCGGGGACCATGCAAGGGTGGAGCATGTTCTTGTGGATCTCATCCGAGGGTTCGTGCCTCTCAAATGCGAGACGGTGCTCATCCTGGATGACTATCATCTCATCCAAAACAAAGAAATCCATACCGCGCTGGAATATTTGATCGTGCACGCGCCTCCGCGCCTGCACCTCGTTATTTTAACCCGCTCTGACCCACCGCTGGAACTGGCGCGCCTGCGCGTGGCCGGTCAACTGGTTGAAGTGCGCATGGAAAACCTGCGTTTTTCGACACAGGAGGCCGGTGCGTTTCTGAAAAAGTTCGCCGAGGTGCAACTGGCAGAGGGCGATGTGGCCGCGTTGAACGAGCGCACGGAGGGCTGGATTGCTGGACTGCAAATGGCGGCGATTTCCATGCGCGGGCGCGAGGATGCTGCGTCGTTCGTAGCTGCGTTTGCGGGCAGCCATCGTTTTGTCTTCGATTACCTGCTCGAACAGGTTCTCAACCGCCAGGCGCCGGAGGTGAGGGAATTTTTACTTAAAACATCGGTACTGGAACGGCTCTCGGCCTCGTTGTGTGATGCCGTGGCCGAAACGAGCAGCACCGCACGGGGCATGCTCGACACCCTGGAGCGGGCGAACCTGTTCCTGGTGCCGCTCGACGATGAGCGCGGCTGGTATCGCTATCATCATCTTTTTTCTGACCTGCTTAGACTGGTGTTGGACCAGACCCATCCGGGGCTTAAGGTGGAGCTTCACCACCTGGCATGCCATTGGTACGAAGCGCAGGGGATGCTGCCCGAGGCGTTGCATCACGGTCTGGTTGCGGGGGATATGGAGTTGGTGACAAAGATCGTCTCGGATAATGTCCTGGCATTGGTGGATCATGCTGAAATTGTCCCCATCCTGGCACAAATTGATTCAATCCCGTGTGAACAACGCACCTCCCTGCCATGGCTGGAAGTGGCATATGCCTGGGGGTTGGCTTATACGGGCCAGAATCAAAAAGCCGGTCCAATCTTATCTCTGGCGGAACAGCATATGGAAGGGCTGTCCGATGACAAGCGTGAAAAGGCATTGGGGCATATCGCCGCGGTTCGGGCGTACCTGACCTGGACAAATGGTGACCAATCCGAAGAAGCAGTGGCTTTTGCTGAGAAAGCGAACGGGCTTTTACCGGCGGAAGAGACCGCTGTACGGGCATTGAACCTGACTACCCTTGGAAATGCTTTGATCCAGAATGCTGATGACCCGCGCGCGGCGGATGTGTTGGAGCAGGCCCTTCTGCTGGCTCAACAGGCTGGACAGTCGCATGTGGTTATGCAAGCGGCATCAGGGCTGGCTTATGTCTATATTTTATTGGGAAAATCTCATCAGGCACAGATAGTCTGTGCAGAGGCGATCGAGATTGCAGAGTTGTATCAGCGACGTAACGCCCCCCCCCTGACAACAGCCGCCAGCGTCTATGCGTTATTGTCCCGTGTCTGGTTGGAAGCGGGAGAATTTGAGAAAGCCCTCCAAATCGCCCGTAAAGGAATGGCGTTGAGCGAGGTGTGGGGACAGGTGGATACTATAATGATGTGCTCGCAATACCTGGCCTATGCTCTGGCCTTTACCAATCATGCGGAGGAGGCCAGGAAGATAATCCAAGACTCCCGGAAGATCGCCCAAAAGGGACCACCCTGGCATTTACGGACGCTTGATTATGTGGAGCTGCAAATATATCTAGATTCCGATCCGCAGAATGCCGTGGAGATCCAACAGGAAGTAGCCCGCAAACAGGAGACCGTTCTCAAGTCTTCACCGCTTTTAACTGCGCGTGTTCTTATTAAGAAAAGCCAGTCAATAGAGGCGTTGGTGCTGTTGGAGCGTGAGCAAGCGAATGCCAGCAAGTATGGACATTATCGAAATACGTGGCTGTTGATCCTGAAAGCCCTGGCGTATTTCCAACAAAAGGATCATAGTACCGCGTTGAACTCATTAAAGCAGGCGCTCGATCTGGCAGAATCCGAAAACCGGGTGGCGATCTTTGTGCGTGAGGGTGTCGCAATGGAAAAGCTGCTCCGGCTGGCGCGGGCGAAGTCCATTGCTCCAGAATATGTACAACGGTTATTAGCAGCCTTCGAATCCCGCCGCACACACAAGCCAGAACCTGCCCTCGTCACTGAGGCGCTGATCGAGCCGTTGAGCGAGCGCGAGTTGGAAGTGCTGCAGCAATTGAACAGCTATCTCTCCACGCCAGAGATCGCCAATCTTTTGGTAGTGTCAGCCAACACCGTGCGAACGCACATTAAGAACATCTACGGCAAATTGGGAGTTCATGGGCGCAGCGCAGCGGTCAGGCAGGCCAAGGAGTTGGGTCTGCTCAAGTAGATCATCACCTGATTGGTGGGGGATTTGTGTTTCACCTGAAATGGGTGATGACAAGCACCTTAGGATGGAATAATCTATCTTTAGTTAGCCCGCTTATTGCAGAATCTTAGGCCACTGTCAACGAGGAGGTGTTTTTTGAAACAAAAGTTACTCAACCTTTATCAATCTGGACATATCACTTACGATATTCACAGGAGTGAAGAATGTCAACTCGAAAACCTCTGGATCAACACACTTTCCTTGCCATCCTGATCTGTGTCGTGATCTTTATCCTCGTTGAGGCTGTTCCCCATATGGTGTTTGGAGTAAGTGATTATGACCCGCGGCCTGGCCTGCTCAGGATCACGCTCAACATCCTGTTGTGGTTCGTTATTGTGCCCTTCTGGTTCCGGCTCCCCAACGGAGGCGAACCCTTCCGGGATTACCTGACCAGCATCGGCCTGAAAAGCCGCTTCCCGGTCCTAAGCGGCATTTTGCTTGGTCTGCTAGCGTACGCCATCTTAATGGCATGCATATATGCTTTGCTGGGTGCGTTCTGGCGCCTGACCCCCGATTTCTTCATTTCGCCACAGATCGGGAAATGGCTCGGAGTTCTCGATTCGGGCATCTTCGAAGAGATCTGCACTCGGGGAGTCATCCTGGCCATGCTGCTGAAGAGATTCAAGGAATGGCCGGCCATACTCATATCTGCCGCCATCTTCGGGTTGGGTCACATGGCCAGGGTGCTCGTGGGCGCCGATCTTAACGAAGCAATGGCTCTGCAGGTGGTCCGCACATTTTCCTGGGGTGTCATGGTGGCTTACATGGTTGTCAAGACCCGCAGCCTGGTTCCGGGGATCCTCTATCATATTCTTGGCAATTTGATCACCATCGATGTCACATGGACAGCGTCCTCTGCTGAATGGATTATCCGTGTCATTTGCGTTGGCGCTCCTGTAGCCGCGGCTCTCGCCAGCATGCTGGTCTGCAAGCTCACCCTCCCGCTACTGGGCAAAGCCGGGGCTTTAACCACAAACACTCACACACTTTCAGGATAGGAGAAATTCTTGAACAAGATAGAGAGAGGATATCACCAAATTATTATCTACAAACAAAAGAGCGGGCTAACACCGGCTGTACCTGACCGCCTTCGACGTGGGTATGCTCTTGCATTTTGCCAGAAAAATAGGCTTGACGCTTTGTCAGCTCGCCAAGTCGGCGGCAGGTGAGCCATTCCGTTGGACATTGCGCAAAAAAAGAATTCGAAATGGATCAAAGATCAACCCGTATGAATATTAGGCGCCAGTGAATACAACAGATAAGGAGAAAATAATCCATGAGAGACCCGGTAATCGAAATAAAGGATTTTCGCAAAACTTATGCAGATTTTGTTGCCGTGAACTGTATCAGTTTCGATGTAAAGCAAGGCGAGATTTTTGGCCTGCTCGGTCCTAATGGCGCTGGAAAGACCAGCACCCTGGAATGCCTCGAAGGCCTGCGCACACCGAGCGGTGGCTCATTGCGGGTGGCAGGCATAGATCCAGCCAAAGAGCCTCGCAAACTCCGAAATCTGATCGGCGTGCAACTACAATCGGCGGGATTACCAGAGAG
>Ga0315289_10016394_pt1 | contig 10220 bp, 9 predicted proteins | sample YL17G11_40_MG_FD_203452 | JGI IMG/M metagenome (GOLD analysis project Ga0315289, IMG submission 203452) | Sediment microbial communities from Yellowstone Lake, YNP, Wyoming, USA - YL17G11_40 | ecosystem: Environmental > Aquatic > Freshwater > Lake > Sediment | place: USA: Wyoming | collected...
CATCCTCTCTTTAGGGTAATTTAAGAATGGGCCACCCGAGGCAGTTAAGATAATCCGTTTCAATTCGATCTTACGGTGGCCAATCAAGCACTGAAATACAGCACTGTGTTCACTATCAATAGGGAGAATCTTTACCCCTCTTGATTTTGCCTCGCTCATCATCATCTCACCGGCCATTATCAAACATTCTTTATTAGCCAACGCTATATCCTTGCCCGCACGAATGGCAGCAAGAGTAGGAAGGAGTCCTACTCCCCCTACTAATGCGGAGACCACCATTTCAGCGTGGGGTAAAGTGGCAACCCTCTTAAGACCCCCTGCCCCTGAAACCACCTCTACCATCACCTCAGGAGGGAGCATCTTTTGGAACCGCTCTGCTAATCCTTTCTTCACTGAAACCAGTTCAGGTCTAAACGTTATAACCTGTTCTTTAAGCAACGGTAGGTTTCGACCTGCGGCAAGGCCTATCACCCGGTACTGCTCCTTGAACTGCTTCACAACCTCAAGGGTATTTCTTCCGATTGATCCGGTTGAACCCAAAATAACGATATTCTTCATGACATAAATTCTTGAACAAAAGACCAGAGGTAAAAATAAACAAAGGGCACACTAAAGAGCAAGCTGTCAATGCGGTCGAGCATCCCGCCATGTCCTGGAAATACATTACCAGAATCCTTAACACCTGCCTTCCTCTTGATAAATGATTCACTCAGATCACCTAACTGGGCTAATATACCAATCCCCAATCCTAAGAAGAGGGAGTCTCTCAGGTTTAATCCCGGTAACAGGTATCTTTGTAAAGTCAAGGTGGCTAATAGACTGAAAATCAATCCCCCAATTGAACCCTCGACGGTCTTCTTTGGACTCACCGCAGGGTATAATGGATGTCTGCCCAGCCATCTCCCTATGGCATAGGCACCACTATCTCCTATCCAGACCACGGTAAGGATAAATAATAGAATCCATTTTCCTCCTTTGGAGGAATAGATTAGGATGACCAAGAATGAAGGAATAGTTATATAAAACAGTCCAAACAGAAAGATTAAAGCGGGAGAAGATAGGTAGCGAAATTTTAAAAAATTTAAGAGGTAAAATATAAAAGTGAGGAATGTTATCAATGTTAGGGAGAAAACGGTATACATCGGTCCTGATCTATCATGGAGATAATTCCCACTTTGATACCCCCATGCGAGAAAAATAATGCTTAAGAGTAAAGGATAGAGGAGGAGAGGCGAGCTTTTTTTGGGCAGAGTAAGATTACAAAACTCTTTGAGGCCAATGATGTTTACTATTCCGATGAGGAGAAAGAGGGGGAGTCTTTTCCCCCATATGATAATAGGGAGCGTTATAAAAAGGGCAATTGCTGCAGTTTTAACCCGGACAGAGAAATCGACTGGAGCCGGATAATTGGGCAAATTTTTCACTTTGAAATCTGATCACGCTTTTTCAATCTGCTCATGGGTAAGGCCAAATCTTCTCTCTCGTTTTTGAAAATCAAGGATGGCCTGAATCAGGTTATCCTTCCGAAAGTCAGGCCAGAGCACATCAGTTACATAGATTTCGGTATAGGCAATTTGCCAGAGAAGAAAATTGCTGATACGGTATTCTCCACTCGTCCGGATGAGGAGATCAGGGTCAGGTAAACCAGCGGTAAAAAGGTAATGGGCAAAGGTATCCTCATTGATCTGCTCAAGGGTAATCTTCCTCTCTTTTAAATCCTTACCAATCTCCCTTACAGCCTGCACGATCTCATTTCTTCCACTATAGCTCAGGGCAATGTTGAGGATCATCCCCTTATTCTCTGAAGTTTTTCTGACCGCCTCACTTACCATTTCACGGACATCCTCAGGGAGGGTATGTGTGTCCCCCATTACATTGAGACGAATGCCATTCTTTATCAATTCAGGGAGCTCTGCCCTTAAATATCTCTTGAGCAACTCCATCAAGGCCTTAATCTCTATGGCAGGACGACTCCAGTTCTCGAGGGAAAATGCATATAAGGTCAACACTTCAATGCCCAGTTCCCGGCAACACTTTACTACTTCCTTTGCAGATTCAATACCCTCTTGGTGGCCTCTCATCCGATCAAAGGACCGTTTCCTTGCCCATCTCCCATTCCCATCCATAATGATGGCGATGTGTCTGGGCAATTTATCCTTGAGTAATCTCTCCATTCCTTAAGACCTTATAGTTTTAAAATTACAACTCTTTATTATCTGTAAAATATCATATTCTTGAGGGATCTTCAAGAAAACGCACTGATAAGGCAGGTTTAATCCGGCAGACAATTTATACCATGAACGCGTTTAATCACTCTTCTTCAATGATCGCCTCGGTAGGGCAAACCTCCATACAGGTACCACACTCGGTGCAGACCTCCCGATTGATCATATAAGCATCCTCCCCTTCTTCAATTGCACCTGAAGGACACTCTTCAGCACAGGTACCACATGCCACACACTCTTCTGTTATACGGTAGTGCACGACATCACCTCCTTCCTTGCATCAAAACTGTAAAATTTCTTTTTCTTTTGTTTCTTTTATTTCTTCGCTCTTCTTCACCCATTCATCAGTAACCTTCTGAACTTCTTCCTGAAGTCGGAAAAAGTCATCCTCAGAGATTTTTTTATCCTTCTTAAGCTCCTTTAATCTCTCATTGGTTTCCCTACGGTGATTTCGCAAGGCCACTTTACAATCTTCTACCATCCGTACCACCACTTTAACCAGTTCTTTTCTTCTCTCCTCAGTAAGCATAGGGATATTAATCCGAATGATCTTACCGTCATTAATCGGGGTAAGGCCCAAATCCGATCGCAAAATAGCTTTCTCAATTTCTCCCATTGCCTTACTATCCCATGGCTGGATCGTTATCAGGCGACTTTCCGGTGTTGAAATGGTAGCCAATTGATTCAGTGGCGTTAAAGTACCGTAGTATTCCGCCTTTACACTGTCGAGGAGTGAAATTGATGCCCTTCCTGTCCTTACCTTATTCAGTTCCTTTTTAAGGATATCAAGGGTTTTGTTCATATGGTCTTTGAGTTCTTTGATCATCTCTTCTTTCATACCCTTATCCTCTCATTAAGGTTCCAACCTTCTCTCCCATCACTATTCTCTTGATATTTCCTTTGACGGTGAGGTTAAACAGTATGATCGGCATTTTATTATCTCTGCAGAGGGTAATGGCAGTGGCATCAATTGCCTTGAGATTCTTATTGAGAAATTCCAGGCAAGAAATTTCCCGATATATTTTGGCCATTCTATCTATAAGGGGATCGGCACTATAAATCCCATCCACCTTAGTTGCCTTCATCATCACTTCAGCACCTATTTCCATTGCCCGCAACGATGCAGCAGTATCGGTTGAGAAATAAGGGTTACCGGTACCAGATGCGAATATCACCACCCTTTTTTTCTCCAGGTGCCTGATCGCCTTCCTCCGGATATACGTCTCGGCAATCTGGCGCATTTCGATTGCCGTCATTACCCGGGTAGGTACCCCTTTTCTTTCCAAGGCATCCTGGAGTGACAAACTATTAATCACCGTGGCTAACATCCCCATGTAATCGGCTGTTGACTGGTCCATTCCTCTGGCAGTGCCAGAAATACCGCGAAAGATATTGCCACCCCCAACCACCATCCCAGTTTCTACCCCAAGATCCATGATCTCCTTAACCTCTTCAGCGATTTGATCTATCACCTCAGGGCTTATTCCATAAGCTTGATCACCACTGAAAACCTCACCGCTCAACTTAAGCAAAATTCTTCGGTACACGGGATTCATGAACGCTCCTCAAGTGCTTTCAGGATTCTCACCTAACTGATATCTCACGAAACGCCGTACTGTAATATTCTCTCCAAATTTGGCGATCATACTTTTGATAAGATCCTGAATAGTGATATCCAGATTCTTTACAAAGGATTGCTCTAAAAGACATACCTCAGAGAAATATTTCTCCAATTTACCCTCTACAATTTTCTCAACTACCTTATCCGGTTTACCGGTACCCTTTGCCTGGGCACGATAGATCTCCTTCTCTTTTTCTTGGATTTCACTGGGAAGATCCTCTCTTTTTATACAGATTGGATTGGTAGCAGCAATTTGCATGGCTAAGTCTTTGGCTAATATCCCAAACTCACTGTTTTTGGCTACAAAATCCGTTTCGCAATTTATCTCAAGAAGTACACCAATCTTCGCTCCAGGATGGATATACGATACGATTAAACCCTCCCTGGTAACTCTTCCAACCTTCCTGGATGCAGCAGCAAGACCCTTCAGCCGTAAAAGGGTAACAGCCTTTTCTATATCCCCGCCGCTTTCCTCCAAGGCCTTTTTGCAGTCCATCACTGGTGAACCGGTTTTGTCTCTCAAATCCTTTACTAACGATGTTGTAATTTCCATGGATATAATTGTCCCTTTCACTTTTTTAGATCTTAAGCCTCTACGCCTTGTATTATTTCTTCCTTCGCCTCCTCCACTTTCTTTTTTTCTGTCTGGATACTCTCCTGATAGCGTTTTACCCCTTCTATACAGGCATCAGCAATCTTTGAAGTAAAAAGGCGTATCGCCCTTATTGCATCATCATTACCCGGAATCACAAAATCTATATCATCCGGATCACAATTAGTATCTACCAGACCTATGGAAGGAATTCCCAATTTCCTGCATTCTGCGGCGGCAATCCTTTCTTTCTTGGGGTCAAGGATGAAGACAACCCCTGGCAATCTTTCCATCTCCTTGATCCCGCCCAGAGTAAACTCTAATTTTTGGGATTCCCTCTCCAGACCCATTGCTTCTTTCTTGGTCAGGTTATTTATGGATCCATCCTCTTTCATGCCATCAATCTTCTTGAGCCGGGCAATGCTCTTTCTGATGGTTTGAAAGTTGGTAAGCGTTCCTCCTAACCAGCGATTACTTACGTAGAACATGTTACAGCGTTTAGTCTCTTCCACTACTGAATCCTGCGCCTGTTTTTTTGTCCCAACAAAAAGGACACTTTCTCCCTGGGAGACTATCTCTACGACAAAATCGTATGCTTCTTTAAAGAGGACCACGGTTTTCTGGAGATCGATAATGTAGATTCCGTTCCTCGATCCAAAGATATAGGGTTTCATCTTGGGGTTCCAACGCCGTGTTTGATGACCGAAATGGACTCCCGCTTCCAATAGCTGTTTTATGTTAAGTGGTGTCAAGTTTTACCTCCTTATGTTGGTTGTTCCACCACCTCTCTCACATTGACCCTGAAATCCGCCTTGGCGGGCACCACAAGGCAATCAAGAGGTGTGTGTAATTAAAGAGCATTTTGTTAACACATGGATCTGGATTTTGCAAGAAAAAAATTAACTCCGATAAGTAGAATTAATCTCTACATATTGAGGGGTTAGGTCAGTGGTAAAGACTTGAAAAGAGCCTTTCCCTTTATTCAGAGAGACTACAATCGTGAATTTCTTCTTTTTCAATTGCTCTCGTGCCCTTTCCTCTGAACCACAACCTACACCATGTTTCACCATCTTTACATTCCCGTATGAAATATCCACCTTATCCGGGTCAATTGCCACTCCGCATCTCCCCAATACCGCCATGATCCTTCCCCAGTTGACCTCCTCACCAAAGATTGAGGACTTTACTAGCATGGAATTGGCAATGGCAAAGGCGGCTATTTTCGCTTCCTTAACTGATCCTGCCTTCTCTACCTTTATTTCTATTAGTTTTGTTGCTCCTTCACCGTCCTTCACCACCATCTGGGCCAAATCAAAAAGAAGACTAAACAAACAGTCCCTGAACATCCTGAGTTCCCGAGACTTCTGTGTAAGGATCTTGTTTCCCGCCTTTCCATTCGCTAGAATAATAACCATATCATTAGTACTTGTCTCACCATCAATCGTTATCCTATGAAAGGATTGATCCACCCCCTCCTTCAGCATGGTCTTTAATATCGAGTGATGAATAGCCACATTGCTCATCAGGAAAGCGAGCATAGTTGCCATGTTAGGCATGATCATCCCTGCACCCTTTGCAACTCCCCAGATATCAACCTCTTTACCCCCTATTTCTACCTTCTTCATCACAATTTTGGGAAAGGTGTCAGTGGTAAGGATAGATTCTGCAAACTCAACAATTTTATAAGGAGAGAGCCCCTCTACAAGAGCTGGAATATATCCCCTTACTTTATCAAAAGGGAGGGGAACTCCGATAACGCCGGTCGAAGAAAGCAAAATCATCTCTTCCTTTATTTTAATCTGCTGGGCAAGGATATTACTTAATTGATACGCTGCCTTTATGCCCCTCTCGCTGGTACAGGCATTGGCATTTCCGCTATTCACCAGGATGGCCTGGGCCATTCCACCTTTAATTCTCTTCTGGCTGATGAGGATGGGGACTGCCTTTACCCGATTGGCAGTAAACATCCCTGCTGCTACCGCAGGAACTTCAGAGTAGATGAGACCAAGATCCAATGCTCCATTTTTTTTAATACCTGATGCGATCCCGTTGAACTGGAAACCTGGAATAACCTTCATTGTATGTCCCCTAATTTAAATCCGAAATTCGAGTTTCGTGCTTCGGATTTGGAATTTATCTGCCGCAGCACTTCTTGTATTTCTTTCCACTCCCACAGGGACAGGGCTCGTTCCTTCCCACTTTTCTCCCTTCCCTCACAACGGTCTTAGGTTTGGAGGGCTCTGTCTCCTCCCCTCTGCTCAGGATGAACTGCTGGGGACGGAAGGCAGGTGTAGGTACCATCATCTCCTCCTTAGCCAACTGTACCATAAAGAGCTTCTCGACAGTCTCTCTCTTAATACTATCAATCAGCTCGATAAACATATCATAGCCTTCCTTCCGATACTCCTGAAGGGGATCCCTCTGACCATAACCCCTGAGGCCTATACCTTCTTTCAGATGATCCATACCTAAAAGGTGTTCCTTCCATAGATTGTCAATCACCTGGAGATAGACCATCTTCTCTATCTGCCGTAAGGTTGTGTCTCCAAATTCTACCTCCTTCTTCTGGTAGATATCTTTAACCTTGGAAAGGGTCATCTCCTTCAAACCCCCCGGGGGTAAGGTCTCCAGATCCTTACTGTCAAGCCTTAGAGGGAAAGAAAACTGTTTAAAGATTGTGTTCTTTAAACCTGTTACATCCCAGTCTTCAGGATGGTTCTTTTCGTCAGCATAGGAACTGACTATGGTATCCGCTAATTCTTCGATAACCTCTTCAATCTCCTCCTTAAGATCTTCTCCCCGTAAGACCTTGCTTCTCTGCTCGTAGATCACCTCCCGCTGTTTGTTCATTACATCATCGTATTCAAGGAGGTGTTTGCGGATATCAAAGTTGTGACCTTCAACCTTCTTCTGGGCATTCTCTATTGCCCGGGTGATGAGATTATGCTCGATGGGTTCATCTTCTTGAATCCCCAGTCGTTCCATGACCGATGAAATCCTTTCCGAGCCGAAGATGCGAAGTAGATCATCTTCCAGCGAGAGGAAAAAACGGGAAGAGCCGGCGTCGCCTTGCCTTCCACTCCTACCCCTCAACTGCCGGTCAATCCTCCGCGCTTCATGCCGTTCAGTTCCAACAATGTGAACACCGCAAGGCACATTTTTGAAGCACTCCACCATCCTCTTACCGTTCTTTGTTTTGTCCGGGCAGGATGAACATTCAAACTCGCAGACGATACAGCACTGCTCCTGACATCTTACTACCCCTGGACCCAGTTTGATGTCTGTTCCCCTTCCGGCCATGTTGGTAGCAATAGTTACTGCACCAGCCTGGCCTGCATTGGCTACAATCTCTGCTTCTTCCTTGTGGCGCTTGGCGTTTAAAACGAAGTGCTTGATCTTCTTGGGAAGCATCCTGCTGAGCAACTCGGAGACCTCTACCGAGACCGTCCCTACTAAAACCGGCCTCCCCATAGCATGCATCTCTTCAATCTCCCTAATTACCGCTTTATACTTCTCTCGCCGGGTCTTGTAGATTACGTCAGAATAATCAACCCTCCTCACCGGTTTATTGGTAGGAATCACCATTACATCCAGTTTGTAGATCTTGAAGAATTCAGGAGCCTCGGTCTCTGCGGTACCAGTCATGCCAGCTAATTTCTCATACATCCTGAAGTAGTTCTGGATGGTAATGGTGGCAAGGGTCTGTGTTTCTCCTTCTATGGTAACCTCTTCCTTAGCCTCCAGGGCCTGGTGTAATCCATCGCTGTAACGCCGGCCCGGAAGGAGTCTCCCTGTGAATTCATCAACAATCAGGACCTGGCCGTCACTCACCACATACTCTACATCCTTTTCAAACAGGGAATAGGCCCTGAGCAACTGGGAGATATTCTGCAGTTTTTCGCTCTTTTCACTGAACTCCTTTTCTAATTTCTTGAGTCTCCGCTGTCTCTCTTCCTCCAAAAGTTCCGGGTCACTATCCGCCATACTTAAATCTGGAAGGACAAAGAGGTTAGGATCGTGAGGTGATAAAGCGAGTCTCCCCTTTTCAGTTAAGTCCACAACATGTGATTTCTCATCGATGACAAAGAAAAGTTCTTCATCCAACTCTCCCAGCTTCTTATCTCGGATACAGTCGTTCTCTACGGTCTCCACCAGTTTCTTATACTTTCCTTCCTTGAGCATCTTCAGGAGCTTTTTGTTCTTCGGTGAACCTCTCTTGGCTTTAAGGAGTTTGAGCCCTGCCTCATATTCCTTTTCCTGTTCTAAGAGTGTTTCTGCCTCAGAGATGATTCGGTTAACCAACGTAGTCTGGCTTTGTACCAGCCTCTGAACGGGCATCTTAAATTCACCATATCGATGGGAGGAGTGCTCAACTGGACCGGAGATAATCAGAGGGGTCCTTGCCTCATCGATCAGTATGCTATCAACTTCATCCACGATTACATAATTATGGCCCCTTTGAACCTGATCCTCACTTCGGATTGCCATGTTGTCCCGTAAATAATCAAATCCAAACTCGGTGTTGGTGCCATACGTAATATCAGCTAAGTAAGCCTTCTTCCGGGATACAGGATCCACATCATGATAGAGGACATCTACAGCGAGACCGAGAGTCTCATAAATTTTTCCCATCCATTCTCTGTCCCGCTTAGCCAGATAATCGTTCACCGTTACAATGTGTACGCCCATTCCGGTAAGGGCATTGAGATAGGCAGGAAGGGTAGCAACCAAGGTCTTGCCTTCTCCGGTTGCCATTTCAGCAATCTTCCCCTGGTGTAGAACAACCCCTCCTATGAGTTGGCAATCGAAAGGACGCATCTCAACGGTTCTACGGGCAACCTCTCTCACAACTGCAAAGGCCTCTGGAAGAAGGTCATCGAGTCCTTCACCTTTCTCCAGCCTCTGTTTGAACTCCGGTGTCTTAGCAGCAAGTTCTTCAATGGTCATCTTCTCCATTTCGGGCTCAAGCCTGTTAATCTCCTCAACTACGGGTATAAGCTTGTTAAGCTCCCTTTCGTTTTTAGTCCCAAAAATCTTTTTTACGACATCCAGTAACAAAACAGACTACCTCCCCGACTCATTCCCCACTTACATCCATCTGATCAAGGAGAAGTGAGGGAGAACCTACGTGTCCTAAAAATCGCAGGTCGCTGCCCACCAGTTTTACCTTCTTGAATAGATCAATGAGGTTGCCAGATAAGGCCATCCCTTTCAAGGGAAAAGACCTCTTCCCCCCTTCTACCCAGAACCCTGCGATACCAACTGAAAAGTCCCCTGATATGGGATCAGCTGTATGGATCCCCATTACATCGGTAATCAGAATACCTCGATCAAGCGTATGGATAAGCTCATCCAATGAATACTCGCATTTCTTGATAAAGAGGTTTGATACCCCAGCACCGGGTGGTACCCGGAAGCTTCCCCGAGAATTATTACCAGTGCTCTCAACACCATCTTTTCGGGCACAGTAGGTATCGTAAAGGAAACCCTGCAAAACCCCTTCTCTGACCAGAGGGGTGCTCTGCCGTAATACCCCTTCCCCGTCAAAGCAGGACGTGGCCACCCCACCCGGATACAGGCCATCATCAAAGATATCCAATGACGGTGAAAAGACTTCTTCTCCTTTTTTTCCGCCTAAGAGTGACTTTCGCTTTTGGACAGAATCGGCGAGAAAGGATGAGGAAAGAACTTCCAGAAACTGGCAGGCTGAAAAGTTGTCCAGAATAATTGGGCACTTTACCGATTTTGATCTCTTGGCCCCTAACATCTCTAAAGCCCTGTG
>Ga0315289_10016395_pt1 | contig 10220 bp, 7 predicted proteins | sample YL17G11_40_MG_FD_203452 | JGI IMG/M metagenome (GOLD analysis project Ga0315289, IMG submission 203452) | Sediment microbial communities from Yellowstone Lake, YNP, Wyoming, USA - YL17G11_40 | ecosystem: Environmental > Aquatic > Freshwater > Lake > Sediment | place: USA: Wyoming | collected...
AACGACAGGTGGTCCTTGCTCGCTTTGAAAACCGGCAGCCGCTTTCGCCACCGAATGAATGTCACGGTGATAAGCTCATAGAGCGGTATCGCCAAAACCACGACTGGTAGAACCACCGGAAAGAAAGTGCGGCTCCCCTCGGAATAAAATGTTGCTGTAACCGTCAAGCATGCCAGCGTGTAGCCTAAGAACATCGAGCCGGCGTCCCCCATGAAAATCGAAGCCCGCGGAAAATTGTACCGCAGGAAACCGAGGGCGCTCCCGGCGAGAGCAAGAAGGATTAGCGACACGAAATATTGCTCGAGATACGCTGCTGTGAAGAAGAACAGGAGCGAGGCAATCGCAGCTACTCCCGACGAGAGGCCGTCCATGTTGTCGAGAAAGTTGAAGGCGTTCGTCACGGCCACAATCCATATAACCGTCAGGACGCACCCGGGCAAAAAGCCCGGAATGAAAAGGCTTATTCGGATGCCCGCGAGAACCACCGCAAGGGCGCAGGCAATTTGTCCGAGGAGCTTCCAGAGAGGAGAGAGCGTACGCTTGTCGTCAATCAGTCCAAGAATCATTATCAGCAAGCCGCCGCCGACAGTCGCCAGAAGTCTTCCACTCTGCTTGATGACTCCGGGAATGTAGTGGACGACCTCTTGAGGCGCCAACCGGGTAAGCAACGCCGAATCTTTCAAAACGAGGAGCACTGCCCAGTGGAACAGAATCGTCAACGCGAAGCTGAAGAAGATAGCCACCCCGCCGAGAAGAGGCGCCTCCCCGACGGCTGCTTTGTCCGGATGAGGCTTCGCCACAATCCCGCACTTCAAGGCGAGCCTTCTCGCTACCGGCACGAGAACCAGCGACAGAGTCAGCGAAAAAACGAAAATGTATCCATACACTAACGCCCACATCACAGCCGCCTCCCGCCTCCCTGCTTGAGAGATTCGTAAAGGTCGTTTATCTGCTCGACCATCCGTTCTTTTCGGAACAGCGGCTCGACGAGCTGCCGGCCGCTCTGTCCCATGCGCTCCCTGAGCTTTTCGTCGGACAAAAGCCGATTAAGCGCCGCAGTCAAGCCCCGCACGTCCTTAGGCGGGACGAGGTAGCCCGTCACGCCCTCCTTGACGACTTCGCGCGCCCCGTCCACGTCGAACGACACGACAGGTTTCCCACAGGCGAGCGCCTGGGGCAGCGCTTTGGCAAGTCCTTCGCGCAGCGACGTGTGGACTAAGACGTCCATCGCAGAAATCATCTCCGGAATGCGAGCCGGATGAACCAAACCCGCGAAAATGAACTTCTCTCTGAGCCCCATTTTCTCCAGCGCGCGACGGAACCTCTCCCGGAGAATCCCTTCTCCGACGAGGAGAAATCGTGCCTTCGGGAAAGTGCGGACGATGTGCCGAGCAGACGCGAAAAGGTATTCGTGCCCCTTGAGCGGGAAAAGGCGAGCAATCATCCCCACGACGAGCTCACCGTCCCCCAGTCCGAGCCTCCGCCGAGCCGATTCCCGCAGCGTACCGGAATTCAAAAAGGCGTCCAGGTCCATCCCGCTATAAATTGTCACGAACATGCCTCTGCGGGCGATACCGACAGCGACCGCCTGCTCCGTCACCATGTCCGCCACGCAGACGATTCTCGTGCTGACTTTTGCCGCGACCTTTTCCGTAAGCACGTAGAAGAGGTTGGCGATTCGCCCCTGATAGGGATGGAACGGAAGACCGTGAATCGTGTGGATGATGATTTTGATTCCTGCAAGGCGCGCCGCCAGCCGCCCGAGAATCCCGGCCTTTGAGCTGTGCGTATGAACGATGTCGTATCTCTCTCGTCGGAAAATCCCGTAGAGCTGAAGAAACGTCAAGGCATCACGGAACGGATTGACCGCTCGCCGCATCTGGCCAAGCACGATGCATCGAACGCTCCTCCTCCACGACCCAGCGAGCAGACTCCCTTCCGGCCCTAACGGAGGCCCCGTGATGAGCGTAACGTCGTAACCGTAGTCCTTCCGCAGCCCTTCGCACGTGAAAGTCGTATTTTCCTGGGCTCCGCCGACGATGAGTCGCGTGATAACATGAGCAACTTTTCCCGGCGGGTCGCCACTGGCTGGCTGTTTGACGGGTCTTCCATCGTTCATCGGACTGCAATCCGTATCGTCGAGCGAACCGCCTGTGGAATTTCCCGGTGGACGCGGCGCCGGCGGCCGTGAAGGCATCGCCCTCATTGGTTGGCGCCGCAGCACTTCTTGTATTTTTTGCCGCTCCCGCACGGACACGGTTCGTTGCGTCCGATTTTTTTGCCTTCACGCACATAAGGCGTGTGAGACTTGACGGCGGGAGCAGCCGCGCCCCCTTCGGACTCAGAAAACGTCGTCGTCTGCGGGATAGGCATAGTCGAGGAATCGCTGTACAAAAGGTCCTGTGGCCGAATGCCAAACGGCAGCGCCACATGGGAAGGAACCGACGAGGTTCGGAACACGTTCGACACGATTTCCTTCTTCATGGTAGAGGTCATCGTCACGAACGTGTCATACCCCTCCTGCTTGTACTCGATGAGAGGGTCCTTCTGCCCGTAGGCTCGCAACCCAACGCTCTCCCGCAGGTGGTCCATGTCGTACAGATGGTCCTTCCAGAGCCGGTCCAGCGTCGAGAGCATCACGTAGCGGACAAGCTCGTTCATCCTGTCCGGCCCTTCGACCTTCTCCTTGAGGTCATAGCTTTGCTCGACCTTGTCGAAAATGATTTTTCGCGCCTTCTTGGCGTCCATCCCCTCGCCGGTCAGTTCCTTCGCGGGAACTCGTGCAGGGAATGTGCTATTGACCCACCGCACGAGGGACTGAACATCCCACTCCTCCGGCCGGTCCTTCGGAACCAGGTAAACGTCCAACGTCTCGTCGAGAAGCTCATTGATGAACTCGAAAAGAAGGTCGCCGAGGTTCTCTTCCTTGAGAATCCGCGTCCGGTAGTCGTAGATGATTTCCCGCTGCTTGTTCATCACGTCGTCGTATTCGAGGGTGTGCCTTCGGATGGCGAAGTTTCGCTGCTCGACTCTCTTCTGGGCGCTCTCGATAGATTTATTGAGCAGTGGATGAGACAACTCCTGCCCTTCCTCGAGTCCCACCCGCGTCATAATCCTCGCAATCCGGTCTGACCCGAAGAGCCTCATTAAATCGTCCTCGAGGGAGATGAAGAACTTCGACCCCCCCGGGTCCCCCTGCCGCGCGCACCGTCCACGAAGCTGCCGGTCAATTCGCCGAGCCTCGTGTCGCTCCGTCGCAATCACACAAAGCCCGCACTGCGATTCTTTCAGGCATTCCCTGTATTTTTCCTTTTGCTCGGGGGGCATCTGGTCGCTTTGTGGTTTTATGACGCACCGTTGGCAGTTGACCACTTCCGCTCCGAGCTTGATATCCGTCCCCCGCCCGGCCATGTTGGTCGCGATGGTAACTGCTCCGGACTGTCCCGCCCGCACGATAATCTCAGCTTCCTTCTGATGGTACTTCGCGTTCAAAACCGAATGTGGAATCCCTCTCCTTCTCAAATATCGGCTGAGGATTTCGGAGGTCTCGACGGAAATCGTGCCGAGCAAAATCGGCCTTCCCAGAGCATGCCACCTCGCCACCTCCTCGACGAGCGCCGCGTACTTCTCACGTTTCGTCTTGTAGATTGCGTCGTTGGCGTCTATTCGCCTCACGGGAGCGTTCGTCGGTATAACCACCACGTCAAGATGGTAAATCTGGTGGAACTCATTCGCCTCCGTCTCGGCAGTCCCAGTCATCCCCGCCGATTTCTCGTACAGCCGGAAGTAATTCTGGATGGTGATGGTGGCGAACGTCTGGGTCTCCGCCTCAACCGCCACCCCCTCCTTCGCCTCCAGAGCCTGATGCAGACCGTCGCTGTACCGCCGCCCAGGAAGGAGCCTCCCCGTGAACTCGTCAACGATTATTACCCGGTTATCCTGAACGACGTACTCGACGTCCTTTTCGAACAGCGAATACGCCCGGAGCAACTGTGAAAGGTTGTGCAACGTCTCGCTCTTGTTGGCGAATTCCTCGTCGAGACGCCTATTCTTTCGTATTTTCTCATCCTCCGGGAGGCTCGTGTCCTCGTCAATCTCCTGGTGCAGCGTAATCATGTCGGGAAGAACGAACGCCTCCGGGTCGTCCGGCGAAAGGAAGAGCCTTCCCTTCTCCGTGAGGTCAACCTCGTGCACTCTCTCGTCTATGACGTAGTAAAGCTCCTCCCGGACGGCCTCCGCCTCCAGTTTCCGGGCGTCGCTGAGAAGCTCCACTGAAACCTTGTCCAGGAGCCTTCTTGCGGGCGGGTCCTCGAGCATCTTCAAAAGCTGCCGGTTCTTCGGCGAGCCTTTCGATACCTGGTAGAGCTTTATCCTCGATTCCCTCTGCGTCTCCGGATTCTGGAAAAGGTCCTTTGCCTCTGTTATAAAACGGTTGCATAACATCGTCTGCTTGCGGGCAAGGTCGGCGACGGAGGGCTTGAGCTTTGCGAACTTCTGTGTCGAGGCGCTCACGGGGGCCGTGATGATAAGTGGCGTCCTCGCTTCATCAATCAAGATGCTGTCCACCTCGTCAATAATCGCGTAATGATGCCCTCTTTGAACCTGTTCGTCCGGGCTGGTCGCCATTCCGTTGTCGCGAAGATAGTCGAATCCGAACTCGCTATTCGTCCCGTAAGTAATGTCGCAGCCGTACTCCTTCCTCCTTTCTTCCGAGGTCATCTGGTTCTGGAGGCATCCGACGCTCACCCCCAGCATCTCGTAAATCCTCCCCATCCATTGGGCGTCTCTTTTTGCGAGGTAGTCGTTGACAGTAACCAGGTGCACGTTGTATCCGGCAAGCGAGCTCAGGTACAACGGCATAGTCGCCACAAGCGTTTTCCCCTCGCCGGTGGCCATCTCGGCAATCTTTCCCTCGTGGAGCACAATCGCCCCCATCAACTGCACGTCATACGGAATCTCCACCCACTTCACCGGATGATCGCACACATCGAAAGTCGTCTTCCGCTCCGCCAGGCGCCGACAGACGTTCTTGACCAATGCGTACGCCTCGACGAGAATTCCATCAAGAGCGCGATAAAGCTGCCGTCTCGCCTCCTGCGTAGCCTCTCGCCGCTCCTGCCGGGAGAGGAACAGGCATTCCTGCTCCTTCGCGCTGAGAGCCTCCGCCTGAGGCTTCAACCGCTCCCGGAACTCAGCCGTCTTGGCGCGAACCTCCTCGTCGCTCAGGCTCTGGTACTCGACTTCCTTCGCATTGATGAGGTTGACTATCTTCCGGAGCCGTTTCAGCTCGCGGTCGTTCTTCGTCCCTATTGTCTTCTTCAGTATCCAAGTAAGCATTTCAGACCCTGCGTTGTGGATGGATTCTCATCGCCAAAAGCTCCACGCCCCAGAACCACGCTGGCTCGCCTTCTCGGCGCCGCTTGCTCCGAACCACAGAAAACGCGGAGCGCACCGACGATGTTGGCGTACCGAATGACATCCCCTCTGCGGCCCCTGCGCCGTGAAACTCCTCCTCCCGAGACCGAGGGGCTCCATTTGCCATTCTCTCGCCATCGCGGGGAAGCGAGATTAAAGCCTCCCGAACCGACGATGCGGCAAGCCAACCTTCCTCTCCCCTCCGCCCATTTCCGAAGTCTTAAAATACCAGAGACTCGCCCCTTTTTCAAGACCCCCTTCGCTCCGCCGCGCGGCTGCATTTCGGGGGGGCCGGGCCCCAGGCGCCGCCTTGTGAGGACCCACCGATCGGCATTGGAGCCTTTGGAGTGCGGGAGCTTGCTCTCCCGCCGACGGCGGGACTGAAGCTCAGCTTCAGCACTCCAAGGACTCACAATCGTGTTGCCCGGTAGCCTTCGTGAGGGCTGCTGGCCGACCCCAGGCCGGAGGCGGCCACATGCGGCTCACGTGTAGCTGCACACTCACGCGGGCGCGCCTTTTTCTCTGTTCAGGCCGTAACGGGCCGTGTGGTACTATCCGATCGAACCGGATTGCCTTCGGGCGAGCTTTTCTCCCTCGGTGGCATTGTTTCTCGCTTTGCCTCCCCGGCAGCGAGAAACCAACTTTCGCCCCGTTGTGAAATATGCAAAGAGGTGTTTCCCATGGCTGATATGCTCGAGACGATGTTCGACTTTCAGAAGAAGCTCAACAAGAGGGTCGGCGTGGACACCGACTCAATGACCGACGAGGATAGAGCCAAGTGGCTTCTCAACTACGCCCGCGCCTTGGGGCAGGAACTCGCCGAACTCGTGGACAGCGTCCCCTGGAAATGGTGGGCTCAATATCAATCGTTTGACAAACAGAACGCAAAAGTCGAAATCATTGACATGTTTCACTTCCTGATGTCCCTCGCCCTGACACTCGGCCTATCCGCAAAAGACGTCTTCGAAGCCTACCTCCGAAAGAACAAAGTCAACCTCGACCGCCAGGAGGAGGGCTACCTCTTCAAGGACGAATCCGACAACTTGGGAATTTGAACCGCTACGCGAACGGCACGAATTCTTTGGTCTCGTCGCACGCCGGAAGGCGGGGATGGGATTTTCAGACAGGATAACAGGATAGGCAGGATTCCCGGACCAGATAGCTTGTGGCATTTTTGCCCCGAGTTGACGGAAGACATAAATCGCGTTCATCGTGTTATCATGTGTCAAACAGCATGCGACCGAAGTTCAGGGCGAGGGGATTCTTGACAAGATTTACAGGATGGACGGGATTCGGAAAGGAAGGCAGGAAGCGACCCCCGCCATGACCGACACCCATAAAGCCCAGAAGCCAACAAACAGGATTCATCCTGCCGAAAGGCGGAGAGGCAGGATTCATCCTGTCAAAGAAAAATACGTCATCGAATTTATGAATCGGAGCACTTAGTCCACCGTTGAGGAACAGGACCGCCCCGTGGAACAATACTTGTGGTTTATCCCTTTAGGTGTTGTGGTTGGCGCCTTTGGGACGCTTATAGGGGTTGGTGGTGGCTTCCTGTTAATGCCCGTCCTTCTTTTGCTATATCCTGGGGATTCTCCCGCCCTCTTGACGAGCATCTCACTCGCTGTCGTCTTCTTTAACGCCTCGTCGGGGTCCTGGGCGTACCACCGCATGAGGCGCATTGACTACAAGGCCGGACTTCTCTTCTCCGCCGCTGCTGTTCCGGGTGCGATTCTCGGTGCCCTCACCGCCAACTACATCCCTCGTCGGCTGTTCAATGCGGTGTTCGGATTTCTGATGATTGCCGCGTCCGCATACCTCCTCTTATTTCCTCGCAGGGAGAGCGAATCGCAGGCGAGCGACCCCAGGCGAGGTGGCCCGCCGTCCCCTATCGGAGCGCACACCGCGGGCGTCCCGCTTTCCTATAACCGTACCCTTGGCGTCGGGCTGAGCCTGGCTGTCGGATACCTCTCCAGCCTCTTAGGCCTCGGCGGCGGCATCATCCACGTCCCGGCCCTGGTGAGGCTCCTGAACTTCCCCGTCCACATCGCTACGGCAACCTCGCACCTCATCTTAGCGATCACGGCCTTGACAGGAACAGTTGTGCACGTAGCATCGGGGGTATTTGCGGGCGGTCTCTGGCGCACGATTGCGCTTGCCGTGGGCGTTCTCCCCGGAGCGCAACTTGGCGCACGCCTCTCCTCTCGCGTCTCCGGCCGCTGGATTATCCGGGCATTGGCTGTTGCTCTCGCCTCCGTCGGCCTCCGCATCCTCCTCACCGCCCTGTAGCACCCCATCCGCCTCGCAAGACGCCTCCACGCACTGGGCCTCCGACAAGACAGCGCCAGCTTCCATCGCCGCGAGCGTGACTTCATTTGGCCTTCTTAACTCGACTCCTTAACGATTTGATGTATTCGAGAAAACTCGATCCCTGCAATTCCGCCTCCTTAGCCAGAATCTTCCTGGCAGCGTGAACCTGCTGGAGAGCAGGGTCGTCTGGAAACTCCTCTCTTAGGGCTTCCCCGATTTCCTTAATATGCTTTTCCGTGACTTTCCTCATACGCTCCCCTCCTACAACAATTCCGCAGGGGTCATAATCTCTATCTGAGTCAGGTTCTTTAGAGTATTCACCATCCTATACTGCCTCTCTTGTTTTCTTCCTTACGATGTGTCTGAAGTTCCAACTCAACAGGCAGCCCACCTTGTTTGCGACAGCGACAGCAATATGGTGGGCATCTTCACGGTAACGATGTTCACGCTCCGGTTAGTGATACACTCCCCACGGGGAGCGACTGAGCCTCCAGCCGCGATAGGTCAACGATCTTGCTCGCGCGATCAATGTCAATGCCTACGAGGTGTCCCTCGGCATCGAAATCCAACACCACCCCGGGGGCAACCTCCTGGGAATCCACACTGTCTCTTTCCGCAAGGTCAATGTAGAGTGAATCTGTCTCCCGGTAATAATGGAACTTCACCGTTCTACCTCCTTGAATCTCCGGTCGAAGAAAGCGTTGTGCACTGTTTCGCCATCTTCCAGCGTCACGACTCGCAGGTGCGCATCTACCGTCAGTTCTTCCGCTTGTCGAGTCCTTTTATCAGTCCCCACAACATCCGGGCCATCTCTTCGAGATGCGACTTCAGTTGCTGATGTACTTTATCTTCAATAAGATCACGCCGTCGCGCCAGTTCCAGCAGCGGAATACACTCCTGCAGGGAGCCGCGGGCGCTCCCGAAGAAGTTCTTCCGATCCGCCTTCGTGAACCGGCCGTTCCCCTCGGCAATATTGGCTGCGATCGATAAGGTGGCTCGGTTGAGTTGGTCAACCAAGAATCTGTACCCCTTAGGAAAGCTCTCGGTCAGTCCCAGGAGGCGATCAGGCGAGGTTGACAGACTTTTGATAAACCTCAAGGTCTTCCAACATGAAGGTCATAACTATATCCTGAGCAGATGAACAGGAGATCAGGAGACCGCAGGCAGGTGAAGTATGAGAATTCGCCCAGGCCAATCGCTTTCGGGTTCTCCTGCTTAACTGTTCTTCTGCCCTCCTGCTCTATTTTTGCCCGCTGTGCAGGCAAAAATCGGGGCGGGCGGATTTGAACCGCCGACCCCCTGGTCCCAAGCCAGGTGCGCTAACCGGGCTGCGCTACGCCCCGTCCATCCCTGTGTGCTGTATACAGTATACTGGACACAGCCCCCTCGCCAGTCAATGATTTTCTGGCTGTGGCTGCGATTACGCCGCTCCTTTGTGCCTGACGGGATGACAGCACAAACCTGATCCCTTCGGTCCTGTTATCCTGTCCGCGCCTTTCTTCCCAACGCGAAAGCGCAGAGTGGCAGAGGGTTTCATGTTCCCGCTCGCGCACTTCGCCTATCTGCTCCCATGCAGGCATGAAGATGGCACTGTAGACCCCCGGCCCTCGACCGAGCGGTCATGGGTCATTTCATGCCCGCCGGAAAGTGCACTATCCGGGTATTCGGCAGCGACTTCCTGAGTTTTTCAGCGCCAGCGTCCGTGACCTTCGTCGCCCTGAGGCCCAGCGCCCGCAGCCCCTTCAATTCCTTCAGGTGAACCAGACCGGCGTCGGTGACCTGCGTCTCCCGAAGGTCGAGCCTCTCCAGCGCCGTCAATTCTTTCAGGTGAACCAGACCAGCGTCCGTGACCTGCGTGTACGCGAGGTGGAGCTCCTGCAGCCCCTTCAATTCGTTCAGGTGAACCAGACCCGCGTCCGTGACCCGCGTGGCCCAGAGGTGGAGCGTCCGCAGCCCCTTCAATTCCTTCAGGTGAACCAGACCGGCGTCCGTGACCTTCGTCGACGACAGGTCAAGCGTCAGAAGGCCCTTCAATCCCTTCAGGTGCACCAGACCCGCGTCCGTCACGTTCGTCCCCCAGAGGCCCAGCTCCTGCAGCCCCTTCAATTCGTTCAGGTGAACCAGACCGCCGTCCGTGACCTGCGTGTACGCGAGGTGGAGCTCCTGCAGCCCCTTCAATTCCTTCAGGTGAACCAGACCCCCGTCCGTGATCTGCGTCTGCGAGAGGTTGAGCGCCCGCAAGCCCTTCAACTCCTTCAGGTGAACCAGACCAGCGTTCGTGACCTGCGTCCCCCCGAGGCTGAGCGTCTGCAGCCCCTTCAATTCCTTCACGTGGACAAGACCGGCCTCCGTGACCTCGGTCTGCGAGAGGACGAGCGTCTGCAACCCCTTCAATTCCTTCAGGTGAACAAGACCCGCGTCCGTGACCTTCGTCTGCTGGACGTCGAGGTCCTGCAGCCCCTTCAATTCCTTGAGGTGGACCAGACCAGCGTCCG
>Ga0315289_10016396_pt1 | contig 10219 bp, 9 predicted proteins | sample YL17G11_40_MG_FD_203452 | JGI IMG/M metagenome (GOLD analysis project Ga0315289, IMG submission 203452) | Sediment microbial communities from Yellowstone Lake, YNP, Wyoming, USA - YL17G11_40 | ecosystem: Environmental > Aquatic > Freshwater > Lake > Sediment | place: USA: Wyoming | collected...
GGCGAAGTCTGCCTTGCGTATTCTAACAGAGCCACGTAGGTAATAGTCTATCAAGATCAATAAGTCAACGCCAGATTGAGACCGTCTTCAGTATGCTCAAGCGAAACATGGAATCGGTTTTGAGAGTGAGTTTCCAAGGGAATTCGTTCGACCAGCCTTGACCATTATGGAGACTCCAGAAGGTGGAGACATAGGGTGGCGCGCCGTCGCCAAAGCTCTGTCGCGTCGGCGGCAACATTGTCCGCCACAACGCCAGTTACGGACTTCACCTGTAGCAGACTTCGCCGTAGCTACGTCTGCTTGCGAAGGCGAATATGGGCAGGTGCGGCGGCGCAGAATAGTAGTGGCGTGTCCGGAGCGACTCCGCCGGAGCGGCTATGTCGCTCTCGCGAAGGCGGATGGCGGCGGCAAGAATGTCATTGTCAACAATACGGTGGTTGAGAATCAACCGCTCACCCTCTGGAACGGCAACGGCGAGGTGGTGGTAAACAACTCCTGGTCTCGGAGGGAGAAGACGCGTTCTCTTTCGACGAGGGCACGCAAAACGTCTCGGTGGACTACAATCTCTGCGTGCCGAAGTCCGCTCGCCAGGGGCCGCATGGGCTCAGCGGCGATCCTGGGTTTGTGGATCCGACCAGAGGGGTGTTTTGGCTGTGGGAAGGCAGCCCCGCGATCGGCAACCCCGGCATCACTATGCCGGGGTTGTCCCTGAAGAGATACTCACTCTTCGTGTGGCACGACGGGGCCTCGCCAGACGCTGCCGCCGAACGTGGTGACAAACATCACGGCGTCGTCCGATGGGTCAAATGAAACACGCTGGATATTTGAGAAGGGTAGATCATCAAAGGCCTCCCATGTCTTGGCCATTATCTCGCGTGAGCCACAGGCCGGCTCCAGGCGCCCCCTCGGCGAGGGTCATGTAGATCCATCCGTCGCGTTTCGGATGGAAATACCCGCCAAATGTTTGACGTCCTTCACGGCCGATACGCCGCCAGGTCTTGCCACCATCTTGAGTACGATAAAGGCCCCCTGACTTATCCTCCCAGCTTGTATCACAGGCGCCAACCAGGATGGTGTTACTATCCTCAGGATGAACGGTGAAGTCCTTGGGATACAGGAATATCTGAGAGACATTAACTTGTTTCCAGGTCTCGGCGCCGTCTCTTGACCGGTACAGCCCGACTCCCTCGCTCATGAGCGGCTTTCCCTGGGCGGGACGCATGGCACAGATCATCGCAAAGAGCGTTCCATCCTTGTGCAGAATCACGCGGGAGACGCGGATGTTCAGCGTGTGGCCGAGGCCGTTTCTCTTCAGCGTCCAGGTCTTGCCGTCATCGGTCGATTTGTACACGCCTTCCATGAAGAGGCCAGCGTAGAGCGTGCGGGTGTTCTTGGGGCTGCGGGGGTCGAGCACGATGGAGGTCACCGGCCGCAGCGGCAGGCCCTGCGCTTCCGGCTTCCAGGAGGCACCGAAGTCACGCGAGATGCACACGCCGCCGGGGCCGTTGTGACTGTGACGCTCGGAAATGATGTTGTCGTTAGGGATGTCGTGCACATCGGAAAATGCGCCCCACATCTTACCCGGCATGTCTGGGTCGAATGCGATCTCGTAGCAGGTATTTCGCCACGGGGTCCATGAATTCTTATCCCACCATATCCATGTCCGGCCGCTATCAACCGAACGCGCAAAACCAATGTCCGTATAGGCAATGTAGCGGCGGTTCGCCTGAAATGGGTCAATGTAGTAGTTCCACGTTGTGGTGACGACCAGGCCGTTGCATACCCAAGCGCAGCCGGGCTTGGGTTCTTGGCCGGGAGCCGGGTAAGTATCACCGTTGAACCATGTGTTGCCGCCGTCGTGTGTGACGTAAGACTGACTCCACACCAAGATCAGTCTGTCAGGGTCGCTGTTGCATATCGCAGTTCCGAAAGGTGTATCCCCTCCCTTGAACGACTGGCCCGCGGAGGCGGTGACGTAGTTGGGAGCCACGTTATACTGTTGGAAACGTGGATCCTGGAAGTAGGTGGCACGCCAGCTCTCACCGCCGTTATCGCTGCGATACACTGTTTCATGATGAGGAGGATGAAATCCGGTGCTCGTATTCAAGACATACACTGTCAGTGGGTTCCTGTCGGTCGTGAGAAGCTGTCGGTACTGGGCGATGGAGTCATAGGCCCATTGATCGACCTTGTTTGTCTCGGTGTTGATGCCGCGGCCCATCGCCGACTGCCAGGTCTGCCCGCGATCGCGGGAGCGGTAGACGCCCCCTCGCAAGACGCCGTTTTCCAGTTTGCTGGTCACGGTGCAGTAGAGCATGGTGCCCTCCGAATTGGAGCCTCCGCAGAAACCCTCGATCTGGTTCCAAGGCAGCCCATCGGTTCTCTCCACCCAGGTCTTTCCGCCGTCATCAGATCGCCAAATGTTCTTGTCCGTGGCGGCAAACATCGTGCGGCCGCTGTTTGTGCGGTCGAAGTGGAATCCTATCACTCGGCCCTGCGGACCCGGACAGGCGGTCCAGGTGACGCCCGCGTCACGAGACAAAAAGCATCGACCGTTGCCTGTGCCTACAAGCATGACGTTGGGATCACGCGGATTGATCGCAATCTCACCATAGAGGGACTCCTTGAGATTACCGACGGGTGCAAACGTCCTGCCGCGGTCACGGCTGACCCGTAGCTGCCCACCTGATGAAGCATAAATAACATTGGGATCGGACGGGTGGAAGCCCGGTTTGCATCTTGTGTCACTTCTGAGTTGCGCATGATTAATCATGCGCCAGTTCCGACCGCCATCTTCTGAGATGTATGCTGCGCTCATATCGCAATTGAGCATCATCAGATTCGGGTCGGCTGGCGAAATCGCCGGGGTGAACATACCACCGCCGCCGGACAGGCCGACAGGCTCCCATCGAATCTGCCTGGTGAGGACTTCTGATTGGGCAGTTGTTTGCGACTCGACTGAGCTCGTCGAAGTCCAGTATGCTGTTAGTACAACCATCAGCAGTGCACGCTCACAGCACTTGGCAAACAACGACGATGTACGGTAGTTCATAGCAGCTCGATTATCCAATATACTCCCGCATGATCCGCAGGTACTCGCGGCAGGTTTCTCGCATGTCAGGGTCGCCGGGATGCTGGTCCTGCTCGATGGAGGCAAAGCCGTTGAAGCCGACCTGCTTGAAGGCCGTGACAATCGCCTGGATGTCCATCACGCCCCGACCGAACGGCGGGAACTGTCGCATCAAGCCGTCGATATCGCGCATGTGCACGTTCATCAAGTGCTTGCCCACTTTATGGATCGCGACCGCAGGGTATTCCCGCTGGAGCAGAGTCCAGCCCGCGTCAATATTGTAGCCAAGATCGTCGTCGCGAATCTGGTCCCACAGCCGCAGGAACGACGCCGCATCGGGGACTAAACAATGCGTGTGCTGCTCGATGGAGAACTTCAGGCCGTGGGCTTTCGCCCGTAACAGGCAGGCTTTGGTGGTCTCCACGTAGGCGTTCCACACCCGGTCCCAATCGAATCCTTCCGCAATGTCGATGTGATACTTCTGGCCCGGCTTGGGATTCTGGATCTCGTAGTAGCGCGGCAGATACTCCGTCGGCCCTTTCAGCTCGCGAGCCCAGGGCGCCACAATATTGATCATAGGCGCGCCCAGCTTCTTCCCGATTCGGCAGCCCGCCTCGAAGTAGGCGAGTGCCTGCTCGCGAGCGGCTCGATCCGTGCTCGACAGGTCCTCGACCACCGGCTGGAAAAGGACGAACTGCGACACACGCAATTTGTTTCGCTGGAGCTTTTGGTTGAGCCGATCGATCCGGGCGTCCGTCCAGAACTCCTTGAGGTCTCTACGTGCCGTCACGATCAATTCAATGCCGTCGAAGCCCATTTCACCGATGATGTCGATGGCCGGCTCAGGGTCGGCGGCGGGGCTCAGATCATGGAAACACCAGCTCAGGCAGCCGACTTTAGGCTTGCCCTGTGCATGCGACTGCGGTTGCGCTGCTGCCGTCGTCAACGGCAGCGCGGATGTCGCCAACGCGACATTTCGAAGGAATTGACGGCGATTCATAATTTTACTGTGCCTCCAAGCATGAATAAGTCTATTGATATTGCGTTTCGGTTTTGATGGTCGTTGTTAGGGGCCTGTCGTTCACCATTCCGCCGAGCGTGCCCTTCGGATTAAAGCGCACCTGCCACCGCTGTGCAATGTTGACGCCGGCCGGGGCCGCGAACTCCACCGTGGTGGGCTGACGAACACCCTCGTCGGCGACTTCGAACACGTGCAGAAATAGGGTCCGCGACCCGCTCTCTGGGTCACCGACCTCGATTCGCCAGGGACATACCGGAGGCTTCGCTCGGCCCTCAGTTATATGATTGTACTGCGCCGTGGGTTCGAGCGGATGGCCCCAGGCCTCCTGGCCCGGGCCGCCTCGCAGGACGATCCCGGCCTTTGGGGGCAGCAGGATGTGCAGAAACATCCGCGACCGGCCGTATGACAGCACCTCTCTGTCACCGTCAGCTTCGGGCAGACTGAGCCATGTCAGAAAATTTCCCCGCCGCTCCGGCTCGTCGGGGATGTGGAGAAAGAAATGGCGGGCAAAATCGGGACGAGTCGCCTCCACGCGGTCGAACACGATGAAGAACTCCCGTTCACCACGCAGGTAAAGGAACTGCCGTGTCACTTCGCGGGCCTTGGCGTCGCTATAGCCCTTGGTGATGTCTGCGGCGACGTAGGTATAATCGGCGTTGTGCTCGAAGGCGACTATGTGGCCCCGCTCACGGGGCAGGCCGCTACTCTCATAAACATGTCGCAGAAGGCCGCCATCGTTCTCATTGTTCTTGTCCCGCCGAAACTTCTCGTTGGGGTCGAAGATTGTAACAATATTGAAGATCAGCGAGCCACCTGCGAAGTAGTCGGTATCGTTGTGACCTTGTCCGCCCTGGCGTGAAACCAGAGCGCCGCGTTTGCAGATCAGGAAGTGACCCTCGTCATCGCGCGAGTGGCCGGCGAATTGTGGGCCGCACCCGAAAAACGCCCAGGTCGCGTTGGGATCGTTCCAGGCGCTGCGCACATAGACATGTCCTGCGCCGGCAAACAGATAGCCCAGCAGAAGCGCATCGGGGGACATCGGCGGGATCGAGGGATTGTAGCAGGCCACACGCTGCCACCGCTCGCGCAGCCACGCGCCGTCGCTAAAGCTCTGTCGCGTCGGCGACTCCCGGCCGCGGTCGGAGAACCACTGTGAGAGCCCATCACGGAGCATCGGTGCGGCGCGGGCGAACGCAGCCGGGCGGGAGCCGTCCCCATCGTCAATCCAGGCCGTGCGTTCATTGTGGGGCATCATCGTGAAGGCCGCCCATCGCGGTTCTTCCACCGGATAGCCCCAGGGCTTCAACTGCTTGAATAGGTCTATGCCCGTTGCAGTGCGCCACGCGTGGAAGGCATACGGGATCACAGTGACCGGCCCATAAGCGCCGTGGCCGTATGATTCCGACCAGACTCCGCCCATGCTGTTGAAGGCTGGTATGCACTCTGCCGGGACTCGTTTGTTCCAGGAGTCGAGAAAGCTCTTTGCATCCGCCTCGTACCTCGTGCCTGCACCCCAAACCGCCAGCGCGATGAAGAGCTTCTGCGTGAGTGCATCGCGGCAATTCATAATGTTTAGATGGATCGGTCCCCAGGTCTGGTTGTATTCCCAGTGGCCCCACTTGAGCAGGATTCGAGGCTCGTCAGTGAAAAACCGCAGCCAGGAACCGAGGGCGTCACCGAACCGCACGCGATGCTCAGGCGTCAAGGCATCGTAAATCCAATCATAGGCGATTGCGTGGTAGCCGAAGTGACTGCCCTGGCGGTCTGAGATGAGAGTGCCGTCGCCCCATTGCCTGATAATCACGTCGGCATACGGGCGGGCGTCGCGGCCCCTTTGGCGTTCGACCAGGTACGCAATGCCGCAGTTCATCAGGTCCTCAGGAATAGACCAGGCATTGGTGATGTACTGAATACCGCCTCTCTGCACAGCGGCGTCTGCGCGTTGCTTGACGATCTCATAATCCTCGGCGAGCCCCGATCCGGATCGGGGCTGCGCCAGTTCTTGTACGTCCTCGATGAACAGCCTTGGATGAGCCGCTTTGACCTGATATACGGCTTCGCCAAACGAGATACTTATGGGGACAGCGACAATAAGCATCGTCGCCGACATAGCACTGAATCGCCCATCCATACCGGATATCACTCTATGCATTGAGGATTTCCAATTGCCAATTGAAGATCGAAAATCGAAAATTCATTTCACATACGTGTCGCCCAGGACTTGTCGGACACAAGTCTTGGAACATAACGAGATTTACGATTGGCGATTGCCAATTGCCAATTGAAAATCGTAAATCGAAAATCATAATGCCACACTCTTCACGGCAGTGCAAGTCCCGACTTGTCGGGATTCGCCTGGGCACAGGTTCGATAGGGCGGTTGTTGAGAGGACAGAGAATGAATGATCGTCAATACTGATCTAACGTCAACTCTCTTGGAACTCTTAACACCTGTCATTGAAAACAGGCAATTTGTGAACATTTTCAATGAAGATATGAAGAGCAAGGCCAAGAAAAACTAATATAGACACTTGCCTCGCTCCGTCGCCATAGCTAGGGACTCCACCGAAGCGGCTATGTCCCTCTCGCGAAGGCGGAAGGAGCGTCGGCGACTATTATGCCAGAAGGAAGCTGATTCTTCAAGGATTGAAATCTCGTAGACTAACACATTAATCAGTGTCAAATTTGCGCTTATGGTGTGATATCCAAAGCTTCGGCCACGCCCGCCATAGGATCGCACTCTTCTACTCGACAAATGTCCCCACTATTGTGTTATGACCTTTCTCTCTTGGCGAAATCTATTGGACCGGTCCTGCCAGCTAACAGGGCCAGTGCGCGCACGAAGCAGGCCGAAAACGGCTCTTTTCATCACATGACAGTTAGTCCGGTTGTCTCAGGACTCACAAGCAGTCGCGCAACGACACGTCCCCATTGGCGTGTCTTCTCCACGGCCAGACTACTTTTTCCGAGGTTAATCGTTTCGGCTTTACCTTTATTGCACGGGTTTTAATCCGGCTGTCGCAGAATTCGCCGGCAGTCACCCAACGGCCTGCTGCCGCCTTCCAGACGGCTGTTGAACACGAAAGGCTCGGAGGATACTATGAAGCTTGTTCTCGCGAACACTGATTCTATTTGGCATTATTCGCATGAACGGTTGCGCATCACGCCCGCGGAGACCGGCGAGCGCGACATAGGAGACTCATCATGTGTATTGACACAGGCCATTGTTTGAAGACAGGGGTGATTCTGGTGACATTAGGGCTTATGTCGGTAGCCCTCTGCCAGGACGATGCTATGTTGGCAAAACACAACCCGAAGGGAGACATCGTGAAGCGAGGATTCCGGATGGGCCTCACGCCATTTCCTTATGATATGACACTCGAAGCCCTTTCCGCGACGAGACGGTTTCTGACTAACAACGCCGACGTAATCTCGGTGCACCTGGAGGGTGTGCCCTGGCTCGAAGCCCATGAGGACAGGCCCTTTCATCCGAAGCTCATGGAGGACTGGCAACGCCATAAGGATGCAAAACCTCCGAAAGGAAGGGTGTATCTGTCGTTGTCGCCACTGAACAATGGTCGGTCCGGTATTGCGGGCTATCGAGCAGCCGCAGAGAACCTTCCTTTACCCAGACCATTCGTCGGCAAGATGTTGGACGATCCCATCGTGGTCAAATCGTATCTGGACTACTGCCGCCGGGCGATCGGATATTTCCAACCGGACTACATGACGATCGGCATTGAGGTCAACGAATTGTATCATAACAACCATTCCGTGTGGCACGCCTACACACGTCTTCATCGTGAGGTCTACCAGGCTTTAAAACGCGACAATCCTAACCTGCCGATATGCTTCACTTTCACACTGCACAACATGCTCAATCCCGACTGGAAAGACCGCAGCCAGATGCTTGCCGCAACGAAGGAACTGATGAAATACAGCGATCTTGTCGCGGTAAGTTTCTATCCGTTCATGGCCATGCTGGGTGACCGGACGGACGACTGCTTGTCATGGCTGGAGAAGGAATTCGACGGATTCGAGAAGCCGTACGTCTTCTCGGAATCAGGCCAACCAGCAGAACCCGTCGTTCTCAAGTCATTGGGCTTCACCATCCCCGCCAGTCCCCAGACCCAATACCAGGTGCTGGACAAGCTGCTGTCCTTCGCCCACAGGCGAGAGGCTGAGTTCTTCATCTGGTTCCTTCCCCGCGACTACGATGGTCTGTGGGAGAAGATTCGGGCGGAAGCCCCCGAGTTCTTCGGTGTCTGGCGAGACTGTGGTCTGCTGGACGGAAAGGGAAATGAGCGTCCTGCCTATCGTCTGTGGCGTGCCCATTTCGAGCGACCATTTCGCCGGGAGTAGGTGCTCGACAACGCGCGATGAAGAACCACTGAAATAGGGTAGAACATCACTCTCACGTTAGTGCCGCGGTCGACTCCCAAGGTGACGAGGCCATGAAGGAAGAGAAAAAGACAGATGACGGGAGCGGACAAACGCCGAAACCCGGTGGGATCGAGCGCGCCCTCGCATCGAAACCGGGAACGGAAGGCAATCCGCCAGGCACCTCCCGGTCCAACGTTGTCTTCCCGCGTCTGCTGATCGGACTGATCGTACTCATTTGCGCCGAAGTGTTCTCCGGCGCCTCCATCCAGGTCGGGCTTTGGCACCCTTGGACCTGGGTGGTGACCTACTGGCTCTACTTTACACACTTCTTTTTCTTTACCACGCTTGCAGTCCGTACAGGTAGGACATCGCTGTGGTCACTCTACCTGTGGGGCGTGCTCTTCGGCTTATATGAATCATGGATCACTAAGGTTATCTGGTATGGCTATAGCGGTGACGGAAAGCTCGTCATGGGCAGCATTGGGCCGTACGGATTCTCCGAGATAAGCATGGTATTTCTCTTTCACCCGCTGGCGTCCTTCATTGTTCCGCTGGTAGTGGCCTGCGTGCTCTGCCCAGCCCTGCGGCGGTTGTTTCCCGACTTGGCCTGGTTCACAGGAAAGAGCAAGGGCGCTTGGGTGGTGCAAGTCTACCTGGTTTTGTCCTTCGTGAGCGTTTTGGGCATGAACTCAGGTGGCCCGGCAAACCTCACCATGAACCTGGCGGTGGTGCTCGTTCTCCTGCTTGTGCTGTCACGGCTAGCGCGGTCTGCCCTATCCTGTTCAGATGCGCGCCCCATTGTGGTCTTTAGCCGCTGGGGATTTGTCGGGCTGTCCATATACCTCGTACTGCTGTATGGAGTAACGTACGTCTTCCTGAGGCCCCAGGGACTGCCCTCGGCCCCGGTCCAGTTGCTCACCTTCATCTTCTACGCACTGGTCATCGCCGGCCTTTGGCTGCACCGCAGACGAGAACCAATGCCCGGCACCGCGGTCCAGGTGGAGACGCGGGAATTGAGCCTTGTGAGGATCCTGTTCGCGCTGATCCTTGGCTTGGCTCTTGTATTGTCGGTCTTTACCGGAACGCCGGTCCTGTTAATCCCAGTCGTGGTGAGCTTTGTGATCTGGACACCTCTGGGGTTCGTGCTGACGGCGGTAGCCCTGGTAAGCGGGGTTGGGGAACGCATGACTCCCGCACGCGGTCATCGGGATTGAAAGACAATCAAGAATGTGGCAGCCAATGACCCGATGCGAGTTGTAGCTGCATTCGTATGTTTCATCGAGATAGGCCAAAGGCGCAAAGACTAGGACCGGATTCAATGCCGCCCAACAGCGGGGCCAGACGGGATCGCCGCAAGGCCCACGCCTGGGGATACACGCCGAACGGAGCGACGGCGTTTGATTGTGCCAGTAAGGATTATGCCGGTCTGTCGAAAACGTAGTAATCGCCGACGTGCCAGAACACGACGTAAGTGTATGCCGCCAGGGTGCCTTCCTCGTCGAATGATTCGCCCAGGTTGCACGCCGTCCTCTGTGCACCGAGCCCAAAGGGCAGAGAACCGACTTCAAGCACGCAAACCGGTTGGACGTGATACCAATTATACGCGATTTTATCAACGATGCGGCCGGTCCAGGTCTCTGCCCCGCCGCCGGCCGATGCCGCCAGGCTGGACTGCGTGTCGCTCCCGACCTCGACATCGTCGACATAGAGAGTACGCTTCGAACCATCCCAAACAAAACCTACACG
>Ga0315289_10016397_pt1 | contig 10219 bp, 10 predicted proteins | sample YL17G11_40_MG_FD_203452 | JGI IMG/M metagenome (GOLD analysis project Ga0315289, IMG submission 203452) | Sediment microbial communities from Yellowstone Lake, YNP, Wyoming, USA - YL17G11_40 | ecosystem: Environmental > Aquatic > Freshwater > Lake > Sediment | place: USA: Wyoming | collected...
TTGAAAAGACTTCTGTAGCCACTGGCAAGGAAAATAAACATCAAAAAAAGAAGGAGCGACTACAGGTAAGCCTCTTCAAAGAAACCCTTGACATTTATCATAGCAGGTCAGGAGCCCCGTGCTCCTGACACTATTCATTTGTCAGGTGTACAAGGCACCTGAACTACGAGGCTAAACTGCTCCGGAACCTTTGGCAGTTTGGTCATCATTCTCGAACCACTTCAATGGATCCAGCCCATAGTAACTTTTTAGTTCGTCATAGAGTTCAGGGTGGGTGAGTCTCATTTGTTTTGGTCTTTTAAAGAAAGTTTCGGTTGCAACTGCAAAAAACTCAGCGGGGTTGGTTGCTCCGTAATAATCCATGATATCTTTCCTCCCGGAGAGCGCTTTTCTTCTTAATTTCTCATATTCCTTACTTAAGACCATAGCCCAAGTCCTATAGCTGGTTCCCTTCTCAAGAATCGGGGCTCCGTTTGCGCTCCCATTCTCTTGATCTAACTGGTGAGCAAATTCATGCAGAACCACATTATGTCCAAAAGCGAGATCTATTGCCGCTTTCCTTACATAATCCCAAGTTAAAACAACCTCTCCTCTTCCCCAAGATTCTCCGCCACGAACAGTCATTTCCTCAGTGTGCTCCATACCCTTAACGGTGACTTGTTTGGCTACATAGGCGCTTGGATACACTAAAATGGTGTAAAGTTTGGGATAGTACGTGGGTTTCCGATTCAACAACAGGATACACGCCTGTCCTGCAATAGTGACTCTTATCTCGTCCGTTATTTTCAGCCCTCCACATCCCTCAAAAATCTTCTCGCCTAAAAAAACATTAATATGACCTTGCAGCTCTTTCTTTAGCGAGTCGGGAAGGTAGTGATAAAAAGCAACATTACGATTCAGGATTCCCTCCCATTTAGGCGGAAATGGACTGCTCATGAGCTGTTTGCGCCTGTAATATCGAAATAACGGTTTGCCTAAAGTAAAAACAAGGAATAATCCCATGAGCGCTATCAGCAGTAAGGTCAATGTATTAACTGTCAACTTTTACCCCTTCCCAGTGCTGGATTATAGAAGTCAAAGGTGCAGAATTTACCCTTGTGGTCTCGAATCACACCACTGCACAGTCCGAGAAACCTGTCACTTTGATAATACGCAACAGAAACCTACCTAAGCAACAGTAAGTCAAGAACCCCGTGCTTCTGACACTATTACAGGTTTTGAACTCACCCCTATGCCCCCTCTCTTAACAAGAGAGGGGTTCACCCTGAAGGTCTCACCCTGAAGGGGATTAAGGGGGTGAGTTTTAGGTAGTAGGTCAAAAACCCCGTGTTCATGACACTTTAATCATTTGTCGGGTGCGCAGGGCACCTCACCTACGGGCTGTCTATCTTTGCTTGTCTTGGTTTGATTCATCATATTTATTGGGTTTGTAAAGTTGCTCGGCGAAGTCAAATGTTAGCTTGTTGTGTTTCTTTTTCTTCTTTTCCGTCCTTTCACTGGGCAACACGAGTTCAAATCTCGTTGGCGGCGCCAATTTGAATGATCAAGCCCTTTGGCTAAAAGTCAAAGGCTTTCTATGTGCAGGATAAAGAGTTCCACAGGAGAAGGTGCAGTTGGATATAGGCATCAAGAAGTTTTCGCATTTCTCCGAAAGGCCCGGGTAACTATCTGTTTTGTTTTTTTCTCTTCAGCTGAAACTCTTTTTTTAACCACTCTATCCAAGTATCAATACCGACTCCGGTTTTTGCCGAGACCTGTAAAACCTTTAGCTTGGGATTGACCTTTTTGGCGTTTTGAAGCAAAAGTTTTAAGTTTAAGTCCAGATGATTCAAAAGATCGACCTTGTTGATGAGTAAAAGTTCTGCATTTCTGAACGCTACCGGATATTTAGTGGGTTTATCCTCGCCTTCAGTTAAGCTCATGACGATAATCTTTCCGTCCTCGCCTAATTCGAATTCTGCCGGGCAGATGAGATTGCCAATGTTTTCGATAAACAGAATCTCAACTTTGGACAAATCTATCCTCTCCATGGCTTTTCTGACCATATTGGCATCCAAATGACAAGCACCACCGAAGGATTCGGTAGTTATTTGAACTACGGGGATATCGTATTTTGCCAACCTTTTCGCATCGTTGGAAGTGGCGACATCACCTTCGATGACCGCGAATTTAAAATCTTTCTTTACTTTTTCAATGGTCTTCTCCAAAATTAAAGTCTTTCCTGCACCAGGTGAGCTCATAAGATTTAAGACCAGAATTTTGTGCCTATCGAAAACTCTCTTATTTTCCAAAGCTATGGCGTCGTTGGCTTCCAAAAAATCAGTTAAAACTTGAATCTTCTTCATGTTCTCTCCTTTAGTCTGGACAAGTCGTTCTATTCGATCTCAAACGATTCTATGAATAGCTCTCTGCCTGTTTTTATCTCTATTCTAAAAGAACCGCAAAAAGGACAGGCGAAGTCTAATTCCTCCAGACAGAAATTTTTCCTGCAATCTTTGCATTTTCCAGTTATAGGAACCGAGTCAATAAAAAGAGATGCTTTTTCTAAGCGGGTTTCTCTGGAGATGACTTCAAAAGATAATCTTAAGGCCTCAGGTTCTACGCAGGTAAGCTTTCCAATTTTTAGATTGATCTTCTTTACCTCTCCTTTTTGGTCTTTATCCTTTAACTTTTCCTCAATAACCGTTATGATATTTTCCGCCACTGCCATCTCGTGCATAATGATTCCTTTAGCAAATCCGAGGGAACTGCTCCCCTTGTGGCATGTCCACTACTCTGGTCCCGCCAAACCTGGTTTTTAATCCCACCCACCCCTTAAATTTGTCAGTTATTTCTCCAATAATTTCGGCATCCTTGCCCAGTGGACTTCTTCGCAAAATGCTTGTAACTTTTTTTGCTATTTCTGGCATGGTCACAATTATCACTTTCCCCTCGTTAGCCAGATATAAGGGGTCATAGCCCAAAAGCTCACAAAATCCTTTGACATCATCCCTAATCGGGATTTTATCCTCAAACAAAAGAGCACCGGATTTTTTTTCTCCTACCATCTCATTTAATACTGAAGCTAAACCACCGCGAGTGGGGTCTCGCATAAATTTTATTTTGTTTTGAAATTTAAGAATTGAGCCAATCAAATCCGAGAGAAAAGCACAATCGCTTTTTACTTTAGTATGAAATTCCAAATTCTCTCTTGAAGACAAAACTGCCGTAGCATGGTCACCGATGGTTCCATTGATTATGATTTTATCCCCGACTTTTATCTTCTCTTTGCCTAAAGCCATCCCTTTTGAAATTGTGCCAATTCCCGAAGTATTTATGAAAATTTTGTCAGCACTTCCTTTTTCTACCACTTTGGTATCGCCGGTCACAATTTGGACTCTGGCTTTTTCAGCCGTTTTTTTCATGGATAGAATAATTTTCTGTAAAATACTTTGGTCCAACCCTTCCTCGATTATTAAGGAGCAAGACAGAACTAAAGGTTTTGCTCCCATAACAGATAGATCGTTTATGGTTCCACAAACTGCTAATTTTCCAATGTCTCCCCCAGGAAAAAAGATGGGCTGAATCACATAGGAATCGGTGGTGAAGGCGATTTTTTGCCCATCAAGATTAAAGACCGCGGAGTCCTCTAATCTATTTAGGATTTTGTTCTTGAAGCTCTCTTTAAATAGACGAGTGATCAACTCCCAAGAGAGCTTTCCCCCGGCACCGTGGGAGAGGCTGATTTTTTCGTCTGGTTTATATTTAGCCGTCATCTTAACCACTTTTTTAATCTCTTAGAGAAAATAGCTCAAAGTCTTAAATCGCATTTCTCAAATTTCTGCCCACCGGCGATATTTTCGTCCTGCCTGCTTTTTGAGTGTGTCGAAAAACTCAAAAAGTCCTTTATGTCATTCTGAGCGAAGTGAAGAATCTAATAAACTCAATATGCTGCAGATCTGAGATTCTTCGGCTAACGCCTCAGAATGACATTTTTTGACTGGCTCCTCTGCTTGAGGAAGTTTCCTCCTCCATATTTAAAATAAGCCTGACAGGAGCCCTCAGATGAGACCATACAGGGGCCGACTGGAGATTGGGGGGTGCATCGTTTAGCAAAAAAAGAACAATCTAAAGGAGATTTCTTCCCCTGAATAACCAGACCGCACAAACAACCCTTAGGCTCTTGGCTTTTTTCAAGTTGGACTGCTATCTTTTTGTGAGCATCAAATTCTTGGTATTCATCTTTGATCGCCAATCCCGATCTAGGGATAATACCGATCCCTCGCCAAACGGAATCTTCTTTTTCAAAAACCGCATCGATTAAATTCAATGCTTTAGGATTCCCATTTTTTTTCACTGCTCGAAAATATTGATTGTCAACTTTCGCCTTCTTAGTCTTTAATTGGTTCAATAAAATATATAGCGATTGGAACAAGTCCAAAGGCTCAAAGCCAGAAATGACGCAGGGGATATTAAATTCATTGACTAAAAACTCATAAGGTTTAGTTCCGATGATGGTGCTGACATGCCCGGGGCAAATGAATCCATTTACATTTAAATCTTTTGATTGGACTAAAAATCTTAAAGCTGGAGGGATCAATTTATGAGCAGATAGGACAAAAAAGTTACCAATCTTTTTGCTTTTTGCCTCCTTTAAAGCAAAAGCGACAGTGGGGGCAGTGGTCTCAAAACCAACTCCTAAGAAGATCACTTTTTTGTTCGGATTCTCTTGGGCTATTTTCAAAGCATCCATAGTGGAATAGACTATCCTTATATCTTGCCCTTTAGTTTTCTCTTTTTCTAAAGAGGATGAGGAACCGGGGACTTTCATCATGTCCCCAAAGGTGGTGAGGATAAGCTCGTCTAATCCGGACAAGGCTATGGCTCTATCCAGATATTGGTTGGGGGTTACGCAGACCGGACAACCTGGTCCGGAGATCAATTTTATATTATCTGGCAGGATGCTTTTTATCCCAGATTTAAAGATAGCTACAGTATGGGTTCCGCAGACCTCCATCAAGGTTATTTCTTCTTTGATCCCCTTGGCAATATCTTTAATTTTCTTTGTTAGTATCTGGGTTTTCTTCGAATCAGAAAACTCGTCAAAAAAGTTTTTACTCATTTTGTAGTATGGCAATAGCAAACGCACTAAAAAATTTTAGATTGTCATTGCGAGCGTTAGCGAAGTCCCGCTAAAAGCGGGACTTCGTCGCTTCACTCCTCGCAATGACAGTACGTTTACTGCGTTTGTATAAGCTCTTCAAATAAGCTCAAAGTCTTTAGCGCTTCCTTCTTGTCCAATCTCTGAATGGCAAATCCAGCATGCAAAATCACATAATCCCCCACTTTAACCTTGTCCAAAAGCTCTAAGCTGATGCTTCTTTTGACCCCTTTAAATTCTGCAACCGCCTCTTTCCCTTTTTTCTCAATAACTTTTACCGGGACTCCCAAACACATATCAAATCCTTTGATTTGCAACTGTTGCCTGCCCCAAAGATATTCCCCCGTCATTGGGGGGTACTTGGTGATGAGTGTAAACTTTGAATTTGTTTTTAGTCAAGAGCGCATAGGTTCTATCTAACAGAAACACATTCTGAAAAACTCCGCCGGATAGACAGACAGAATTCAAGCTATGCTCTTTTCTCAATCTTGAACAAACCTCATTTATTATTTGAGACACGGTATTATGGAACTTTACTGCAATCTTTGATTTCTTTTCTTTCTTCATTAAATCCTTTACCACACCGCTTATTATCAACTCTGGATGGACTATGAATATATCTTGCTCTTTTGTAATCTCAAAGTCATATTTTCCTTTAATATTTTCATCTGCCAAAAACTCCAGTTCAACCGCCGGCTGACCTTCATAATTAGTCCTTTCTCTCCAATTCAACAAAACTGAAACACAATCGAAAAACCTCCCGGCGCTGGAGGTGAAAAAGACATTTATTTTTTGATCAAGCATCCTCTTTATTACTTCCCATTTGTGCAGATCTATTTTTTTCACGAATTCTAAGTCTAAATTCAAAAAATTTTCTCCATAACAAGCATATAGGTATGACAAAGCCATCCTCCAGGGGTTTTTTATAGCCATTTCCCCACCGGGCATGGGGATATATTTTAGATGAGCCACTCTCTGGTATTCTTTTAAATCTGCTAAAAGAAACTCTCCCCCCCAGATGGCTTTGTCCTCTCCAAAGCCCGTTCCGTCGAAGGCCACTCCGATTACTTTCTGGCGGATTTTATTTTCAGCCATGCAGCTGGTGATATGGGCGTGATGATGCTGGACGGGAATTTTTTTGACATGGGGCAAAGATAAGGCATATTTTGTGGAGAGATATTCAGGGTGCAAGTCATGGGCCACTATTTCGGGTTTAACCGAACAGAGCTTTTTGAATCTCTCAATTTCTTTGATATAAAAATCCAAGGTTTCAAAATTCTCCAAATCGCCTATATGGGTGCTTAAAAAGGCGAAATTGTCTCGAGCTAAACAGAAGGTATTTTTGAGCTCTGGACCTAAGGCTAAGATATGTTTACGGAAACTCAAATCTACCTTTATAGGAAGAGGAACGTATCCTCTCCCTCTTCTTGAAATCATCTCCTTACCCTTAGATATTCTGGTCACTGAATCATCGCAACGTCTGTAAATCTCTCGATTGTGAAAAAGAAAATAATCAGCAATATTATTCAATCTTTGAAAAGCATCTTTGTCCTCATAAGCTATAGGTTCGTCCGACTGATTTCCAGAGGTCATAACTAAGATCAGATTCGACTGGGTGAGCAAAAGATGATGTAAGGGGGAGTAAGGGAGCATCACCCCGAAATTTTTTTGAAAAGGCGCCACATCCGGTGCAATTAAATTCACATTTTTCTTTTTCAAAAGCAAAATGGGACGAGGAACTGATTGTAGTAATTTTTTTTCAAATGGATTTACGTAACAAAATTTTTGGATGGTCTTCAAATCACCGGCCATCATGGCAAAGGGTTTGTCCTCTCTATACTTTCTTTTTCTTAAGTTTGAAACCGCATCTTTATTTGTAGCGTCACAGGCTAAATGATAGCCGCCGATCCCTTTTATAGCTACTATACAACCATTTTTCAGACGTTCGATTGAGGTGGAAATTGGATCGGTAGTGTTCAGCCCGTTCTTTTCATTATCCGTTAAGATTAATTTCGGTCCACAAGCCGGACAGGCGTTGGGCTGGGCATGGAATCTTCGATTCTGGGGACTATGATATTCTTGGTTACAATCTGGGCACATTTTAAAGACAGCCATAGTGGTTTTGTCTCTATCATAGGGAATATCTCGGATGATGGTCAATCGGGGTCCGCAGTGGGTGCAGTTTAAAAATGGATAACCAAACCTACGGTCTTGGGGATCGAAAAGCTCATCCAGACAATCATCGCAGGTGGCTAAATCCGGGGAGACCAAAACAGTTTTCGTATCTTTCTTTTTACTGTCTTTAATGACAAAATTTTGGTAACTTTTGAAAGGAATTTTTTCTACCTTTATTCGCTCAATCCGGGATTGAGGCGGAGGCACATTTTTTATCTGGAGAAGAAACCTATCCAAATCCGGTTTTTTACCTTCTACCTCAATCTCCACACCGTTGGTATCGTTTAAAACATATCCGGATAGATGGCATTTTCGGGCTAAGTTGTAGATGAAGGGCCTGAAACCTACCCCCTGGACAATCCCTTTGATTTCGATTCGGACAGTTGCCATATTATTAACAAAATAAATGAAATCCAAAAAGTGTCAAGTTTTGTTGTTACGATTGGTTCTAAGGCTCTTTTGAAAATATTCACAAACATTTGCTACGAAACGGGGTCTGTTTTTTTTCTCCAGACCCCAGAATTTTTCTATTGACAAAAAGTTTGGAAGGTTATAATTTTGAGTGGTTAGAGAGCACGCGTGGTCCTAAAGAATTAAGTATGTGAGGAGCTATGGTGGCAAAAGAAGTAATGGGTGAGAAAAAAAAGACACGATATTTACAGTTTTACGAAGAAATCATAGCTGCTAAATCGGCATTTAAAAGCAAACGCCAAAAAGGAATAAAGATAGATGATGAGCTCATAAAGAAGCGCACAAAAGAGGGCAAGCACCTACTCGATATCGAAAAGATGGAAATTGATGAAAAACTCTTTAATGAACTTTCCCAAGACTTTTTCCCAATCTTGAAAAAATATGAGACTTTTGATGATGTAGAACTCCAGGATTTGGAACAAAAGAAAGAGAAAATTGGTCTTGAAAAGCTGGTGCGGTCAGTTCTGGTCAGGGATTCAGAAAATCTGAAATCCATTGCCCAAGAGCATAATTTAAATCCGGATTTGCTTTTGTTCTTTGGATTGAACTTGGGACGATCATTTCTTGAACTTTATGCTCAAAAGTTGAAAGAAAAAATTGACCAGGAAAACTGGCTTAAGGGAAGCTGTCCGGTTTGTGGAAACTTCCCCGCCATGGAGAAACTGAGAAGGGAAGATGGCAAAAAAGTTTTGTGGTGTGGTTTTTGTGGGACGGAGTGGTTCTTTAAAAGAATCATGTGTCCCTTTTGCGAAAATGAGGAGCATAACAGCTTAAGATATTTTTTCACCGAAGGGGATTCATCTCCAGCGGAAAACCCTTTTAGGGTAGATGTGTGTGACAAGTGTAAAAGGTATATAAAAACTATTGATGAGAGAAAGATGCTTGAAAGCGAAAAGACGGATTTTCCCTCAGACTCTATAACGACCTTGTATTTAGACTTCTTAGCCCAAAATGATGGATACCAAAGCCCCACCTTTTGGATGATAGGTTCATTGGAGAAAGGTTCTGTTTAATATCCAATGTGAAAAAAATCACAAACTGGAGGGTCTTTGAACATGTATGGTATTACAGAAGTAATTAAGGAGGTGAGATGTTATGAAAAGACTCAAGATCTACGGTCTCTTCCTGCTTCTTTTAGTGGTCGGATTCGTTTGGGTATTTGCACAAACTTCTAAAAAGGAAACTCCAAAACAAGAAGAACCCACAGCTTTCCAGACCAGATGCTCGATTTGTCATTCCTTGAAGGAAGTCAGAACAGGTATGGAAAAAATCATGAAGGAGATGCACCAGAAGGCGGGGGTGGAAATCAGCGATTCTTCTCTCAAGGAGATCGAGGCTACCTTCACCTTGCTCCCCATGGAAGATCCTCATAAGGGTTTATTTCAGGAGAAGTGCGGCAAATGCCATTCTCTGGACAAGGTGGTCAAAGCTCATCAAACCAAAGACTCTGCCGAGATGAAAAAAATCATCGAGAAGATGGCGACCAAGAAGGGGTCCGGAATTTCAAAGGAGGAGATAGATAAGATAAATCAATCCATGTTTATGCTAAACGAAATCTATGAACCGGATGTCGAATTGAAAAAACAAGAGAAAAAGTAAATATCAAAATCAAAGAAGGAGGTGAACAAAGGATATGAGAATTTCAAGAAGAGGTTTTTTAAAAATCTCTGGAGGGGCCACCGGCGGAGCGGTTTTGGGCACTTTCGGGGTGCATCTGCAGACTTCTAAAGCGTATGCAGAAGGTCTAAAAACCCAATACGCCAAGGAAAGCACCACCATCTGCCCCTATTGCGGGGTAGGATGCGGGCAGATCGTTTCGGTCAGCGATGGAAAGGTGATAAACATCGAAGGCGATCCGGACCATCCCATAAATCAGGGGTCGCTCTGCAGTAAGGGAGAGGCATTGATCCAAGTAGCCAATAATGAAAGGAGAATGACCAAGGTTTTGTATCGAGCACCTTACAGCGATAAATGGGAGGAAAAAACCTGGGATTGGGCTTTGCCGGAGATCGCCAAGAGGATAAAGAAAACCAGAGATGAGAACTGGTTGGCAAATGATAAAGATGGAAAGGTGGTTAATCGCACCGAAGGCATTGGTGGCTTAGGCGGAGCCGCGCTGGATAACGAGGAGTGCTACCTCTGGTCCAAGCTGGCTCGCGCCTTAGGCATAGTCTACCTAGAAAATCAGGCGCGTATATGACACTCTGCCACTGTCGCCGGTCTGGCGGAATCTTATGGCAGAGGGGCTATGACCAATCACTGGATCGATATCAAAAATGCTGATTGCGTCCTGATCATCGGTTCCAATGCGGCGGAAAACCATCCCATCTCCTTTAGATGGGTTACCAAAGCGATGGAAAACGGTGCCAAGTTGATCAGCGTCGATCCTCGCTTCACCCGCACGTCCTCCCGAGCAGACATTTACGCACCGAT
>Ga0315289_10016400_pt1 | contig 10216 bp, 8 predicted proteins | sample YL17G11_40_MG_FD_203452 | JGI IMG/M metagenome (GOLD analysis project Ga0315289, IMG submission 203452) | Sediment microbial communities from Yellowstone Lake, YNP, Wyoming, USA - YL17G11_40 | ecosystem: Environmental > Aquatic > Freshwater > Lake > Sediment | place: USA: Wyoming | collected...
CTGGTGGCTGGGGCTTTCGCCCTCTTCCTGTCGCTCGTCTGGATGCTGAGTCTGGACGGGGCGATCACCACGGCGACCGTCTGCAAGGCCATCATCCGGGCGGTGGGCGCCTGGGTGGCCTCCGTCTCCGGCGCGTGGCTGGTGAGGAACCCCGTCCGCCAGGAGAACGGGACATGAGCGTGGTGACGCGGACCCCATCTCCGCACCTTGCCCCTGTGGCCCAGGAAACCGCACCAGGAACTGCAGCCGGGGTCCGCGTCACCCGCGTATCCGACTTGGACGATAGGGCCGACGAGGTCTGGAACCTCCTCGCCGACTTCTGCGGGGTGATGCAGTCTCGGGGCGCGGAGCAGGACCCCTACGTCCTGGCGCACACGGCCTACCTGCGGTCCTCGATAACTCTGGTAGCGGAGTCCGGGGCGAGGCCGGTGGGCCTGGCCGTTATCGTGCCGGGCGTTGACGGGGCAGGGGCGGAGGCCGGATGGGTAGAGGCCTTCTACGTTCGCGAGAGGGGCGTGGCGCGGACCCTTCTCGCGGCCGCAGAGACCGCGGCCCGCGAAGCCGGGTACCCCCGCCTCGTCTTCGAGATGCCGCGGGTGGGCCGACGCGAGGTGTCCCGACGCCTGGGCCACTTCGGCTACGAGAAGAAAGCCATCATCTACGCGAAGGAGTTAGGACCGTGAACCAATACCAGAGGCCGCAGACACCGACCGTAACCGCGCCGCCCGACGAACCCGCGGGGCCGACCATGCAGTTCCGTACCCTCGCCGACCTCCTCTTCCCCAACGCGCAGTTCCGTACCCCCGCCGACCTCGTCTTCCCCCACGCCCGGAACTGGCGGAAGCGAAGCAGCATCGGGTGGGGCTGGCCACCGTGGCCGACGCAAGCGGCCAAAGCCGGGGCCGGTTCTACAACCGGCTGGAACGTGGGGTGACATCATGGGTAGCCTATTCAAGCGCAGAGAGAACACCGTACAGCCGACCTACCAGAACGTCGAGAGTGGGGGCATCCCGGGGGCCAAAGAGGGGGCGACGGGTCTTCTGTCACAGTTGCAGGCCTGGCTTGCGAACCCGTCCCTCATCCCTGGCTACGGGGAGGCGCAGAAGTACCTGGGGACCTTGCCGACGGGCCAGGCCACGGACATTCTGACGCAGCGGACCGCGCCGGACTATCTCACCAAGGAGAGTCCGTACCTCTCCTCGGTGTTCAGCGGTTGGGGCGCGCAGTCGGCGAAGGACAAGGCCCTGGCGCAGCGGTCCGCGATCATGGACTTCGGCTCTGCGGGTCACACGTTCAGCTCGCCTCTGGTGGCGAAGCTCGGCCAGACGGCCAGCGGCTACGACCAGGCATTGGCTGACCGCGTCGCGGCGACGCAGTACGCCGACTATGGGAACCGGGAGAACCTCCAGACGCAGGCGCTAGAAACCACGTTGCAGCAACGGCTCGCGACCCTCCTGCAGCAGCCCAACGCGATGTCCATTCTCGGGCCGTACATTCAGATGCTACTCGGCGGCCAACCGCAGAGTCAGTGGCTGAACACGACGCCGCAGGTGAGTTATCAGCCCAGTTTCTTCGAGCAGTTGCTGGGAGCCGCGGGTTCCTACTACGGCGCGAAGGCGAAGGGGTAAACCATGTCCTACCAAGGCGACTACGGACCGTCCCCCGACTGGGGAGCGTCGGCTGGCAACCTGCTGGCGCTTATCCTGGGCCTGCCGGAGATGCGCCGGGAACGGCAGCAACGACGGCAACTGGAGCAGTGGCTTACGGAGGCCGAGGGCGCTATCCGAGCCCACCGGGAACAGGAAGCGGCATACGGGCGGCAGGAGGCCGGTCAGCCGGTTTCGCCGACGGCCCTTGAACCGATGCCGGCGACGCAGCCGGGCACGCCCCTCCTCGGCGACCTGTTCGGGATGCGGGGAGGGACGAACCCCGAGACGGGGATGTTCCCGCAGCGGCAACCGGGGGGGATCGCGCAGATGATCCTGGGTCCCCGCGCCGCGCCCGGGCCGCCGAGTCTCAACGCGCCCGCGCTGTCCGACATCGGACTGGCGGCACCGTTCACGCCGCCTCGGTTGACTCAGCCCCCGCCCCTTTACGAGGATCCGAACGTCACTACGCCGCTGACGCTGGCGGGTATGCGGACGGGGCGGGACTACCTGAAGGGGATCGGCCCGAACCCCAGTGAACAGGCGCGCATGGAGACCGACCTGCTGAAAGCTCAGTGGGGCCTGAGCGGACGGCAGAACGTGGCGGAGACTCAGGGAGGCACTGCGCGAGACGTAGCCGCCATGAACATCGCCGGCCGGGACAAGATCGCGGCGGGCCAGCGGGAGCAGGGCCGTCTCCGCGCCCAGATAGACCTGCTCATCGCGCAGGGTCACGACAGGACCAGCACCCTGAACAACATCCGCACGGCCATAAGCCAGGCGAACGACAACCTCGTGAGTCTGACGAACCAGGCGAGCACCGCGGGCGGCACCGCGCAGAGCGAGTATTACCAGGACGAGATCGAGAAGGAGAAGGGCCGCCTCGCCGCCCTACAGGAGGGGTACAACCAGGCTTCGGCCGCGCCGGAACTGCCGCCGGCAGCGCGAACCGTTCCGGGGACCTCCGCCACGGGCGAAGTCCCGACGAAGACGCCGCTGACCGGAGCCGCGGGGACGGCTGGCGTTCGGGGATACGGCGCGGCCGCGGGACTGCCGCCGCTTTTCGGGACGCAACCCACGCGAGGCCGGCCGTCCGCGCCGGTAGTGGGGGCCACCGAGCGGAACACGCGCATACGGGAGGCCGGGGAGAGCGCGCGGGCGGCGACGAGGATCACTGCCACGAAGGAGAAGCCGCCCTACACCGTCGCCCAGGCGCAGACGATAGAGGGCCTCTATTCGTCCTACTTCCAGAAAGTGGCGCGGGGAACCTGGGTCCGCAGTTACGATGACGCGACGGGCCAGGCCCGCGAGGACTTCCAGATGCAGGCGACGGGGAGGCCCTGGGACTTCTTCACCGATGCCCAGCGGAAGGCCGCGCTCCGCAAGCTTACGACGGCGCAGGAGTCCCTGCGGAAACTGGGAGTCGAACCGGCCGCGACGCCGAACCGAGAGCCACCAGCAAGGCCACGCCCAGCCGCGAGAAAGGGGACGGGCGGGCCTGCCGCCGACCTCGCGCGCCTGGGTCCGAAGGCGTTCGTCGCTCTCTACCGCGGCAGGGGTGCGCCGGATGATCTGATACGCCGCGGGATGCGCGAGGCCGGGGTATCCGCGGCAAAGATCGAAGAGGCACTGCGCCAGTGAGTTCCGCCCTCGATCAACTGGCGACTTACGACTCTCCCTCGTCGGCACTGGCCGAACTCGCGGACTACCGGCAGAGGCTGCCGGCTCTCTCCGCTAGCGCGGTTGACGAAATCCGTCAGGTCTACCGGACTGGCCTCTACCGCGACCCCGACGACGTGGCCGCGGTCGTCCTCGGCAGGCACCCCGATTGGGACGAAGGCGCCTACCAGAGGGCGTTCGACCAAGTGGCGCAGGGAGAGGGCCCCGCTCTGCGGGCGCGCCTCCAGGCGGGCCAGGCGGCCAAGGGACTTCCCCCACCGCAGCGGGCCGCGGTCCGCAGGAGGAGGGTGGCGACCGCGCTGGAGGAACAGCCCGGACCTCCTGCCAGTGGGGTGGCCATGGCACTCCAAGGGTTGATCGGCGACCCCAGTTTGGCACTTCGGGGCGCCGGCGCGTTGGTAGACTCCGCGATCCGTACGGCCGCGAACCTGGCCGACATCACTCCTACTGGGGCGGTTCTCCGGGCCGAGACCGCGCTGCACGTTCCGGGGGCAGCGCGCACGCAGAGGGAAATGGCGGAGGCGCCCCAGGCCCTGGCTGAGGCGGTCCGGCGGTGGGCAGAGCGAAGCGCGGGCGAACCGAGGACACCGGGGGAGGCGTTCACCTCAGAGTTCGTCGAGGAAGGCGGAAGGTTAGCACCGCCCATCGCGGCGACGATGCTCATTGGCGGGCCGGGGACGGCTGCGCTGAAGGGCGTGCTGAGTCCTGCGCGAGACTTGATGCTGGAGGCGATGGGGCCTGCCGCCCGGAGCGCGGTACTGCGAAGGATGGCGGTCGGCGTTGGCAGTAGGGCACTGGGCGAGGCGCCAGTCTGGTCGGTAGCGACGGGACAGACCACGCCGGAGGAGTTTCTGAAGACCGCCGGGCTCTTTGGGCTGCTCGGCTTCCCCGGCGACATAGGGGCGGGCGCCGGACCCGGCGCGCTTCGGGAGCAGGTCCTGTCCGAGTGGGTAGGCGCCCAGGACGCACGCACGGCAGAGGCCCGGGCGGCACTCGCTGAGACACTCGGAGGCGTGGCGGGCCGTCGCGCGACCACCGAGGGCAACTGGACGGCCCAACTCGCCAGGGAGAAGGAACTGGCCGCCCAGCGGGCCGCAGACACGGCCAGAGCCAGCGAGGAGCAGGCCGCGGCCAACAGGCAGGCCCACTTCGCCCGCGAGAGGCAGATCGCCGAAGAGAAGAGGAACGCGGACCGGGAGGCGGCCATTGCCGCGCAGCGTAAGCGCGGGAAGATGATCGCGGCGGGCCGCCAACTCGGTGTCCCTCCCGCGACCCCCGGAACCCCAGAGGCGCAGGAGGCACTGCGGCAGTCGGAACCTTACCTCCGGCGCTTCTTCGAGCGTACGGCGCCACTTGAAGAGGCCGCCCGCGTCGCCAGGATTCGGACGGCCCGAACGGCTGCCCAGCCGGCACCGGGGACCCCCGAATGGCAGGCGCAGATCGAGGCTGCGGCCCCTGCCTTCGGCGAGTATGCGAAGCGCGAGAGTGAGGCTATGCGCGCGGCGCGGCGGGCGAGACGCCGGCCGGTGCCAGCACCGCCTGCTACGCCCGTTCCGGTCCCCTCTCCGACCGACCTTGCGCCGCTGGGCGCGACCCAGCCGACCCCGCCGGTTGCGCCGCCGCGGGCAGAACTTCCACCCCGCCCCATCCCGAGGGAGCCGGCACCTGTTCCCGTTCCCACCGCGGACCAGACCTGGCAGGAGTTCGTGGACACGCCGGCGACTGCCGCCTACCTTCGCGATGAGGCCGGGGCCGGGAGAGAGACGGAGGCACGGCAGGCCTTACAGGCGCAACACGTCCGGGCAGTCCGCGATGCCGCGGCAGGCGGCCAGGCCCTGCGGCCCGAGGTGCAGAGAGAGTATCCGAACGTCATACCGCCTGCCCCGCCAGCAACGGCGCCTCCCCCAGCACCCGAGGTCTCTCCCGAAGAACTCCACCAGCGGGTTCTGGCGGCCATTCCCGAACAGGGTGCGACGCCAGACACCATCACCACCACCTCCGGCCTACCGATCCAGCGCGTCCTCTCCACGCTCACGCTCGCCGAGATGAAGGGCGATGTGGCCCGCGACGGATCACTCTACAGGCGTACCCGAGTCCCCGAAGTGCCTGCGGCCCCCGCGGTGGAGGTGCCGGCCCCAGTGGTGCCGACCGCCGCGCCGTCGGGACTGCCGCCAGTCGAACCCCGACCCCTGCGGCCCGCCGAAAGAAGGGCCAGGGCCGCGCGGCCGGCCGCGACATCGGCGGCCGCGAAGACGGACCGCTTCGGCCTTACCGTCGAGCAGCGCGACTTTCTGACGGGGCGACTCCAGACCATCGCAAGGGAAAGGGTTGCCGCTGGGGAGACCGCGCTGACTTCAACCGTTCCGGCGGGACAGCAGACGATCAAGGTTCCCGGCGACGGCGACTTCGAGGTGAGAACGCTCGGGCAGGCCACTGCCCTCCACAAGCAGGTAACTGGAGATGCCATCCCCGTGGAAGGCCTGGCGCCGACAACGATTCCCAGGTACAGGGTCCCCGGCCCGGGCCGGCCGCCAGTCGGCATCACACATCCGGACCCGATGGAACAGGCGATAGCCACCTACGGGACCGCGGAGAGGGCGGCCCAGGCATTGGAGCGCCAACTGGAGGTTGTGAGGGCGAACCCCAAGGAGTATCCGGGCGTGGACCTGCCCGGTGTCGAAGCCTTGATACACCAGCTCTACGGCAGGGCGAGGCCCGCGGAACCGCCGGAGACCGCGGGGGAGGATGTCACGTACCGCCCGGCAGAGACGCTTCCGGCCCCGGCCACCGAACTGCCCTTCCCCGGCCCCAGGGGCGTCCCCAGACCAGCAGTAGCCGCGGCTGGTGTACGCCGGACCAGGATAGTCTCCGAACGCCTCCTGCCGGGCACGAAGCCCATCGGCAAGCAGGACGTGCTCCGTATGTGGCAGGTCGCCCTCCGTTCCCCCTCCCGTGTCGGCCGCGTCATGCGGGGCGCTGTCGGCCAGTTCAACTGGGTCAGCCGCGTCATGCGTCTGAAGCGCGCCAACGAGCTCCCTACCGCGTGGCACGAGGGCGGCCATGTGCTAGACCAGGCACTGAACCTCAGCAAGTGGGGCGACGCGGACCCGGTGGTGGGGCGAGAACTGCTAGACATGGGCCGGCCCACGTCCAAGGCGAGTTACACCAAGGCCCAGGTAGTGAAGGAGGGAGTGGCGAACTTCGTCCGCTTCTGGATGCGCGACCCCGAGATGGCCGTGGACGCCTACCCCAACTTCGGCGCTGCCTTCGAACTGTCCCTAGACTCGAACCCGGCACTGCGGAAGGGTGTGGAGGGCGTTCAGAACGCGTACAAGGAGTGGCGGGACCAGAACCCGGTGGACGTGGCGCGGGCGGAGATTCTCACCCCGAGACAGGCAGAGGCGGCCGCGCAACCCGTCTTCCCCCTCCTCGGCAGACTGGGGCGCGCCAGTCGCGAGGTCTTCGACGAATCTGTCGCCCTGCATGACGCCCTGAAACAGTCCGGCGCCATAGTCCGGGCCGGCAGGCATCCCGGCGTGACGGAGAGGCTCGCCACTACCACGGCGGCGGGCCGATACGAGCAGGCGATAGAGCGGGGGTGGTGGGACATCCGCCAGAATCGCAAGGTAGCGGCCTCCATGCGCGACATCGTGACCAAGGCGCAGTCGGGTGGCCGACCCATCGAGGAGTTCGAGGCCTGGGCCACCCTCCGACACGCCCGCGACGTTTTGGGCCGCGGCATGGACGTACCCTGGGAGCGCGCGACGATAGAAGGGGCGCTCCGCACCTTAGACCGGCCGGAGTTCCACGAGGCTGCGAAGTTGCTCCAGGACTACCAGCGCCAGTTGCGGTCCCTGATCGAGAACGAGATGCAGATGGTGGTGCCGGGGTGGTCCTCCATGATGGAGGAGAAGTGGCCGAACTACGTTCCCCTCATGCGCCTGTTCACGGAGCACTTCGCCGGCGAGGGCCCGTCGGTGCGGACGCGGGGCCTGGACATCCCCTCGGTGGTGCAGCGTCTGCGTGGCAGCGGGCGCCCTGTTCTCTCTCCCCTCGTTGAGATACAGCGCCGCACGAGGATGTACCTCGAACTCGCCGAGCGGCTCAAGGTCCGGCGGGAACTGGCGGATGTGGCCGACCGGACACCCGACTTCGGCTGGATCATGGAGAAGGTGCGGCCGAAGATGCACGCGACGCCGATATCCGCGGACCTAGCGAAGCACATGGCCCGACACATGGCGGAAATGATGGATGCCGAGGGCGTGGGCGGGGCGGTGCGGATCGAGGATATGGCGGCCGTGCTCCAAGACCACGCCATCTGGCAGCAGGTCCTGCGGGGTTCTGGCAAGGAGAACGTCCTGGGCGTGTGGCGCCGAGGCAAGGTCGAACTCTATCAGGTCCACCCCGACGTTCTGCCGGTGATGACGAAGTTGGACACAACCACGCGGAACTGGTGGATGAAGCCACTCGTTCTGGCGAAGCAGATCGCGCGGACGACCTCCACCGTGCTCTCGCCCAAGTTCATGTTCCTGCGGAATCCGGTCCGAGACTGGCCAACCGCCATCATGCAGTCGCCGGGGTACTCGCCTATGGTCGGCTACATGTACAAGGCACTGAAGGCCATCGCGCTGAAGGAACCGATCTACGAGACCTTCGTGGCCGCCGGGGGCAAGCAGGGCGCGGCGCAGGCTATCGCCATGGAGCCGGGCGACCTCGGGGAGGCATTCCGCGTGGCTGGCCTTCACCTGGAGGGTGCGCGACAGTGGGCAGAGCAGGTGAGGCGCGTCGGCCGGGCCTTCGAGGAGGCTGGCGCCGTGGTGGAGAACGTCCCGCGCTTCGCCGTCTTCCTCAAGGAACTCCAGGCCCGGGTCAAGAATATGGAGGACGCCCAGAAGGCCGGGATCTGGGAGGACGCCGTGCGCGAGTCGGCCCTAGCAGCCCGCGAGGCTACGGTCCCCTTTGAACGCGGCGGGATCGCCACGAAGAAGTACGGCGCAGTCAAGGCGTTCTTCAACGCCGGCTTCCAGGGTCCCCACGCCGTCTACCGCGCCTACCGAGCGCGGCCGCTGGAAACCACTATAAAGGGGATCGCCTATCTGACCGTCCCGACCCTGCTCAACTACGCGGTGAACCACGACAACCCGGACTGGCAGGTACTGCCGGCATATCGGAAGTACACCGGGTGGAACATCGCCGTGGGGAAGGACAGGAAGGGAGAGACGCGTTTCCTCTGGGTGCCGTACCCCTGGGAGTGGGGCGCGATCTTCTGCGCCCCCGTCCTGGCGGCCGCCGAACACATGAGGACGCATGACCCCGCGGCGTGGAAGCAGATGCTGGGGGCCGCGGCCCGGGTGATCTCCCCGGCAGACGATCCGGTGGGCATCCTCCCGGACATCATGGCTCCCCTAGTGGAGGCGACCGTCAACCGGGACTGGCGACATCGGCCCATCGTGCCGGCGGGTGCGAGCAACCTCCCTCCGGGGATGCAGGCGACCGGGACCACCTCGGAGGTGGGCCGCTTGGTGGGGAAGACCCTGAACTACCCACCGGCCAAGGTGGACTATCTCCTTGGGAGGTACTTCGGGACTGTCGGGCGGGATACCCTGGCGGTGTTGGACGCGGCGGTGGCGAAGACGGGCCACGGCGTGAAGCCGGTCTCTGTCCGTGACGAACCGGGTGCCCTCCGCGGCGTCCTAATCAAGGCCTCCTATGACTCTCAACTCAGCGAGGACTTCTATCAGGAACTCGGCCGGTTGGAGCAGGCGAGCGCGGGCGAACGCGAGGGCGGGCCGAAGATGAAGGGCGCGGAGAGGAACAGACTGGCCGAGGCCCGGCGCCTCTCTGCCCAACTCGCCGACCTGCGGACCCAGAAGCGTCACATGATCCGTTCCCGCCAGTTGCCCGAAGCCAAGGCACGGCGGGCGGACATTATGACGGCCCGGGGTGTGCGCTGGACCTGTTACTTCATGCACCGGCAGGCACCCGACTGGGCTCAGGCCAAGGTCGCCGGCCCGTCTTAGGGTTTCGCTGGCAGGTCCGACCAGCCGCGGTGCCACAGGACCTGCTCGTGGCCCGTGACCCTGTGCGTCCTAACGGGGACGCGGTGCCCCCCTTCGTACCCCAGGTGGTCATACCTCCAGGGTGTCGGCCACACCCAGTAGGCGAAGGCCGCCAGCACCAGCCCCAGCAACACCTTCGAGTACCATCGCCAATGTCTCATGTCGCCCTCCTGGCCGCCCCCTACGCCGCCGGCGCCGGGATTCCTGCCGGGGCGGGGCAGCATCCGCTGAAGAAAGTTCTTGACGGCGTAGGAGTTCTGTGGTAGGGTATGGAATGAGAAGGGAGAGAAAGGCGGTTTCGATGGGAGTCGCAGTGGCGAAAGTCCAGGTAGTTACGAGCAAAACGGCCCGCCAGTTGCGGGCGCGGTTACGTGCCGCGGACATCACCTTGGCGGTCGCGGGGGAGGCGATCAACATGAGCGAGAGCTGGACCAGTCTCGCCTTGCGGGGCCGCCGGGGCCTGACGCGGGAGCAGGCCAGCAGGCTCCGGGAACTGGTCCGGGCAGTGGTGGCGGAGCGCGGGAAGGGGGAAAAGTGACGGAAACAGCGTCCGGTAATGATTCCTCTACGCCGACACAGGAGGGTCCCCATGGCTAACATCCACGTCTTTCTATCCAACGGAGGGCACTCCCGGCAGGCCAAGAAGATCGTCCTGCACGCGTTGCCAACGTGTTCCAGGAGCATGAAGGGCAGAACTCGGCCACCAGTCACACTTTCGGGTGCGGGTGCGCGGGCCTACATCCGGGCCTTTCAAGCGGCCGGATACGTCCCCGTCGAATGCAAGTTCTGCCATCCGAGGAAGGCAACCTGATGGCCGCTCGTCCGAAAGCG
>Ga0315289_10016402_pt1 | contig 10216 bp, 13 predicted proteins | sample YL17G11_40_MG_FD_203452 | JGI IMG/M metagenome (GOLD analysis project Ga0315289, IMG submission 203452) | Sediment microbial communities from Yellowstone Lake, YNP, Wyoming, USA - YL17G11_40 | ecosystem: Environmental > Aquatic > Freshwater > Lake > Sediment | place: USA: Wyoming | collected...
AAGTACGGGTATGGAACCTAAAAAACCGACGAACCCTAGCAAGAAGGCGGAATTAGTCAGTTGGAACACCAGCCAACTCTGCGCTACTACCTGAATCCAGGTGCCGATAAGCGAAACAAACATGCCAAACCAATAGATTCTAAAATTCTTGACCTTTAATGAGGAAAACATGTGTTAAGATTTGATTACTGCTTCACGGCGGCAACGGGGACAAAGAATCTTCAGGCGGTCAGGGCGCAAAAATTCCCCTTCTTCTTTCGGGGAAAAACCTTCTTTTAAAGCAAGGCTTAATGTCCTTAGATAAAAGAGTAAGAGTGAAGAGTTTGAGAAAACCAGAGGTCCCAACCTTTTGGCTACCCAGGTAAATTGATCAGAGGGAACAATGGGTTCGCCGCAACACTCACAGAGGACAAACTCTTTTTCTATTTCCTGTTTAAGGTCTTCTCTTTTTTCAGTGGTGGAAAAATCGAATTCCTGCGAAAGCATTATGCCTTTTTCCGTCAGACAATTAGATTGACACAGTCCGCAAAATATGCAGACATCCCAGTGAACAGTCAATACTCTTTTGGCTTTACCATTTTTGATTTTATCTATGAATTCTATCGCGCCTGCAGGACATACCTGGGCGCAAGCTGTACAACCCACACAATCCTCCTCATAAAAATAAGGCCTGCCCCTGAACCTCTCGTATGGTTTATGCGGCTCATAAGGAAAACGGCTGGTATATGGCCCTTTAATCAGCGCCTTTACTGCCTCTTTTAACTCTCTAAGTTTAGGATATCGCATTTTAATTCATGGTTCATAGTTCATGGTTCATAGTCAGAAGTCTTTAACTATGAGCTATGAACTATCAACTATTTAACTCCTCTGTCTTCCTCATACTTATCGCAGACGGATTTCTTCCAGAGTTTCACTCCAGATTTATGTGCACCTCTTGCCAGGGCATGCGCAGAAACCGGAGCAGTTAAAAGAATAAAGATTATACAAAGAATCGCTTTTATACCCGCAGCAGTAAATCCCTTAAATAAAAATAAACCGAACAGGATACTGCAGGTCCCTAAGGTAACGCTCTTTGTGGAAGCCTGAAGCCGGTTATATACATCAGGAAGTCTAATTAGCCCTAGACAACCGAATAAATCAAAGGCAAGGCCTATTATTATAAATACATACCCGACTATTTCATTCATCAAAGTCCCTTCCTTCCAGATACTTTGCCAAGGCAAGCGTGGAGATAAAGCTCTGTAAAGCCCAGGCAATACCAATGTCAATGTACCAGTCACGACCTGTAGGAATCCCTAATATTGCGCAAAAACCCAAGACCAGGATTCCTAAGATATCAATACCAACGGCCCTATCTGCAGGGGTAGGCCCTTTTAGTATACGCCAAAGACAGAGTAACCCGCAGAAGAAAAGCACGAAAAATGAGTGTTTTAAAAATGGTGATTGCCATTCCAATAAAGAAGGAAATGGATTTAACCACGCTAATAAACCTATAGCTACAAGAAATACCAGGCCTAATAACCAACGCAATCTTCTCATCACTCAAAAATCCTTCTTAAGATATCTTCAAACGGCTTTACAATAATCTCCGTGGCTTTCTCTATGTCTTTATCCTTTACATCAATCCAGTGTATGTATAAAAATCCATTCTCCGGGTCTATATCCACACTCATTGTGCCGGGTGTGAGGGTAATAGAATTTGCCAAAAAGGTCAAGCCCGCATCTGATTTTAAAGTCGTCCTTACCTTAACAATCCCCGGATTAATCGGTAAGTCAGGATGACAGACTCGATAAGCAACATCAAGGTTTGCTTTTATGCATTCCCAGATAAATAAAGGTATATAGTAAAGGAACCAGAAATAACGCCTGACATGCTTAAACTTATGCGGCCTTTTTACAAACATATCACCGGTCATAAAAGAAACAAAACCGCAAACTAAGATACCAATAATCGCATGCTGTAAATCCAGCGGCCAGGTTAGAAATGCCCAAATTAAAAATGCAAGTATAAATAAAATAATTTGGCTTTTTTTCACCCCGCTCTTCCTTCCTTATTTATACCCCCGCTCTTACCTATATTATTTGCTTTCATATTTTTAGGAAGGGCGGGGTTCATCTTATCGCACCAAAGACTACGTCTTTATAACCATTACCTAATAATAAAACATTAACCGCAGATTGGAGAAAAGGTCGCAATATTGGAATAAGCAGGAGTCCTGTGCTAACGCAAATAACCGCCAAAACTATCATAGAGAATCTCATTGTTCCAGGGCCCTCTTTTATTTTTAGCCAAGCCTCATTAAGTTTCCCAAAAAACGCATAACTTTGGAATTTTAAATAATAAGCTAAAGTCAGAATGCTTACTAATATCGCAACCGTAGCAGAAACAAAATATCCTGCTTGCAGGGCGGCAATAATGATAATCAATTTACTCCAGAATCCTCCTAAAGGAGGAACCCCTGAGATGCTCATTGAACCCAAGAGACTAGTATATCCGGTAATGGGCAGCTGTCTGTTTAGCCCACCCAATCTCTTTAAGTCGCGTGTACCTGTAGAATATTCTATTGAGCCAGAATTTAAAAAGAGCAAAGATTTAAAAAGGGCGTGATTAAACAAATGGAATAACCCGCCCAAGATAGCTAAAGGCGTGCCTATACCTAAGGCAAATATAATATAACCTATTTGGCTAATGCTAGAATAGGCAAACATCCTTTTTATATCACGCTGGGCTATGGCTAAGAATGCGCCTACACACATTGATATTACCCCTAAGATTACTAAAATAAAAAATATCTTATCCGAAACTCCCAGGATATTAAAAAAGACTCTGCAAAGAGCATAGACACCCAATACTTTTATAAACACTCCTGAAAGCATGGCTGATATGGGTGCAGGCGCAGAGGGATGCGCATCAGGAAGCCAGGCATGGAAAGGCACGAGCGCTGCTTTTAGACCAAATCCCGCCAAAAACAATACTGCCACAAAATTAACTAGTACACCACTTCCTTTTTGGGATAAGACCAAAGAAATATCTGCCATATTCAAGGTGGAGGTATAACTATAGAGAAGGGCGATTGCCAAGAGTATGAAACTTGAGGCCACTGTTCCCATAACTGCATATTTAAAAGATGCCTCCAATTCTTCTGCCTCTGTACCAAAAGCAACCAAGGCATAACTGGCAATTGAGGCGATCTCTAAGAAAACAAAGAGATTAAATAAATCTCCAGTAATAATTATGCCATTCATTCCGGAAAGCAAAAGCATAAATAGAGTATAGAATCTGTATTTATCTGTATACTTTTCCATATAACCTATGGAATATATCGTTACTAGGAAACTGACTAAATTTACCGTAACCAACATAAAACTGGTCAGACCATCCAAGACCATACAGATACCTATGGGCGGCAACCAACCACCCACTTTGTAAACAAGCACTTTATGAGCATTCACTAATTGAATGGAATACAAGGAAAGAAGCAGTAAACACAGTGTACCCAGATTAGCCACAATATCAGCAAAATTTCTTATCTTTTTCCCAAAGAGTGAAACGAGGAATGCCGTGCCTAAAGGGATAATTACAAAAAAAGGTAGCATCTTCATCCTCTTAATCTCCGAATCTTACTGATATCAAAGGTGCCGTATTTTTCGTAAATTCTTATGGCAATAGCCACAATTAATGCAGTAACTGCCAGACCAATAACAATGGAAGTCAGAACTAATGCCTGAGGCAAAGGGTCAACCATATTGGAAATTACCTGGTCCTTGGCTAATATAGGGGCGCGACCATGTATTTGATAACCGATAAGAACAAAAAATAGATTTACCGCGTATTCAATAATCCCCAAGCCGATAATTATCTTAATAATATTTCTTTTTCTTAATACGCAGTAAAGCCCAATGCAGAATAAAACCAAACACAAAAGATATGTACTCATTTCTCGTTTCCTGACTTTTTAGATAATACTAAAACCGCAAAAATAGCAAATAGGCCTGCCCCTACCTTAAGAGATATGGCAATATTACATAAGGGGATAATACCCGCGCTGAATAACTCAAAGGGCCTACCTTTGTGTAAGAAAAAATTAAAGAAGAAGTATCCTCCTGAAAAACCAAGTAATGCTATTGACAGAAACATCAATGCACCGAGGCTTTCTAAGACAGATGCTACGGTTTGGGATAATTTTTTTAAGGCTGTATCCTTACCAAAGGCGAGCATAAGATGAATAAAGGAAAGTGCAATAATTACTCCTCCGGCAAATCCACCACCGGGGCTAAGATGACCGTGTAAAACAATATAGATACCGTAAAGTAATATTAGACCTACAGTGAGACGGGTAATAGTCTTAACAATTAAAGTCATTCCCGTTTCTTTATTTCCCATTGATTCTACCCACCTTTCGCATCACTGCCAAAACTCCCATTACCGCGGTAAAAAGAATAGTCGCCTCACCCAGAGTATCATAACCCCTGAAGTCTAAAATTATAGCGGCAACGAGATTAGTTGCCCCGGTCTTTTCCAGGCCACTTTCAATATACTCCTTAGCCACTCTCATAATGGGTGCGCCAAAATTAGGTAATTCTTTTAAGGCAAAATAGGCAAATATTAAGAAAAGGGCAATGAATAAGAATGTAGAAAAGGTATTAAATAACCAGCGTCCATCTCTTATTAATGGCAGGTCTTTTTTTATAGTGGCGCGAATGAGTATTATAAGACATAAGATTTCTACCACTAACTGGGTTATGGCTAAATCCGGTGCCTTTAGAATTAAAAAGACCAGGGACAGACCTAAGCCTACTGCACCCACTGCGATTACACTGGAGAGTAAATCCTCAATCTCTACTGCCACAATAGCGCCAAGAATCATAAATAATAAAAGTAATTGTAATTCCATTATTAATGAGCCCACAACTTACGAACACTTGTGTTCCGTAAGTTGTTTGGGCGAATTAATCCTGCACCTTTTATTTATTCAAAGTATTTGTCTTTAAAAGCTAACTTTAAAAACTAATATGAATACTAAAAAGGTGCGGGATAAGTTCGGATAAATAACTTATGTTCGCTTTCGCTCCATAAGTTATGTCCTCACTTAAAAATAAAGATATAAAATAATCCTATCATCCCCAATAGACACCAGACCATATAAGTAGGCAGAATTCCATTATGTAAATATTGAAGTGCGCCGGAGATAGAAAATATAAGTTTCTTTCCTAGGTTATAGATATCAAAAACACCCTCTTCAGCCCTCTTATATATTGCACCTAATAATCCTAATTCTTTTATGGTATTGTAGAATTCTGTACCTGTGACCCTAGTTTCTCTTAATTCCAGCGCCTCACCGCCTACAAAGGCAGTATCTTGCCGTATCAGGGGTCTTAATCCCTTTAACCTGAATATCAATATCCCTAAAATTAAACCAATAATAATGAGTAAGGTAGATACCCCTGCGTTCCAACTCCCTATGAAAGTTACGCCTTTTACTGCCGGAAGAATAAAGTATTTAAGTGGAATCTGATTTGCAAATATGCCGAATATTACACAGATAATTGCCAATAAAATTGGAGGAAGCCACATTTGCCAGGAAACTTCGTTGGGCCGTTGGGCCGTTGGGCCGTTGGGCCGTTGGCCTAAGAAAGTAGCGTGGAGTAACTTCATAAAACTGGCTAAGGTAAGGCCTGAACCAAACATTGCAGCAACCAAAGCCATAAGAATAAATACTCGGTAATTGCCAGCTGATACTTGATACGCTGTAATTAGTCCTTGATAGACCATCCATTTAGAGACAAAACCATTGAATGGCGGAACTCCTGAAATAGAAAGACTGGCAATAAGGCAAGATATATAGGTAAAGGGCATTATTTTTGATAGTCCGCCCAGCTTATCTAAATCAGTTGTGCCTATTTTTTGTTCTACATTACCAGAAACGAGAAAGAGGGCCTGTTTATATATAGAATTATTTAGCATGTGAAATATCCCACCTGCAATTCCTATCGCTGTACCACTGGCTATACCTAAAACCATATAACCCACCTGTGACACAGCATGATAACCTAAGAGTCTTTTCATATTGTGCTGAACCAGGGCCATCATTACTGCTGCAATTATAGTAAAGGCACCGATGAGCATCAGGAATATATTCATCGCCTCATTCATTATAAATACATTTAGAGAAATCCTTGCCAAAAGATATATCCCTAATAATTTATCTAATGACGCTGGCAGATACGCCACTACCGGCACAGGCGCATGTTCTGCACAATCCGGGATCCAGGTATGAAACGGCATTGCTCCAGCTTTTGCAAAACTGGCTATAGCAATGCACAGATACGCTAAGACTACCAAACCATTATTCAGTTCTAACCTTATCTTATCCATCTGCAGAGTGCCAGCTAAATTGTAGATTATACCTATACCTAATAGCATTAACATATCTGAACCACCTACAATAATAAAAGTCTTTTTGGCAACTGCGCTGGTATTATCACCACCCATATTAATCAAAAGATATAAAGTTAAACCTAAGAAACCCCAGAAAATCAAAAGTAAGATAAGATTATTCGAAAGGACCGCTCCTACTGAAGCGATGGCGGTTAGAATAACATTACTATAATATTGGCCAAGATACTGCTTTCCTTTCATAAATTTAGAAGAATAGATTATATTCAAAACAAAAAATAAGCCTATAGCCAGAACTACAAACCCATTCAGGCTATCTAATTTAAATAAGGAGTAGAAAAAAACTATGCTCATTTTATCTTTAATAAATTCCTGGCTATCTTCTTAGCATGATAATAAACCGCCGCAGTAAAATCCAGCATATTTAAAAACATATTACAGGCCATAGGGCTACAAATACCATCAATCAATCGCTGGTTATGCCTGCGGCGGTATTCATCTACCAAGACATCAATGTGTTCTTCTTTTTTCAATACCTCTTTTACTAAATTTGGGGAGTCCTTTTCCAGCGCACAAACTATTTCCTTGAGCGCATCCTCAGTTTTACGATATAAATCCTCATATTCCTTTACGGCTTCTTCGCTAAAGAGGAGTCTCTCTTCTATCTTAATCTGAACCCTTTCCAGTATATCTTTACAATAATCTCCGATTAACTCTAAATCACCAACCACGTCTGCATAAATGAGGGTATTTGCCTTCTCAGTTTCTACTGCAGAAGCCCTTCCTAACGCGACTAAATCCGAGGTAATCTCTTTTTCTAAGTTATTAAGTTTATGCTCATCCTCCAGAATGCCAGCAATTAAATCCGCATCATGCTCCATAAAAGTTTTATGCGTCATCCGCCACATCTTTAAAGCCAGGCTTGACATCTCTGTAATCTTTTTCTTTATGCTACTTATCTCTTGCATTTGACAACCCTTCCTTTAGCTTATTAGTTTTCTCTTGTGATAGTCTAATCAGATCCCAGCCATTCATTATTTTTTTGTTGTTTGCTTTTTTGATTACCGCTACCCGTTCAGTGCAACAATAACAGGGATCAACTGCTGCCAGGGTAATAGTGGCATCAGAGATAGTACCGCCTACAGCTCCTACTTTGTTAGAAGCCACATTCATAAAGCTCGGCGCGCGTATCTTGTGTCTGATCGGACGGTTTGTTCCGTCGCTCTTTATGTAATGAAAACACTCTCCGCGCGGTGCCTCAACCCTGCCAATTCCTTCTCCAGGAGGGATATCTTTAACATCTGCGTCAATCTCTCCCTTAGGCATCTTATCCAGACACTGCCTGATGATGCTGACGCTTTCGTAGAGCTCTAAAATTCTTACCATTGTCTTGGCAAATACATCGCCATCTTTCTCCACTATCACATTCCAGTCAATGCGGTCAAATACGCCGTAAGGCTCATCTCTTCTTACATCAATATTTACTCCTGAGGCTCTGGCAGTTGGGCCTACCACGCACCAGTCTATCGCCTGCTCCTTGGTCAAGATTCCTATGCCTTTAAGCCTGGCCTTTATCACAGGGTCATCCATTACTGCGCCGCGGAACATATCCACAGCCGGAACCAATTCATCCAGTGTCTTTTTCAATATCGGTATATCTTCATCCTTTATGTCTCTGCGCACACCGCCTACCTTAAACATAGCGTAATTATTGCGGTTACCGGTAATCATTTCGAACATATCCAATACCGGCTCGCGGTATTTCCAGGCCCACATCCAGACAGTATTATAACCGATAAAGTGTCCGGCTAAGCCCAACCAGAGTAAGTGGCTGTGTATTCTTTGTAATTCATCCACAATTGCACGAATATATAACGCCCTCTCCGGCACCACGTTTACTTCTCCACCTAATAAATCTTCAACTGCCAGGACATAGGCGTAAGGGTGGCTGGAAGAACATATCCCGCAGATGCGCTCCACCAAAAAGGCCACCTGGTCAAAGTGCTTTCCTTCGGAGAGCTTCTCAATACCCCTATGGCCGTAGCCGATAATGATATCTATGTCTACGACTTTTTCTCCTTCTACATAGAGCTGGAAAAATTCAGGTTCTTCCTGTAAGGGGTGATACGGTCCTATAGGTACGATAACTTTATGGCTCATGTTTGTTCCTTAACGGATAATCGCCTTCCGGCCAATCTTCAGCTAAAAGCAGGCGTTTCAAATTTGGATGCCCGATGAAATTAATCCCCAGCATCTCCCAAATTTCCCGCTCAATCCATTCTGCTCCTGGAAATATAGGTGTAATTGAATCTATCTGGGGGTGTTTTTTATCCTCAATCAAAACACGCACTGAGTAGAATTCCCCTGCCTTATCAAAACTAAAGTGATATAGGATTTCAAATCCTTTTTCTGTGTCAATGCTTGAGGCGGTCGAGAATCTTAAACCCAAGTCCTTAAATAAAAACCTCACTGTCTCAAAAATATCTTTTTTATCTAGAGTAAAATATATCCTTTTAGAAGAATTCTCCTGCCATTCCAAAATTTTATTTCCCAGTGCTTCCTTTATTTTATCTCTCATATTATCCAATAGCTTATTTCTTATTCCTTATCTTATTCACCAATTTTACAATCCCGGCGATTATCGCCTCTGGTTTTGGCGGACAACCCGGAACATAAAGGTCAACAGGCAAAATTTTATCCAGCGGTTCTCCTACATTATAACTATCTCTGAACATATGTTGTGAAAGCGCGCACTGTCCCACTGCCACCACCACACAGGGCTTGGGTGCCTGTGCATAGATTTTTTTCATACGCGGCACTGCTTTCCTGTTCATCGCACCTGTAATCAAAAGTGCATCCGCATGCCGCACCGAACCAACAAGTTGAATACCAAAACGCTCTACATCAAATCTGGGCGTAAGACAATCCAATATTTCAATATCGCAATTGTTGCAGGAACCCACGCTCACATGAAAGACCCAGATAGATTTGGTTAATGCCCTTGTCTTTAGATCCATATTATAACCCAAATAAAGCTAAAGCAATTGCTATAATTGCTAATAGGGCAGGTGCCCCCCAGAAGAACCTCAACGCCTGGTCAATGCGCAAACGCGGATTAGTGTTCTTAAGTAAAATTATAATGATTAATATTGCTATATATTTACCTATAAGAAAGAAGGGATTTAAATCTTTACCCAAGAATAATACAATAATAAAAAGTGGCATTACATAAAGCATAATTGCCTTGGTCAATTTAAATATGGCAAGAGGCAGACCAGAATATTCTATTAAAACACCTGCCATAATCTCCTGCTCTGCCTCTGAGGCATCAAATGGCACAAAACCCAATTTTGCCTGCATGCAAAATATGGCAGTAAAAAATGCCAAAAGGCCAGAGGCTGAAGCAATATTCGAACCAAAGTTTATCTGATGATTGAGGATCTCGCCTAACTGTATAGCGCCCCCACTTTTAATTATCACTGCAATTACGGATAAGATAAAAGGCAGTTCATAGGCTAAAACCAATTTCATCTCCCGCGATGCACCTACAGAAGCCAGCGGGTTACCAGAAGCAGAAGCGCCGACTACCATGGCTATCGCCGGTATGGTCAAAAGATATAAAACCACAATGAGGTCTCCAGCAAAACCTTGCAAAGGAAACAGGATACTCTCGCCCAGAAATTTTGCTACCAAGGCCAAACTCAATAACCCCAGATACGGAGATAATAGGAAAGTTGTTTTTGCCCCTTGAGGCACAATAACCTCTTTCCCTAATAATTTCAAGATATCCGTAAAATTCTGATGCCAGGGTGGCCCTCT
>Ga0315289_10016405_pt1 | contig 10215 bp, 8 predicted proteins | sample YL17G11_40_MG_FD_203452 | JGI IMG/M metagenome (GOLD analysis project Ga0315289, IMG submission 203452) | Sediment microbial communities from Yellowstone Lake, YNP, Wyoming, USA - YL17G11_40 | ecosystem: Environmental > Aquatic > Freshwater > Lake > Sediment | place: USA: Wyoming | collected...
TGTTTGATCCGGTTTGCAGAGCTGCAGTTCCCAGCCCAACACCCCGGGTTACCGTGACAGCCGGGGAGCAACTCACGGGCGTCGAGGTGATCATTCCTGCCAGACCGGGAGGCTCCATCGAAGGCAGCGCCCGCGACCAATCGGGCGCGGGTATTCCTGGCGTATGGGTGCAAGCGCACGACTCTATGGGTTTCTATTCTGAAACGAAGACGGATTCCTCAGGGCATTATCGTGTCGAGGGTCTTGACGAAGGCGCCACGGCGCGCCTTACGTTCCTCGCAGACGCCTATGCGCATGCGCAACTCGAAGGCATTCCCGTGGGCAGCGTCAACGCGGACGTTGTAATGACACAAACGGGTAGCATTTGCGGTGTGGTAACGGACGCTGCAACAGGCAGCCCGATAGGTCGTTTCAGCGTTAGCGGCCTAGTCCCCAATGCCGACGCCGGCCTCGTTGGACCGATTGCTCGGCGTGAGTTCACCGCAGGGTCAGGTGAGTTCGTCCTTGACAGCGTTCCCCCAGGCATAGCCCGTGTGAGCGCATCAGCCTCCGGATACGCTCCTCAGGAGATTGACGGCATTACCGTGAGGATCGGTGAGGTCACGGCCGGGCTTGAGTTCCGTCTCTCACATGGGGGCACCGTCGTGGGAACAGTGACGTCAGCGGCTGATTCCCGTCCAATCGCAGGAGCCAAGGTGTCAGTCCTCGCTCTGTTTGACGAGGAGGGTGGTTTCGAGGCGATGGACCTCAAATCCGTCTCCGCTTCGGACGGCTCGTTCGAACTGACGAATCTGGCTCCGGGAGATCATACCGTCATGGTGGAGCATTCTGATTTCGTCCCGACGAGAGCTATCGTTACTGCGCGTGAAGGCGTAGAAACGCGCACTGTAATCCGCCTAGCGTTGGGAGGCGTGCTCGCGGGTCACATTACCGCGAACGGACTGCCGTCCGCCGGCGCCCGCATCGAGCTGGGTATTGCCGATCTAAGCCGTCGGTTTGCTAAGACGGACGGCTCTGGATACTACGAGTTTAAGGGACTGGCAACAGGTACGTACACCATGATGGTGACTAATATTCAAAGGGCTCCCGGATTTCAGGAAGCGACCGTCCAAATCGAGGAAGGGCGGGTGACCGAGAAGGATTTTCACTTCTGAACATGACTGCGCCCTTCTTCGCCTCTGCTCGGACTGCGAGACCAACACCGCGGGAACTCCGGCATCAGTTCCTCTAGCTAGACTCGCACCGAATTTTGATCTGGTGATTCTGACCTCGGTGGCGACATATATAGTAGAATGACGTTGAGACTGCACGTATGCGGCCGGGGAGAATCCGAAATGGCTGTGTCGGACGCCTTACTTTTGCGCAAGTGGATGACAAAGCGCGATGCCGATGCGTTCGCTGAGGTCGTCTCGCGTCATTCGGGCATGGTCTACGCCACATGTCTGAGAATCCTGGGAAATACCTCACAAGCCGAGGACGCAGCACAGGAATGTTTCATGGAACTCGCGCGAGCTCGCACAACGATAAGGTCCTCCTTGAGTGGCTGGCTGCATACCGTCGCTGTTCGCCGGTCTCTGGACTTACTCAGAGCGGAGACTCGTCGGAGACGACGTGAAGAACGTTTCGTCGAGGAAAGCACCATGAACGCGGAACCAACATGGGATGACATACAGAAGCATCTTGACGAGGCTATAGCCTCCCTGCCGAACAAACTTCGCGAACCTATCATCTACCGGTTCCTTGAAGGTCAAACGCAAAACGCGATTGCTCAACATCTCGGTGTCTCGGATTCCACCGTCCAATATCGGCTGAATAAGGGTATCGAAGCGATCCGCAAGTTTCTGAAGCGGCGCGGTGTGGTTGCGTCAACTGGGGTGCTGGCGTCCCTCATGGCGTCGCACCTCGCCGCCGAAGCCGCACCCGCGACGCTTGTGGTTGCGTTAGGGAAACTCGCGCTTGCTGGTGCCGCTGGCGCTGTCGGTGGCGCCACTGTAACGTCCATAACGGGCAGCGTTGTTGCAGGAGGGATTATCACCATGAATAAGCTCATTGTCGGGGGTGCCGTGATCTTGGTTGGTGGCGTTGCTGCGTTGATGGTCACGCAAAAACGACCGCACGAACGGATTGAGCCAGCGCCTCAGACGATTACCGCGGATGCAATACGGAAGTTGCCGGAACCTGCAGTATCCCCAAGTGTGGTCAACGAGCGCGCTGAGGGCGAAGCCAGCGCTCCTCCGTCGATCGGGAAGCACCAGGTTGAATCGCCCAATAAATGGTTGGCCGAGATCGAGGAGAAGGCAAGGGCGGATTGGGCACTAGGAACTAAGAAGCCAAACATAGAACATGCCAAGCTGCTCTTTCAACCCTCTGGAACGCAGAATGGGATTGTCGCTTATGCGACAGATACGGAGTTTCTGATTCTCTGCCTGGATTCGCAACTTCACAAGTGGAGGATGGCATGGGTGGACACGGTGGGCAGAACGATTAAGACGATGACGCCTAGCGACGCGACGGTACCTTGTGCGGCATACGTTTCTAAACTGGGTGCTATTGTCTACAGCACTCGCGCCGATGACAAAACGGAGCAGATGTATGTTTTCGATAACGAAGGAAACACGAAAACGCTGCGGCACCTGGAACCTAATGAGAGTGTTTATGGTCTTGCCGCCTCGCCGGATAGCTCGGAGATTGTGTATATCCTTGCAACTAGGGGGGGAGACGGGAAACGCGACTCGCTCGTGTGGACGGATGTTGAATCTGGCGAAACTCGCTATCTTGTTGATTTCCCAGACAGGGACAAGGGTCTTACACCAGCAGTGTGTTGGGGCCCGGGTCGCGACGAGGTTACTTGTCAGATGTGGAGGCAGCTTCAGGAAGGGAGTACAACCCGCACGGAACATCGTCTTATAGCTGTGAGCACCGGGCAAAGCGCGGAGCCACACGAGCTTTTTCCCGAGATCACCGCCTCCATGCAGTCGCATTACAAGCAGTGCCGTTACGAATCCTTCGCTTGGTCGCCGGATGGCTCCTCCTTCGCGTTCGTCCCTAGCATCCCCCCCGAGGATGATTATCTCTACGTGGCGCGAAAAGGGGGGTCGGACTGTCGGCGGATGACATTTGATCCCGTGTGGGGAGGGATTGTCTGGGCGCCCGCCGGCGGTAGAATCGCGTTCTCCGCAGCGCGGCGAGAGGTCTTTGAATTGCAGAGCTACGAGATCGAGTTCTCGCCGTGGGCGGACGAGTAGGGCGCACACTTTATGACCCGTGCCGAGATGTCCCTGACCACTCTCTTCTGGTGACAGATGCGAAGATACATTAGTGACATAAGCCTGTGCTTGTCGAGGTGCTGGTTCGGGTCATCGGACATTGAAGCGCAGCCCCGAGTGATGACAGGCTTCTTGTGTCCGCCCTTGCTCTTCAAGTGAACCCCCGACTGTCCCACATGTTCTGAAGATTTACATTCGTATCGCACTCAATGCACATGCAGAACGACGTGGTCCCGGAAATCAGTATATACGACGTGCAGCTCCTTCCGTTCTGTCGAGATCTCATCTGGCTCCGGACCGTAGATAGCGGCTGCGTGCTGCGTCCCGGGCATACGTAGTTCGACCCGCCCAATTGGCAGAGGTCGGTCAGCGACCTTCATCAGGTCCCACCAATCCCGGCGCAGTGACTGAATATCATTGCTCTGGTTGACAAGGTACAAGAGCCAACCGTCATCAACCTTCGTTGCACCCAGGCTCAAAAGTCGGGAGCCCGATAGTTGGATGGGAATCGGGACATGTCCGAGCCAGCAAATAAGGTCACGCATCCACGTGCCCAGATTTGGGTCGCGGCGTTGCTCGTACTGTTCTTCCCAGGGAACGGTGCTAAACACGAGTCGTCCTTTGCCAATCCTTCTTACCGCAATGGCAGGGAACAAGGGTCGCCGCTCGTCTGTCGGCACAAGGTGCGCTACTACGGTCCACGATTCGCCGGGTACGGTTTCGCCGAACCGCGACGGCATGATCTTCTCCCCGGGCATGGGAAAATCGCCGCTCGACCGTTTGTCGGGTTTCAAGTAAACGTCGTAGGTTTGACCTAAAGGTTCATCTCTCTCAAAGGTGCATCTGCGCAAGAGTGTCGCTGTCGGCTGCTTGTCGGCCTGCTGCCACTGGAGGTCGAGAATCTCTCGAAGCAGTTCCCTGGAGCCTTCGTGCAGGTTCTCGTCCAACCGCGCGGGATCTACGCTGAGATAGACGCCTCCTCCTTTCTCGACGAACTGTCGGATCGATCTGAGCATAGCTTCGCTCATAATGTCCATGGCAGGTAGAATCAACACGGGATGTCGTGAAACGCTGTCCTGATCCTCCAGCAGGTGGAACGGCATAGTCGTCACAGGCACGTGGGTCTCGAGCATAGCGCTCACCCAACCGCGTACGCAAGAGTTCTGGAAATGGAGCCGCGCAAGTGGCGCGAACCAGGGGAGAAAAGCGACGCTGCAGTACGCGTATCTCGTCTGCTTTGAAAGGAGAGCCTTCGCGTCTTCCATGAAGCTGAACACTTTCTGTGCGGGTTGGTCGTTGCTGTCGTCGTAATAATACTTGCCCGGCTGAGCCAGATATGGCGTTCCGCCGTATGCGAGAATCGTGAGACTCTTGTTCTCGAGTTCCCATCCGCTCGTCACTTTACGAGGCCACGGATCGTAGGAATCGGGATAGTGAAACGACACGTCAACGATATGTCTCCCTTCGGAGATTTTCCTGACAAGTTCGATCTGGTCTCCTGCGTGCTCGAGAAGACCGCCATCCAAGTTGTCGAGGATCGGCGGGTAGAAAGATGCCGTTGCCGTGCCGGCTGCGATGTTACCGACGAGAGGAACTCTGCCGCCTTTCGTGAACCTGTCCGCAGCTTTGGTCAATAAGGCGTCCAACCGTCTCATCACCCAGCGTTTCATTCCAAGCAGACGCGGATCATCAAGTTCTCGTACCATCGGCATTGGGCGGCGGAAATCCGCCAGGTACGCTTCCTGACACGCTGGACATGCGCACATGCTCCAGAACCCCGAGAACCCGTCGTTGACCCAGTATCCGCCGTACTCGATGCTCCCGTCGAACCAGGCGGCGTCATAGTCGAATCGATCAGCCAATTCGCCGACCATCGCCATGATCCAGGACTCGGCAGCAAAAGGACAATGTGCAACGAGCCGCTCGCCGCCATAGTGAAACCGGGTGAAATATTCTTGAAACTCTGCAAGCACGGTATGCCGATGCCAGGACGGTTTCGGCTGCCTATCTGGTATCATCGGGCGGTACAGGGCAGCCGTGGTTTTGCTCAATTGGGTCGAGATCGGCATGGCATGCCCGAAGAAGGTATAGACGATCAACCGAAATCCATGTTTTCGTGCGAAGTCCTGAGCCTCCTGTACCAAATCTCGGTCGCCCAACTCAGGATGTCGAGCCATCAGGTTCGTCTGGTATGTCGCCCATTTCGTGAGAGCGTTAGCTTGGAGCGTGTCGAGATGCAGCCGCTGCATAGTCCACAGTGCTCTGTCCCAGTCAATCTCCAAATGAGGCCAAAAAGGAGGCCACCACGATTCATATGCAAACACTCGAGCTGTTCTCAGCCAACTTGCATCACGTCGTTTCATGCCTCGATCTCCCGCTCAAGAACACGGTCACCCCTCAACGAGTTCGTTCGGAGCGACCTATCCTCTCTTATAGCATCTTCACACGTAGCCGTGCTCCTGTACTGCGAAGCTAAAATGGCATATGCCGCCTCTTGTTGTCAAATTGAGTCCCCAGAAGCGCGCCGCTGATTTGCCATAATGGGATCCCGGCGCAAACCTTGGACCGCCAGGGCGTGGAGCTTTCACTTGGCTGGGTTGACCCGCGACACCCGTTGATATACTATAGCGTCGCTTGGTTCGCGCTACATCGTCGAAACTTGAGTCACAGGGAGAGTAATGAGATGAAAATCGTCCGGTTTCTAGATAGCTTGGGTGTCGTGCGGTATGGGTCTCTCACGGATAAGAAACAGATTCGCGTCATTAAAGGTGACATATTCGGTCAGTTTGAGGTCACGGACAAAACGGTTGAGCTGACCGGCCAGGTCCGCATTCTAGCTCCTGTAGATCCGCCGCTGGTGATAGCCGCAGGACTCAATTACAAATCGCACGCAGACGAAGGTGGACTGCCATATCCGGACAAGCCGATCCTGTTCATCAAAGCGTCGGGTTCTGTCGTCGGACCGGACGATAGCATCGTGTTGCCTCACATGGCACCCCATGAAGTAGATTATGAAGCAGAACTCGCAGTTATCGTCAGCAAACAGGCGAAGAACATCCCTGCCGATCGGGCGAGAGAGTTCATTCTGGGGTATACCTGCGGGAACGACCTGTCAGCACGCGATTGCCAGATGCGGATTGACCGGCAATGGGCTCGGGCAAAATCGTTCGATACATTCTGTCCGCTCGGTCCGTGTATAACGACCGACGTTGACCCGACGAATCTCGATATCCGGCTCACGCTGAACGGCAAAACGATGCAACATTCCAATACGGGTGACCTTATCTGTCCTGTGGATGAGCTCTTCAGCTTCATTTCATACAACATGACGCTCAAACCGGGTACCGTCATCATGACAGGAACGCCGAGCGGTGTCGGGTGTATGAGGAAACCGCCTGTTTATCTCAAACCGGGGGATGTCGTCGAGGTGACCATAGAAGGTATCGGCACATTGAGGAACGAGGTCGTGCTCGAACTACCTCCTGAAGCGTAATACCGTGTTCTGAACTATACGGGATGCACATCTCGTGCGCCGGACAGGAACCCGATCAGGACGCCATTATTTTGGGCGCTCATCAGATCGGTTCGCAGCATGCCGTGACATGCCTATCTACATTGTGCCGAACTTGGCAGACCGCGATCATGCTCTGGCAGGTATGGTCTGATGGTACGTGTCGAGCAGCTTCGGCAAAACTTCCGTGACCTCTCGCGCTAACATGTTGAGAGCGCAACCTTCTCGTGCTCCCTCAAACTCAGAGGTGGGCGGCAGCACAACATACCACGCGCAGTCGTGCCGGCAGCTTATGGGGTTGTTCTGGACGACCGTTATCAATGGGCACATCTTACCGGGCATAGGTTTGACCCTCCATTAACCCGCTTACCCTTCCCACAAAAAGTCTATATTGTTTTCGCAGAACTGTCAAGATAAAATTCGAGCCTCCGGATATGACGCGCGGCAGGCATGCTGCCGCCTTGTGAAGCGCAATCTACGTATCTGTTCAGCGCGCCGTCCGAACTGTCCAGGGGCGACCACAAGTTCGCAAAACCGCAGAGACGCCGAGAAATGCAAAGAAAGCACCGAGAGCAGCTATCAAGAACTGCAGAACAAATGTCCTGTTGGTGTCATTCACGCGCAGGCGCGAATCCAGAGAAAGAGTGACGCATTTGCTCCGGCACACCGGATTCCTTTGACTCATGCTTCTCTGCGCTAATCTCCGCGTCCTCTGCCTCTCTGCCGCGAGACGCTAAACACGTGGCAGGGCGCACTTGCGCTTATTACAGAGCAGGATGTGTGAGCGTTAAAGCCTTACGACATGGTTCCGAAACCGGTCCTGGCGGGGCGCTTCGAAGCGTCCGGTCTCAGTCAGCCTTCTGCCGCTTGGGTGCCAGCGACCGGTGCAGGAACTCCCGAAACTCCTGAGGATATTCGACTTTAGCCGTTCCAGCGGAACATTTATCTATACTCTCGATGATGTTCGGTATCTTGCTGTAGGGGATACTGACGAGGAGCTTATCCTTTTCGACGTTACACATTTTCCGCGCCGTATAGTCGTAAAAGGATATGTTCACCTCACCCGCGACAATCGGGTAGATGATCGCCATCCGGCAGGTAGGACCGCCTATCTTGATCTTGGGCATCGTCCCATCAACGAAGGTAGCTAGCGTCAGAATCCTGCACGCTGCCAGCGCATCGCAAATGAAAATCACTAAGGCGGGTTCGTGCTCCGCTTTCTCTAACGGGGCTAGAACGAAATGGGTCTTGGAATTGTCGGGAACATCGCCCATCTGGGTCACAATATCATGGAGGACATCGTACGATGAGAAAAGTTTCTCGCCTTCAACGACGAATTTCTCGATCATACCTGCGACCTTGGGGTCTTTGATCCGCTGGAACCCAAGATGCCACGCTGCACCAAAGCAAGCATTGTTCTCTTTCGATAGTTGCACTGTCTCACCTTTTCCAGCTTGAAGGATCGCCCGGCATATTCGGAGCTTTTTTTCTGACAGTTCGAGGGCCGGCTTTTTCCGGCAGCTCACTGCCACCGAGCTATATTCCAGTTCTAATAGGTCACGCAACCTCGCACCGTACTTTTGCCATTCTTTCTTGCTCATGGTTGCTCCCGTTTAGTCACCGGCTGGCCAGGTAGTTAACGACCGTCGCCCGTTCCGCCGCGCTCATTTCAGCACCGTGCTTGATCATCTTGTCAACCGTCTGTTCCCATCCTGCTTTGTCGTGTTTGGCTTTGTCCATCCGGTCAGTGTTGTGGCAGACAGTACATCGTTTGTCGACGAGCGCTTTTCCGTCCGGCTGCGCAGTTTCGCTGCTTGCCGTTGGCTGAGTCGTTACGTTCTCCTGCGTCGTGACCGCGCCGGGCGCAGGCTGTTGCGTCTCGGTCGGCACTGTGGGAGCGCTCGCCGCAGGCTCTTGCTTTTGAGCGCATGTTGCGGCGAAACACAATATGCACAACAGAATAATTACCATTCGCCATTTCATGTGCAGAGACCTCCTTTCATGGTGTCCTTTTCGGCAACCACTATAGCACACTCTGCTCGATCCGCGCCACGTGGCGGGTCTACCAAACGGCTCAATACGATGAGAACTGGCATGTCTGAATTCGAATCGCCGAGACGGCAACATTGCGCGTCCTGCACCCGCTGAATGGCCGACCCTTCATGTTTTCCCCATGTCTTTTCGACGGAGAGCAGGTCCATCGTCAGCGATAACGAAACGTCCCTGCTGCCGTCGGACGAAACCTTTCTCCTCAAGATAATCAAGATGGGTGCTGACTAACTGCATCGTCTCGAGCCGGAACTCGAACGGGCTGTACTTCTCGGCATACTGTCGTGCGGCTTCTTCAGCAGAGACGCCCTTCTTCCCGGCGGCTTTCACCACAGCGAGAACGTCCTGTTCGTACCGGTTGAAGAAGTCCAAGCATTCATTCAGATGCGTTTGAATTGCCTCTCCTTCGAGGACGCCGAAATGGGACGTGCACAGGTACCTGATATCGAGATTCTGGACAGTCTGAATTGTCGTGTAACAGTCTTGTGCGTTCTCATAATACGGTGGCGCAACAATCTCGCCCGCATCGTTCCGAGCGCCTTCGCCGAGCAAAGCTTCGCCTGAAAAGAGTACCTTATCTGCTGCGTCATAGACGCCTATGTCGCCGAACGAGTGTCCGGGCAAATTGATTACGCGAACCGCACGTCCGCCCAGATCTACGATCTCGTCGCCTTGAAGACCCATATCCGGTCCGACGTTGTCGCCACTCAGTTCGATGCACTCTTTATGGAACTTCTCGTCGAACTGGAACAACGCTGTCCACCGATCGTAGATGATCCTGTACTGTTTCTCATGGTCGGCGATCAGTTCCATCTCTTTCGCGAGCGCGAGAATCACCAGCTCAGGGAACCGTCGTCTGAACTCCGCGTTCCCGCCGAAATGGTCTATGTGAGAATGAGCATTGAGCAGGTACCTAAGTTGGACGGGAGGTTTGATCCGACCGAGATTTGGCAGGATGAATTCCGTTGGCATACCTGCTGCGCCAGCGTCACACAAGAGCGACCCGTCGCCGGTGAACAAGTACAGGTTCAGTTTCTTGCCCCAGAACAGCGTTTCCAAAGCGATAACGCCGGGGACTATTTCCCGGATATCTAGAGGTGCCGTGCTCATATCTTCCCTCCATCTTGCTCTACCGGAAAATCTGCAACGAACGTCCTCTTCGTGTCATTCCCGTGTAAACGGGAATCCAGAAAGAAAGACATCCAGCCCTGGTACACTGGATTTCCGCTCGCCAGAGGCGCGTCTGCGACTTACGCGGGAATGACCGTGAGATCACGTCAACGAGTAGAAGCATAGAACACCAGTTTTACGCTCATCAATAACGTTCAATCGGATATGTTCCGCACTCTTTCACAGTCTCATAGAACCGCACGATGTTCTCGACGCTCA